>Ga0315338_1004141_pt1 | contig 11798 bp, 8 predicted proteins | sample ASW8metaG_FD_204518 | JGI IMG/M metagenome (GOLD analysis project Ga0315338, IMG submission 204518) | Ammonia-oxidizing marine archaeal communities from Monterey Bay, California, United States - ASW #8 | ecosystem: Environmental > Aquatic > Marine > Coastal | place: USA: California | collected...
TGCTCGATCTGGCGTCGACCCCGGGACGTACGGTCAAGCTCGTGTCGAACGCCGACACGCTGCCGTTCCTGCACGAGCACCACGGCGACTCGGTGTATCACGGCGTGACGATTCCGAGAATCACGTATCCTGGCATGGCGGATGACGCCGAGGTGGTCGGCGTCGCCAACGTGCTGGTGGCCCACGAAGCGATGTCCGAGGACTTGGCATACCGGATTACCCAGGCGCTCTTCGAGCATCACGATCAGCTCGCCGCGGTGCATGCGGAGGCGGCCAAGCTTTCTCTCGAGAGCGCCGTGCTGGGGTCCACGGTGCCGTTCCACGCAGGCGCCATCCGCTACTACCGCGAACAAAACGCCTGGCCGGAATAAGCCGAGACCCCGGAGCCCCTTCCCTGGCGAATCCACCTGTCCCGCAGATCGACCCCCGCGACGATCCAGACGCCGAAGTCCAGACCAGACGTCTGACCGGTGTCGTCGAGCGGCTGGTCACCGTGCTGGCCGCGGGATTGTCGGTGTACGCCCTCTACTGGACGGTGCGCATCGTCCCGGCGCAGATCTATCGCGTCAGCTTTCTGCTCATCTCCCTGGTCCTGACGTTCATTCTGTATCCCGCGCGGTCGGTGTCGCGGGGACGGGTGGCAGCACTCGACTGGGCTCTGGCCGCCGTCACGGTGGCGGTGCTGGCCTTTCCGATCTTCGACTTCCAAGAGTTCGTGCGTCGGGCGGCGACTCCTACCGGACTCGACATCGCCTTCGGTGCCATCACCACCCTACTCGTGCTCGAAGCCACGCGGCGCACGGTCGGCTGGATTCTCCCCGTCACTGCCGTCACGTTTCTGCTGTATGGCTACTACGGCCCCTACTTCGAGCTGATCGGCATGGAGCTGTTCGCGCACCGGGGCTATACGCTGGCACGGCTGGTCGGCACCCTGTACATGACCCTGGAGGGCATCTTCGGCGTCCCCCTGAACGTGGCCGCCACCTATATCGTCCTGTTCACGATATTCGGCGCCATGCTGCAATACTCGGGCGCGGGGCAGTTCTTCATCACCTGGACGATGTCCGCCTTCGGCCGCTCCAAGAGTGGCGCCGGACCTGGCCGTACGGTCGCCATGTCGGGCTTCCTGCTCGGCACGGTGTCCGGCAGCGGGGTCGCCACCACGGTGACCCTCGGGGCCGTGGCCTGGCCGATGCTGCGACGCGCCGGGTTCTCGCCGGAGGTCGGGGGAGGCATCCTCTCGGCCAGCGGCATCGGTGCCATCATGGCGCCGCCCACCATGGGCGCCGCCGCCTTCCTCATCGCCGAGTTCCTGAAGGTGACCTACCTGCAGGTGATCGTGATGGCCATCGTGCCGGCCGTGCTCTACTACCTGTCCATTGTGTTGATGATCGAGGCCGACGCCCGGCGACTCGGCACGCAGGCGGTCGACATGGACCTGCCGTCGATCCGAGAACTGACCCGACGATCCGGCTATCAATTTCTGCCCCTCATCGCCATGGTCGTCTTTCTGGTATCAGGCATGACCCCCTTCCGCGCGGTGTTTCTGGCCACGATGCTGGCGATCGCGCTCAGCTTCGTCCGGCGCGAAACCGCCCTGAGACCGAAGCGGCTCGTCACGGCCCTTGAAACCGGGGGACGTGCGGTGCTCGGGGTGGTCGCCACCACCGCCACGGCCGGCGTGATCGTCGGCGTCGTCACGTTGACCGGACTGGGCCTGAAGATTTCGAACATCATCGTGGATCTGGCCGGCGGCAGCGTCTTCTTCACGGTGTTCTATGCGGCAGTGGCAGTCTGGATGCTGGGCTTGGCCGTGCCGGTCACCGCCTCCTACATCATCGCGGCGGTGATGATCGCGCCAGCCTTGACCGAGGTCGGGGTACCGGAGGCGGCGGCGCACATGTTCATCTTCTACTACGCGGTGCTGTCCGAGGTCAGTCCACCGACGGCCTTGTCGCCGTTCGCGGCGGCAGCCATCACCGGCGGCAACCCGTTCAAGACGATGATGCTGACCTGGAAGTACACCTTGCCGGCGTTCCTGGTACCGTTCGCATTCACGTTGAGTCCGGAGGGGCTTGGCGTGCTGCTCCAGGCGCCGCTGGTGGACACCATCAAGACCGTGTCGACCGCCGTGGTCGGCATCCTGGCGCTGGCGATGGGGTTTGGTGGGTGGCTGCGACAGGCGGCTACGATGGTCGAACGGACGATCGCGGTAGCTGGTGGGTTGTTGCTGTTTTACGCGACGACGACAACCGACCTGGTCGGCGCCGTGCTATTCGTCGCTGCTATCGCGTTACACCTGAGTCGAACGAAGGGCCCCGCTGCGATCGCGTAGCCGCACGGCGGCCGGTCTTCAGAGCGCCCCCCCGGGGCGGGTCTCGAGACCCGCTGCTACGAATAACGACACGACCTCTTCAATGCCCGTTTGATGCCAGAGGCTTCACGTCGACGCGAGACGCCCTAGCGGGGACCCCGAGTGCCCCACACCGCGCCCGCGAGGCTGACGAGGGAAAGCAACGAAGCCAAACGCTCCCCGGACCCACCCCCGTTTTCCTGGCGAGGCGTTCGTCTGGCAAAGCGCGAGGAGGGAGCAGACAGGCGGTCTGTGACCGACGAAGCAACGCCGCCAGACGGACGCCTCGCCAGGAAGACTAGGCGCGCACGAGGCGGCGGTACTTGATTCGATGCGGACGGTCGGCGGCCGAGCCAAGCCGGCGGCGACGGTCGGCCGCATAATCCTGGTAGTTGCCCTGGAACCATACGACTTGGCTATCGCCCTCGAAGGCCAGGATGTGCGTGGCGATGCGGTCGAGGAACCAGCGGTCGTGGCTGATGACGACGACACAGCCGGCAAACTCCAGCAAGGCGTCTTCGAGCGCGCGCAGGGTGTCGACGTCGAGGTCGTTCGTCGGCTCGTCGAGCAACAACACGTTGGCGCCGGTCTTGAGCAGCGTGGCGAGATGCACACGGTTCCGCTCGCCGCCGGACAGCTCGCTGACCTTCCGTTGCTGGTCTCGCCCCTTGAAGTTGAACCAGGAACAGTAGGCGCGTGAGGCGACCGTCCGATGCCCCAGGCTGATCTCCTCCTCGCCTTCGGAGATCACCTCCCAGACGGTCTTCTCCGGATCCAGCTCGCGGCTCTGGTCGACATGGCCCAGCTTGACGGAGTCTCCAAGCGTGAGAGTGCCGGCGTCCGGGGTCTCTGTACCGGCGATCATCCGGAACATCGTGGTCTTGCCGGCGCCGTTGGCGCCGATGACCCCGACGATGCCGGCTGGCGGCAACGTGAAACTCAGATCCTGAATGAGACACCGCTCGCCGTAGCCTTTCCGGATGTTCTTGACTTCGACAACCGCGGCACCGAGACGGGGACCGGGTGGGATGTAAATCTCGACCGTCTCGATCTTCGCGGCCACGTCCTGATTCAACAGTTCCTCGTAGGCGTTGAGCCGCGCCTTTCCCTTGGCCTGACGAGCCCGTGGGGACATCTGAATCCACTCCAGTTCGCGCTGCAAGGTTCGTTGGCGCTTGCCAGCCTGCTTCTGCTCGACCCCGAGTCGCTTCTGTTTCTGGTCGAGCCAGGAGGAGTAGTTCCCCTCCCACGGAATGCCCTCACCGCGGTCGAGCTCGAGGATCCAACCGGCCACGTTGTCGAGGAAGTAGCGGTCGTGCGTGATCGCCACCACCGTGCCCTTGTATTGCTGCAGGTGCCGCTCGAGCCAGCCAACAGTCTCCGCGTCCAGGTGGTTCGTCGGCTCATCCAGCAACAGCAGGTCTGGAGACTGCAGCATCAGCCGGCACAGCGCCACTCGGCGCCGCTCGCCACCCGACAGGTTCTCGACCGACGAACGCGGCGGTGGAAGCCGTAGGGTATCCATGGCCATGTCGACCCGTGAGTCAAGGTCCCAGGCGCCTACCGCCTCGATCTTGTCCTGCAGGCGACCTTGTTCGTCCATCGCCTCCTGGAGTTCGTCGCCGCTGAGGCCATAGTTGAAACTGACGACCACTTCGTCGTAGGCCTTCAACAGTCCCTTGTGGTCGGCCACGCCTTCCTCGACGTTGCCCCGAACAGTCTTGGCGGGATTCAACTGTGGCTCCTGCGGCAGGTAGCCAACCGTTAACCCGTCGGAGAGGAACGCCTCGCCGGTAAAATCGGTCAGCTGGCCGGCCATGATCTTCAACAGAGTGCTCTTGCCGGCCCCGTTGAGTCCGAGCACACCGATCTTGGCGCCCGGCAGGAAGGACAAAGAGATGTCTTTCAGCACCTCCTGCCCCGGCCCGTAGGACTTGCCGAGACGGTGCATGGTGTAGACGTATTGGTGAGCCATTCAGATCTTCCAGAAAACAAAAATCAACAGGACGTCAGAGCCAGGAAAATACGATACAGTCACGGTCGCCCGAGCATGCGCGGTGCGGCACGGCCCAGGGTTGTCCAACCGGGTCCCGCATCGTGTCCGACGGCGAACCAGTTTACTGCATGTCAGATTCGCCACCGGTGGCAACCGCGCCGGGGGCCCTCACCCGGGAGTGAGTGTGAAGAAGCGTCGCGTGCTCGCCCTCCTACACGAGTATCTGGTCCCCCCTGACGACGTCCGCGGCGTTGACGTGGTCAATGCCAGTTGGAAGACCGAGTATGACGTCACGAACACGCTGGCCGCGATGGGACACGACGTCTACATCGTCGGGCTGGACGACACCCTGGAGGTCATCACCGAGGCGATGGCGGAGGTGAGGCCACACCTCGCCTTTAACTTGATGGAGGCATTTCACGAAGTCGGCACGTTCGACCAGAACGTGGTGAGTCACCTCGAACTCCTGCGGTTGCGCTATACCGGCTGCAACCCGCGCGGCATGATTTTGTCGCGCGACAAGGCGCTGGCAAAAAAGGTCCTGACCTACGATGGCATTCCGATTCCGGCGTTCACCATCGTGCCGGTGGGTCGTCCGGCCCGTCGACCGAGCCGCCTCACCTACCCACTCATAGTGAAGTCCCTGACCCAGGATGCCTCCTACGGCATCTCACAAGCCTCGGTGGTCACCAACGACGCCAAACTCACGGAACGTGTGACGTATGTCCACGACGGCCTCGGCACCGACGCCATCGTCGAGCAGTACATCGAGGGACGCGAGCTATATGTGGGGGTCCTCGGGAATGACCGCCTGCGCGCATTCCCGGTCTGGGAGATGAAGTTCACCGACATGCCGCGAGACCTGCACCGCATCGCCACCGAACGGGTCAAGTGGAGTGGGTCCTATCAGCAGAAACACGGCATCCGCTGTGGCCGGGCTCGCCTGCCGCGTCGCGGCATGGCCGAGTATCTGCAGCATCTCGCCACCCGCACGTTTCACTCGCTGCAAATGAACGGGTACGGCCGGATCGACATCCGGCTGGACGCCGACGGGCAGCCGTGGGTACTGGAGGCGAACGCGAATCCTCAGCTCGCCTACGGCGAAGACTTCGCCGAGTCGGCCCACCACGACGGTGTGCCGTACGAAGCGTTGCTGCAACAGATTCTGGATGCCGGAATGCAGTGGAAAGCGGACAAAGCCGGATAGCCCATCCCTGAGCGGGGACCGGGTGCTACTGGAGCGTGAACTCCACCATCGTCGTCTCGCCGGCGGTGACCGTGACCGATCGCGGCTGAGCGCCCAATGTCTCGTGCCAGATCGTCACCTCGTGGGTGCCGACCGGCACGTTCTCAATCGTGAACATGCCGTCTGGCATGCTGACGACGCCCCGGTCGTTGCTGACCACTACCCAACCGCGCATCCAGGTGTGGGAGTCGCACTCGATCCGCACCGCGCCGGGCCGGCGCAATGGCCGGGTGACATTCATGCCGGCGAACGGCATCGCGATGTTGAAATCCGTACGATTTCGGTCGTCGTAGGCGTGCGTTGAGTGCAGCGTGTCGTCGGCGCTCGTGATTTCGAGCTGGCTCCGGGTTCTCGCGATTTGGACATGCGGCACGAACCGGCAGTCGACATTGTTTATCGTCGGTGGAGGCCCGTCATCGGGCCAGGCCAAGCCGGTCACCCTGACCACCGCGTTCGCCACGTGTCCATCGGAATCCGCGACGATGGTCTCGTTGGGCGCGGTGTCACCGCACACCGTTTGGTCCGCGGTCGCCGCCAGCGTGCTCGGTGGCGGCGGGTCATCCATGGTCACCACACCGGTGATGGTGCCGGTGCCCTGAGCCCCACCCGCGAGGCCTGTGACCGCCACGAGCGCACCGGCGGTCGCCAGTGCCGTCATCAAAATACCGACGCGGCGGCGCTTGTCCATGGATCTACTGTACCCCACCGCCCGAACGACCGCGGGGGAAGAGACCGGCTGCTAGTGGTCAGCTCCGCACCTTTGGCATCTCCACCGGCTCCGGTTCCGGCGTGAAGTCCTCGCCGGGGTTGATGAAGCGGTCTTCTTCGAACCGGTACTGCGTGTCGTAGAGCTCTCGATATCTGCCCTCCGCCGCCAGTAGCTCGGCGTGGGTACCGCGCTCGACAATCTGCCCGTGCTCGAGCACCAGGATCTGGTCCGCGCTCTGAATCGTGGACAGACGGTGGGCGATGACAAAGGTCGTACGGCCCCGCCGAAGGGCGCGCAACCCGTCTTGAATCAACGACTCACTCTCGCTGTCGAGACTCGACGTCGCCTCGTCGAGAATCAGAATGCGGGGATCGGCCAGGATTGCCCGCGCGATGGCGACCCGTTGCCGCTGCCCCCCGGACAGCTTGATGCCGCGCTCCCCGACGATGGTGTCGTATCCCTCCGGGAACCCCCGAATGAATTCGGCGGCGTGTGCAATGCGACTGACCTCCTCGACCTCGGCCCGGGTCGCGTGGCGTCGCGCAAAGCTGATATTTGAGGCAACGGAGCCGTCGAATAGAAAATTCTCCTGGAGCACGACGCCCAATTGACGCCGAAAATCGGCAAGTTTCAGGGTCGAGAGGTCACGACCGTCCACCAGTACCCGCCCTTCCTGCGGCCGGTTGAACGCCATGACCAGACTGACCAGTGTGCTCTTGCCGGAGCCGCTCGACCCGACCAACGCAGTCGTCGTGCCGGCCGGCGCCGACAGCGACACATTCCGTAGCACCGGCTCACCCTCGTTGTACGCAAAGGTCACCCCGTCGAGCGCGATGTCCCCGTGCAGTTCCTCGATCGGCGCTCGTGACGCATCCTCATCGAGTTCGGTCGATGTGCCCAGAATCTCCCGGATCCGGTCCAAGCCCGCGAACGCCTCGGTGATCTGGGTCCCGATCGAGGCAATAGAGATGACGGGCGCCACGACCACGCCGGTGAACACCATGTACTGCAGCATCGCGCCCACCGTCCAGTCGCCGGCAATGATGGCGCGGCCGCCCATCAGGATCATCAGCGCGCCGATCATGCCGATAGCGAGCGAGGCCGCCGACGTGCTGGCCGACACCCCTGTCACGGTTTGCGCCACGTTGCGCAACAACCGATGCGCGCCCTTGGCGAACACCAGTTGCTCTCGCTTCTCGACGCTGTAGGCCTTGATGATCCGCACGCCGCCCAGGGTCTCGCCCAATCGGCCGGTCACCTCCGCGTTGATCTTCCCCCGTTCGCGGAACAACGGGCGCAACTTCTTGAACATGGTGGTCATAACCAGGCCAAACAGGACCAGGATGGTCAGGGTCACGACGGTCAACCGCCAGTTGAGGTAGAACAACGCGACCAGGCCAACTGTTGCGGTCAAGAAGCCACCGACGAGTTGGGCGAGCCCGGTCCCCACCAAGTTGCGGATGCCCTCCGCATCCGTCATCACTCGCGAGATCAGGACACCGGTCTTGGTCGAATCGAAATAGCTGACCGGCAGTCGGGTGACGTGACGTTGCACCCGCTTCCGCATCTCGGTAATGGCGCGCTGCGCGGCCACGCCGAGCACCTGCGACAGCGCGAACCCGGTGCCGGCCTGCACCAGGGTGGCGGCTGCCGCCCCCAGCGCGAGCCACAGAAGCAGGTCGGACTGTCCATTGCCGATCACATCGTCGACGACGTAACCAGACATGGCGGGCACCACAAACCCGGCCCCGCGGCTGACCAGCATCAGCACCATGCCAAGGATGAGCCTATCCCGATGCGTCCGTACGAGGGTGCGTGCCTCGGCCCAGGCGCCCGGTGTCGCGAATCCTTTTTTCTTGATCTGCTGCGGTGCGTCGTCCGCCATCATTCCCCGAATCTGTCGAGATCGAGCGTACGGTGCCTCGCGCAGCGGCATGCGTGGCCAGGGACCTGATCGCCGGCGGCGATGTGAGCGCCTCGATTGTACCGTATTAGACTTTCGCCATGGCTACACCTGGCCGGCGTATCTTGCACCTCGATATGGACGCGTTTTACACGTCGGTCGAGCAACGGGATAACCCGACCATCCGGGGCAAGCCGGTCGCGGTGGGCGGTCGTCCGGAAGGCCGCGGAGTGGTCGCCGCCGCCAGCTATGAAGCACGCACCTTCGGGGTGCGATCCGCCATGTCGATGACCAAGGCGGTTCGCTTGTGTCCGGAGCTGATCATCGTGAAACCTGACTTCGGCCGTTACCGCACGGTCTCATCGCAGGTCTTCGAGATGTACCGATCCGTGACGCCTCTGGTCGAGCCGCTGTCGCTTGACGAGGCGTATCTGGATGTCACGGAGAACCGGTGGGGTGAACCGTTGGCCACGACGGTGGCGAAACGACTCAAGCACTGGGTCCACGCCGAGACGCATTTGACCGTCTCGGCCGGCGCCGCGCCCAACAAGTTCCTGGCCAAGATTGCGTCGGACTGGGACAAGCCAGATGGACTAACCGTCATCCCAACGCAACGCGTGGAGGCCTTTCTCCAGCAACTGCCGGTCGAGGCGCTGTGGGGGGTCGGCCCCGTCACCGCCAGACGGCTCCGCGCCGCCGGCATCACCCAGCTCGTTGACGTGCGCGCCGTCCCGGTTGACGTGTTGCGGAGCACCGTAGGGAGTCAGGCCGACTGGTTGCGTCGGCTCGCCGAGGGGATCGACGACCGGCCGGTCACCCCAAACCGATCAGCCAAGTCATCCGGGTCGGAGAACACTTACGCCGAAGACCTCACGAACCTCGACACGATTCGGACCGAGGTGGACCGGATGGCGCGACGCGGCGCCGACTGGCTCGGACGCAAGACACTGTGCGCCCGGACCGTCACCGTCAAGGTCCGATATTCGGACTTCACTACCATCACGCGGAGCCACAGCGAACGACCGGCGACGCGGGACGCCGATCGCCTGGCCGCCCGCGCGCTGCGACTGGTCGACGGCACCGAGGCGGGCGGCCGCCCGGTCCGCCTGCTCGGAGTCAGCCTGCACAACCTCATGTGCGACGAGGAGGTCGGCCAAGAGCCGGGGCGTCCGACCTTACCGTTATGACCGGGGCGGTTGCGAGTAAGATCCGGGCATGCTCAAAGGCAGCCGGGCCGGCATCCTCAAGAAAGTGCAACCCCTCAGCATCCACGGACAGATTTCTTGGGACGTCTTCTTCATCGACGCCGATGAAGAGGATGGGGTGCTCCAGATGGCACGGGTGGGCCCCGAGGCCGTCGACCGAAACTTGGAGCCGGGCGACCGGATTACACTGCAATATCTGCTGGGCAGCGTGACCAGCGTGACCCGAGACACGACCGAACGCCAAGGACGCTAATCAAGAGAACCTTGCCATCTTCGGACGGCGCTCGTGGCGGGGAGGGCAAGACGCGACGAAGGAGTCTGGAGTCACCCGCCCAGATCGAGCGCCATGATCTGTGCCCGATCACGCACATACAGCCGGGTACCCACCAACGTGGGGGCGGTCCACGCTGTCGTCTCCAACAGCTCAGCCGACGCGAGCACGGTCATCCCGTCCGGCGACAACCGGGCAAGCACCAGCTGCCCGTCCTCGGTAAGCATGATGGCCTTGCCGTCGGCATGCACAAAGCTAGACCGGCCGTATCCTCGGAGGCGCCAGACCTCCTCGCCGGTGGTCACGTTGAGCGCCACCTGAAACGTCGGGCCGAAATCGCCGCTGCTCCCATAGACGTAGTCGCCAAGCCGTAACACGTTGCCGAACATCGCTTTCAGCCCGTTGGTGTAGTACAGCTCCTCGACCCGCGTGCCTGCACCCTCCCGTGTCAGCCGGATGGCACGGCTGCCGCTGTTATAGGCGGCGGTCATGAACAGCACGTTGTCATCACCCCAGACCGGCGTGCTGTTGTTCATGTCGCCCTGGGTCTCGTGCCCGTGGGTCCACAACACGTCGCCCGTATCCGGGTCGAGGCCGTTGATGGTCTGGCCACCGTAGACAATGAGCTGGGTCTGGCCGTCCACATCCACCAGAATTGGAGTGGCGGGTGCGATCAGGAACTGGCCGCTCCGCCACACCAATGTCCCATCGTCCTGGCGGAACGCCATGACCGACTGGTCGGACCCACCCGCGGTGACGATGACGAGGTGCTCGTGGGCGGTCGGGCTCGTCCCGTAGCCCGCCTTCACGGCCGGCCGGACCAGCGTGGGTGGGGCACCGAAATCAGTCACCAGATCGTGCGACCACAACACCTCGCCGGTACGTTTGTCGAAGGCGTGCAGCTGCTTGTTGGTACCGGTCGTGAAGACCCGCTCCCGGACGACCAACGGGCTGGCGTGCGGACCGGCGCCGAAGCGAAAATTCAACGGTGCCGAAGGGTACGTATACTCCCACACCGTGACTCCGGTGGCCGCGTCGAGCGCGACCACCGTTTCCTCATTCGCCCACGGCTCCCCCTCGGCGCCCGGGCGATACATCGTGAACAGGCGTCCGTTGTCGACGATGACCGAGGAATGACCCGGCCCCAGTGGACGGCTCCACACCTGCGTGGGCCCACTCTCCGGCCAGTTCTCGGCCAGACCGCTCGCCTCGACCTGAAAATTCCGACCCGGCCCTCCAAACTGGCGCCATTCGCCCTGCGCGGCGTAGTCGCTGTCGCCCTGAGCCTCGGCAGCCCGGGGATGCTGGAGCACGAAGAGACCCAGCATTGTCAATACGGTGATGCACCGCCCCCGACCACGCCTGCGTCTGTAATGTGGCAACATCTCGCCAGTGTACCTGAATGGCGCGTGACCCACGAGAAGCCCTTGTGGTAAGAAGAGACAACGTGTCCCCTGGTGTTTCTCCCCATGACCCGACCTGCTGACGATGGCAACGGCCTCGTCGACCTCGACACCCTCGGCTGGCACGTCGATCTCGCCGGGCCGTTCCAGACCCACGCGGCACAAGGATTACACGCGGCCCGGGTGACCGTGGCGCACAACTACCTCTACCAACTGACCGGCCCAGACGGTGAACTGATGGCGGAAGTGTCCGGCCGACTCCGCCACCAGGGCGACATCCCGGAGAACAGACCGGTCGTCGGCGACTGGGTGGCCATCAAGCCCAATCAGTCCGAGCAAAAGGCCACCATCGAGGCGGTTCTCCCTCGGCGGACATCGTTCTCTCGGAAGGCGCCCGGGGAGACCACCCGGCGTCAGCTCGTCGCCGCCAACATCGACACAATCTTCCTTGTCTGCGGCCTCGACAACGATTTCAATGTGCGGCGGATCGAGCGCTACCTAGTGGCCATTCGGGAAAGCGGCGCCTCGGCCGTCATCATCCTGAACAAGGCGGACACCTGCCCGGACCTCGAGGCCGCCCGCACGGACACCGCGTCGATTGCGGCCGACGCCCCCATCCACGTCATCAGCTGCCTCAAGGACGACGGGATCGACCCATTGAGGCATTACCTGACCCGAGGTCACACCATCGCGTTGATCGGATCGTCCGGAG
>Ga0315338_1004145_pt1 | contig 11789 bp, 9 predicted proteins | sample ASW8metaG_FD_204518 | JGI IMG/M metagenome (GOLD analysis project Ga0315338, IMG submission 204518) | Ammonia-oxidizing marine archaeal communities from Monterey Bay, California, United States - ASW #8 | ecosystem: Environmental > Aquatic > Marine > Coastal | place: USA: California | collected...
ATCCAGCGCCCTGACGAGTCGGCGGCGTCTCAGATCTTCACCACCTATCTCACGCCGGATCTGCCGCTCGACGACACCGAGATCGCTGACCTCGGTGGTGGCGAACGCGAGAAGGCCATTCGGATCATGATCGAACGGACCGTCGAGGAGATGTACCGCGAGGACGAGGCGAACCAGTTCCTCGAGGTCACTTACCAAAACGGCGACAAAGAGATCATGTACTTCAAGGACTTCTCGTCTGGAGCCATGATCGAGAACATCGTTCGCCGATCGAAGAAGCGGGCCATCAAGCGGGCCATCGCCGATGGGTCGAAAGGCATCCGCCTCGAGGATCTTCTTGCCTCCATCAAACAGGAGTACAAGGAGCACGAGGACCTGCCCAACACGACGAACCCCGACGACTGGGCCAAGATCTCCGGCAAGAAGGGCGAACGGATCATTTTCATTCGCACCCTCATCTCCGAGGCTGCCGACGAGCCAACCGGCGGCCGCGCCATCGAACGCGTCGCCACCGGCCAGTACCTCTGACCTTCCCAAAATTTCAGGACTTCACTACCTGCACGGTGGTCATCTCGTGAAGTTGTGGGTCTACGGGCGGCCGATGAGCGCTTTGGTGCCGTCGACGATGAGATGGATTTCGCCGTTGTAGGCGACGAGATCCGACGCGGTGAGCAGCGGACCTCCCGCGGCGTTCACGCGGTCGGTGGTCCAACCGTCGTCGGTGAGAACCGACAGCACCGGCTCGAACGACACGGGCGACAGGCCGAGCTCGACGGTCGTCGCACCAACGGCGATCGAGTCGAGAGGTATGACGCCAGGCGCCGCCCCAATGCGGTGCCAGGTCTCTCCGAGGTCGTCTGAGGAGGCAAACGCAGGCGAGCCCGCGTCGAGGTAGATCAACAATTCGTCGCTGCCCGATAGCCGCCCGGGTGCCTGCTCCACAGTCCAATTCGACCCGCCGTCGATGGTCGAGGCGATGACGGTCGTGCCCATTTGGTGAACGCTGGCGAGCACACCGTCCTCATTGCCGATGAGCGCCTGCACAAACCCACTCGTCACAGTCAGCCGCTCCACCTGTCCATCAGCGCCAATGCGAGCCAGTACCGGCGCTCCACCGCCGGGCTCTGTTCCAGTGGCGTCTGCTTCTGTCGCCGACAATCCCAAGTCTTCCCAGTCGTGGTGGCGGGCGATCGCCTCGTCATCGCTCGAGCTCTCGGCACTGTCGTATATGTCGACTCCTTCGGCGGTCCATCCAGCGATCTCTGTCTCGCCGAGCGGGTAGCCGGCCTGCGAGAGGATGCAGTCGACGTGGAGGGCTCTGTTCTCGAACTCGGTGAAGACGATGGTCGAACCGTCGGTTGCAACGAGACTCTCGCCGAGCCATCGCCTGAACCGATCGGGCCCTGGCTGCCGGCTGATTGGATGAGATGTCCACGTCTGTCCTGCGTCGCGTGAGACCGCGACGACGAGTCCGAGCGGGCCTGCGCGCTCGCAGTCGTTCGGGCGTTCTTCGGCGTTGAAAATGGCGGCGACCGTTTCGCCCACGGCGGCGTAGTCGAACAGTTCGACGATGTGCTCGATGTCGGTCGGGACGGTGAGCTCGGTCCAGGTCACACCGTCAGCGGAGTCAGCGAGCCAGTTGTCGGTTCGACCAAACAGACGTCCGCCAGCGCTCATGCGGTCGGTTGGCAGCGGTTCGCCGGTTTCGACGAGTCGCCACTCGAGGCCTGTGTCGCCCCAGGCCACTGTTCCTGGCGTCGCTGTTCCGAGTGTCGATGCGCTCTGCGGGGCTGATTCCAAGACGACGTCGACCGTGTCTCCGCATGCCGCCCCAAGGATCGCGAGCGTCGCGATGCATGCGAGAGATGATCTCGGCATCAACACGGTGCTGTTCTCAAGACAGTGCTGGTTTTGGGACAGTTGCCCATCTCAATCGGCCAATTCCTCTTCGCTCGGCGGCTCGAAGATCGCGGCCCATGCATCGAGCTCCGCCGCCGAGATCGCGAACGTCCCTGGTGGCAGCTTGCGATTACGTTCGCTGATCCGCGCGTGGAGGGTTTCGAGCGGAGCGTCGACGAAGACGGTCTGCACGACAGCTCCCAACTCGCTGGCACGGAGTCGGTAGTGATCTCGCTCGGCCCGCGTCCAAACTCCCCAATCGAGGATGACGCTGATCCCGTCACCAAGGAGGCGCTCGGCCAACTCCCACTGCACCTGTTCGACGCGACTCTTCCGATTGTCCCTCGCCGCAGCCTCTGCGTCGTCGGGGTAGAGCTGACAGACCCAGTCGTCGGCGTTCAGACGAACACGCCCGCCAGCTGCTTCGAGCTCCTTCGCTCGGGTGGTCTTGCCCGATCCTGGTAGCCCGCACAGCAGGTGGAGGGTCGCCGCCATGGCCCGAGTCTGCCCGACCGCGTCCCATGATTTCAGGACTTGACGACCTCCACGGTGGTCAAGTCCTGAAATTTTGGAGTTATGGACGGCCGATGAGAAGGGTCATGCTGTAGGCCATCGACTCGTCGAAGGCCTGGGCCTCCTCGGCCGATGCGTCAGCGGCTGGCTCCTCGAGGTAGGCGGGTGCCGATTCGACCACGACGTAGTAGGCACCGTTGAGAACGATCACCGACTGCGAGTAACCGGCATTCGGGACCAAGTCGCTGACGTACTGGCTCACCCACTCACCATCAGCCGATCGGTAGGAGATGACCGATTGCGGCATCTGGAAGTCTTCGCCCGGATATGGCCCGCCAGCGAGGGCGGCGCAGGTCTCAGCGATGACCTCTCCTTCTGGGTCGAGTTCTTCCGTGCACATCTCGGCGGGAAGGTCGACACCCTCACTGAGCTCAATCGGCGGCGGAACTGGACCAGTTGTCGGTGCAGGTGCGGGGACTGCTGGCGCATCCTCTTCGCGTCCGGCCGTCGTCGCTGGCGAAACCGCCCTCGTTGAGCCAGAAGATGAGCCGTCTCCCTCGCTGAACGCGGCATCGAGCTGGTCTTCGGTGAAGGACACGATCTCGTTTCCGTCTTCGTCGAAGAAGGTCACGATGCCATCGGCGACCTTCAACCAGCCCAGGTCGAGTTCGTCGGTTCCGACTGTTTCGAGCTCTTCGGACTGATCGAGCAACAGCGTGCCATCGGGGCCAGTGACCGTCATCGAGATGAGGTTTGCGTCGGTGAACACCGTGATCGTGTATCCGTCGATCGTTGCGGCTTCCTCAAAGGTGTCGTCGAAACCCTCGCCGTCGAAGCTGTCACCCTCGTATCCGACAGAAGCTCCGCCAACGGCGAGGGCGGTTCCATCGAGGACCGCTGCGTTCTGCACCCAGGTTCCTGGAGGTGAACCGAGCTCGGTCCATGTGCGGCCTGCATCGGTCGAGATGCTGAGGCCACTCGCGAAATCGCCCTCTGCGATCAGAACGCCATCACGTGATCCGGGCCGGATGTAGCCGCTGAACTCCTGATCGACCCAGGTTGCGCCGTTGTCGTTCGAACGGCTGAGCACCGAGGAGCGACCGCTGAACCGCGTCATGATGTACTCGTCTCCGATGGCCCACAGCCCTCCGAGGAAGCCGTCAGTTGCCCCCAAGGTGGTGAGCGAACCATCGAGCCCGATGAGTATCAGGGCAGTGGTGCCTTCTTCGTCACCTCTGAAGTCAGCGGAGATGACCGCGAGTTCGGCATCGGTGAGGTTGAGCTCGTCCCAAGGCACGGTCTCGACGAGCTGCTCTTCTTCGCTCGTGTACTCGTAGAACTGCACGCCATTCTGGTCCCAGCCATAGCCAGTGGTGTTGCTCCTCAGGTCGTAGCCGGCATCTGCGAGCACGCAGTCGACGTTGAGGCCGCGGTAGCTCTCCCTGCCAACGATGACTGATTCGCCGTTCGTGGCGAGATATGCAGCGGCAGTGTCTCCGTGGAAGCGACCCTCTGGTTCGTCCGGCGGGGCGAGGTCGATCTCGCTCCAGGTGCCTCCGCCATCAGTCGACATGGCCAGGATGGTTTTCCGACGTCCCGTCTCGCACGGGTCGTAGGCGAACTCGGCAGGAACGGTTCCTTCGGCGGCCTCAGCGTCGAGTTCGAGCGGGGGCCCTTCGAACAACGTCGAGTCGAAGATCTCGACAGCGGCAACGATCACGTCGCCTTCGATGTCGAAGGCATTCACCCAGCCGTCGAGATCGCCATCGACGTTCACGAGGCTCGGAGGACCGTTCAGCGGAGCCCACGTGATGAGATCGTCCGATGCGACGAGCCAGTTGTTGTCGCGGGCGTAGACGCGGTTGTCTTCGACGATGAGGTCAAAGAGTGACACGGAGCTCTGAACGTCGACCACTTCCCATTCGAGTGGCACGACGCCCAGATTGAGATCACCAGGCGCGCCGGCCGGCCCAATGGACGAACTCGCGGCATCTGCGCTGGCAGTCTCGTCCGCGCCGTCATTGGACAACCGAGTCGATGTCTCTTCTCGATTGGCTGTTTCGACTTGATCTGAGTCGTTCCGCGTCATTGCGTAGGTGCCGCCGATGGCTCCTGCAACCAGCGCGAACGCCCCGAGCCCGGCGAGCGCCCGATTACGAGTTGCTCGCCGCGCTGCCCGTCTCTCGACGGCCGCAACCCCAGCGTCCTTGACATCGATGGTTTCGCCGGCTCGGTGAAGGTCGTTGTGAAACTGCTCTTCGAAGGTCATGTCGGATCTCCGGTCCTTGGAGTGGGGGAGGTGGCGTACGGATTGTCTTTGCTCGTGAGCAACATCTCGAGCTGTTCGATGGCGCGAGCGAGACGGCTCTTGATTGTTCCGACAGGGACGCCGAGTGCGTCTGCGGTGTCGGTGACCGAGAAATCGAGGTAGTAGCGGCAGACGACGACCGATCGGTGGGCGTCGCTCAGTTGTGCAAGGGCCCGTTGGAGGTCGATGTCAGGGGTGCGATCGCTCGTCGATTCGGATCGGGCGAACAGCGCAGCCTTGGCCCTGTGTCGTCTTCGTTTCCGGAGCGCAGAGTGGGCCCAGTTGAGTCCGACTCGGTACACCCACCCTGCTGGATTGGCGTGGGTTCCGATGCTCGACCAGTTCTGACAGGCGCGAACGAAGGCTTCGTCCGCGGCCTCAGTCCCAAAATCGTTGTCATGCAATGCGAGGCTGAGCGCCCGCACGAGCGTTGCTCGCTCGGCTTCGTAGAACGCGGCGAACGCCGTGGGTTGGACGGTGACGAGAATCTCGCCCGTCTCGATGTCGATGAGGGTTTCGCGACCGGTTGTCGCTGCGGCTTCGCCGGCGTCGTTGTGAGGCACGGGGTTAACAGGCACGGGAATATCAGACACGGGGTTATTTGGCACGGCGTTGGCCGGTGTGGGGTTGTCCGGAGTCGTCCCGTTTTCTGCGCTTGTGTGCATCGTGTTGTCAGCGGTGTTGTCTTCCATGCGCTGTCCCTCGGTTGGTAGACGCACAACCAGGGTGTCAGGTTCCCTCAAGACTCAAAGTTTGTTTGAGGGACCAGTAACCTCGGCACGGATGGCTGTCCACAAGATCTGCGGTATCGAAACCGAATTCGGCATCATGCATCATCACGGTGGCGATTCGAACCCCGTCGCTGCCTCTTCGATGATCATCAACGCCTACGTGAACGATCGGCTCGATGGTCGAGTCGGCTGGGATTTCGAGGACGAGCATCCCGATATGGATGCGAGGGGCTATGGCGACTTCGACTCGTTGGCGCCGGAGGTCGAGAGTCATCTGGTCAACGCCGTGCTCACCAACGGCGCGAGGTACTACGTCGACCATGCGCACCCGGAGATGTCGTCACCTGAGTGCTACGACGCCCGCGAAGCAGTCGTCTACGACGTGGCTTCCGAACGCATCCTCGTGGCTTCGATGCAGGCAGCCGCCGCGTTGTTGCCGCCTGACGAGGAGTTGATTGTTCACAAGAACAACAGCGACGGCAAGGGCAACACCTACGGGACTCACGAGAACTACATGCTCGATCGGGCGACGCCGTTCGGTCGCATTGTTCGCTTCATCACGCCGTTCTTCATCTCGAGGCAGATCTTCACCGGTAGCGGCAAGGTCGGGACCGAAGCCATCGGTCTGACGTCAGCAGATGTGCCGTTCCAGATCACACAGCGGGCGGATTTCTTCGAAGAGGAAGTCGGACTCGAGACGACGCTGAAGCGTCCGATCGTCAACACCCGCGACGAGCCGCACGCAAACAGTCGGCTCTACCGACGGCTACACGTCATCAACGCAGACGCGACACAGGCCGAGGTCGCCACCTATCTGAAAGTTGGAACCGCAGCCATCGTGCTCGCGATGATCGACGACGAGTTCTTGCCTCGCGACATGAACTTCAGAGCGTCGGTCGCGACGATGCGAGAGGTCTCGTACGACGTCTCGATGACCCGGGCATACGAGCTGGCAGAGGGTGGCTCGGCAACGGCACTCGACGTCCAATGGGAGTATCTGGATCTCGCTCGCAAGTACGGCGAAGAGCACGGGTTCGATGTGGTCGGCGGGGACGAGGTCGGCGCCGACATTCTGGAACGGTGGGAGTTCGTTCTCGCAGCGCTCGAGAGCGATCCGATGCAGCTGAGCACTCAGCTCGAGTGGGTGGCGAAGAAACGTTTGTTCGAGGGTTTCATGAACCGCCACGGCTGCGATTGGGACGATCCGCGAATCCGCGCTCTCGACCTGCAGTATCACGATCTTCGGCCCTCCAAGAACCTGCACAGCAGGGTCGGTATGGAACGAATCACCACCGACGAGCAGGTCGAACATGCCGTCACCGAGCCACCAGACCGGACTCGCGCGTTTTTCCGAGGGAAATGCCTCGCGAAATTCAAGGACGAGATCGTGGCCGCCAACTGGGACTCGATGGTGTTCGACACCGGAACCGACCCTCTTCGCAGGGTGCCGATGCTCGAACCGCTACGTGGAACGAAAGCCCATGTGGGTAGCTTGGTGGAACAATGCGAGTCGGCCACGGACTTACTACGTGAACTCGGAGCCTGAGAGGTAGATGACACATGGCAGAACGTGAACAAATCAGGCGGCCAGCGCCGAGACAGGACGACGAAGTCGTCGAAGAGACTCCCGCTGGAACCGAGAAGGGCGAAGAGCTCAAAGCCGACATCGACGACTTGCTCGACGAGATCGACGACGTGCTCGAGACCAACGCAGAGGAGTTCGTGAAGAACTACGTGCAGAAGGGTGGGGAGTGACCCGCGCATGAGCATGCCGTTCTTCACCCCAGGCGACGATCCTGGTCCCGACTTTGTGCGCTTGCTCGAGCGGACCGGCCACCCGGTGCACACCGATCTTCCCGGCCACATCGATGCAGGCCACGCAACCACGGTTCTTGCCGTTCGGTACGGCGACGGCGTCGTCATGGCTGGCGACCGCCGAGCAACCTCTGGCAACTTCATCAGCCACCGAACAATCGAAAAGGTGTTCGCGGCCGACAGGCACAGCGGTGTTGCCATCGCAGGAGCTGCGGGGCCAGCGGTCGAGATGGTCAAGATCTTCCAGGTGCAACTCGAGCACTACGAAAAGGTCGAAGGCCAGCAGCTGAGCCTCGAAGGCAAGGCCAACCAGCTCGCCGGAATGGTCAGGGGCAACCTGCCGGCCGCGATGCAAGGCCTGGCCGTGGTGCCGATCTTCGCCGGCTACGACGTGCGGCGCGGTATCGGCCGCCTTTTCCAATTCGACGTCACCGGCGGCCGATACGAAGAACGCGATCACGCGAGCAGCGGCTCGGGAAGCCTGCACGCTTCGACGGTGGTCAAGCTCGGGTTCCGTGAAGGCATGGACGCCGAAGAGGCCGTCTCGCTCGCACTGCAAGCCTTATGGCATGCGGCTGACGAGGACTCCGCCACCGGAGGACCCGACCCGATCAGAGGGATCTATCCGGTTGTCGCAACCATCACCGCCGATGGTTTCACTCGCCTGGACGATTCAGCGATCGCCGCGGCATTCAGCGCCATCACCGCCGGCCTGACCACCGAGGTCAACTGATGGGTATGCCTGGGTTCTACGTTTCGCCTGAACAGCTCATCCAGGACAAGGCCGACTTCGCTCGCAAGGGCATTGCCAGAGGCAGGGCGCTGGTTGCTGCCCGCTACTCGGGCGGAATCGTTCTTGTTGCTGAGAACGCGAGTTCGACGTTACGCAAGGTCAGCGAGATCTACGATCGCATCGCGTTCGGAGGAGTCGGCAGGTACAACGAGTTCGATCAACTCCGCATCGCTGGGGTTCGTCATGCCGACCAGAAGGGCTTCGTCTACAGCCGTGAGGACGTCGACGCTCGCAGCTTGGCGAACCAATACGCCCAGATCATGGGTCAGATCTTCACGCACGAGATGAAGCCGATGGAGGTCGAGATTCTTGTCGCCGAGATTGGTCACGAGCCAGACGGCGATCAGATCTTTCACATTCTCTACGACGGCACCGTGATTGACGAGGCCGATTACACATCACTCGGCGGCGACAATGACGCCATCATGGCCCGCCTCGACGAGGCATGGGCCGGTGAGCTCGAGCTGGCGCCAGTGGTGAAAATGGCGTCTGATGCGCTCAGTGGCCCAGAGAGGACCCTGGCTGCCGCCGACCTCGAGGTGGCGATTCTCGACCGATCAAACGGTCGGCGCTGTTTCCAGCGAATCGACGACGAGGCAGTGACCACATTGTTGGACACGTAATAGGAGACTGATTATCCGCTCACCGGAGTGGACGACGGTGAACATAGGTCGATTCAAGGAGGCCTCTGTTGACTCGTCACCGAGCTTTCATGTCGCAGCGCGCGTCCGTCGGGGCGTCCCGTTGCCGAAGGATCGCATCTCGAACATTCTTCTGCTCCTTGGTCGTGTCATTCGCCGTTGTTGGTCTCGTGGACCGAACAGGTGCCCAGGAGTCAGACGCCGAGCCGACGCATGAATCTGACGACGAGACGGCGACGACTCAGATCGAACGTCGATGGTCATTCCAGCGAACGAGGAAAACCTCGCCGGGATGGGCAATTGCAGATGGCGAACCGTACAACCAGGAAACGGGCTCCGGTTGGGCCAGCCTCGACGGTCGCCGCCGTCAATGTGGCAAGCGGAACAAGATGGCCGAGCTTCGCCTTGACACGTTCTGCCACGCGAGCGCGACCTATGACTTCGTCGGTGGCAGGTGGGAGACGACGCTGTCTCCCGCGTCGTGGCATGCCGACGTTCCGAACGGTGTCTACGACCTGACGGTTGTCGTCGGTGAGTCCGGCCGAGGATATTCATCGATCCGTCACTCGGTGCAGGTCGAAGGCGTCTCTGTCGTCGACAGCGCTGTGACGACGAACCGATTGCCGCTGCATCACGCCACCGCTGTCGTGGAGGTCGAGGATGGCTCGCTCGATGTGACGTTCACCGGAGGTGTGAGAACCAAGATCGTGTCGATCCAGCTCGTCGGCGTGCCGGTGAAGGATGAAGAGCCACCGGCAACGGTTCCCGACGACCCAACACTGCCAGGTGAACCAAGACTTCCTGACGTAATCCCAGTTCCTGATCCGCCTGTCGGCATCGAGGACGAACACCTCGTCAGGTGGCAGACCGGTCCATTCCATCTCGGATTGGGCCTCGGCGTCGACCCGGACTGGCCGACGATCACGGCGAATTCCACTGAGGACACGATCTCGGCCCCTGACTCTCTCAACACAGAAAATCTGTCACTTCGTGACGCGCTCAGTCTCGCCGCTGCTATCGATGGACCGACGATCATCGAACTGTTGCCTCGTGCGATCTACGTACTCGGCTGCGGTACCGACGAGGATGCCAATGTCGACGGTGATCTCGATTATCGATCAACCGATCTCCTGGTCATCGTCGGTAACGGCGCGACCGTGATTGGGCCTCAAGCGCCGTGTGCGCAGGAGCGAATCTTCGACTCCGTAAAAGGCGGACCACTCGGCTTCGTCGATCTGCGAGTGACGGCAGGTGGAACGACCTCGAACGGCGGGGCGATTCGCGGCGCAGAGATCGAGCTCGTCAACTGCCTCCTCGACGGCAACGCAGCCCTCACCGGATCGGGTGGAGCTGTGGATGCGAGTCTCAGCCTCACCGTCTCTCACAGCACGCTCGTTCGCAATCGTGCTGCAACAGGCGGCGCAGCGGCAGCAGTGAGGTTGCTACGGATCACCGACAGCGTGGTCTCTGGCAACGTGGCGCTCTATGACGGCGGAGCTGTCCTCGGCGGAGCCGGTGGCGACGTCACCATCACGCGATCGGTGTTGTCGGCCAACCGGTCGGCGTTCGGGCGCGGCGCAGCGGTCTTCAGCGCTCCTCACGCAACCACGACGATCGTCGGAAGTCAGTTCCAGGACAATCTTGCTGACGAGAGCTCCATCGGCGGCGGGGCTGTGTACGCGGACGGACAACTCGTTGTGCGCGAATCGACCTTCGTTCGGAATGCGGCACGAAGCGCGACAGTTCATGACTTCTTGTCGACCGGCGGCGGCGGCGGTGCGATCTACGTCGAGGGATCGGCGTCAATCTCGTCGTCGGATTTCATCGAGAACGAGTCGGGCCTTGCCGGAGCGGGTGGGGCGCTCCATGCAAAGGGGAATCTTTCGATCGAGAACTCCATCTTCAGCGCGAACCTCGCGGGCGGAGCTGGTGGAGGCATCTACGTCTCCGGCGGTCATGTGGACGGAAGCTCGATCGTGATCTCCGGATCGACGATCACCGACAATGTCTCGAACGGCACTGGTGGTGGCGGCGCGTATTTGGCGAGCCGCGGGTCGATCACCGTCTCAACGAGCACCATTTCATCGAATCGTGCCGCTGCGACCGGCGGAAGCGGTGGCGGGGTCTTCATCAGCGGGTCTGGCTCGATTTCTGAAAGCGTCGTCGCTGAGAATTCGACGACGTTTCGAGGCAGCGGCGGTGGAATCCACGTCGACTTGGCCGGGCGTCTCGACGTGACGGACACCTTCGTCATCGACAATCGTGCTGGACTCGGCGGTGGAATCGACGCCGACGACGGTCCGAGCGCAGCTGTCACCGTGCTTCGCTCGACAATCTCGGGCAACAGCTCGCCGCTCGTGGCAAACCTGTCGATTCGATCACGATTGGTCATTGGCGACACCGAGATCGGAGTCGCAATCGGTGGACCCGATTGCGATCTGTCACGCGTGCCCGTGTCCCTCGGTGGCGTGATCGGTGCCGACGATTCGTGCTCAATCGAGTGACTGACGCCCCTGCGAGCACACCTCGATCTCTCCGCAGTGGCTCGGCCCGATACCGTGGGGCCGATGGATCGTAGGATCTTCGGCCTTGAGAACGAGTATGGCGTCACGTGCACCCTCGATGGGCAGCGACGTCTGAGCCCTGACGAGGTCGCGCGATATCTCTTCAGGCGGGTGGTCTCTTGGGGCCGAAGCTCGAACGTGTTCCTCGCAAATGGCGCCCGCCTCTATCTCGACGTCGGTAGTCACCCCGAATACGCGACGCCGGAGTGCGACTCGATCTACGACCTCGTCGTTCACGACAAGGCAGGGGAGCGGATCCTCGACAACCTCCTCGAGAGCGCTGAGCAGCGCCTCACCGAGGAAGGCATCCGCGGCACGATTCACTTGTTCAAGAACAACACGGACAGCGCAGGTAACTCCTACGGCTGCCACGAGAACTATCTGACGAGCCGCACGGACGACTTCTCGCACTACGCAGAGGTACTCATTCCGTTCTTCGTGACGCGTCAGATCTTCACAGGCGCAGGCAAGGTCTTGCAGACGTCACGCGGCGCGATGTTCTCGATCGCGCAACGCGCAGAGCAC
>Ga0315338_1004148_pt1 | contig 11781 bp, 14 predicted proteins | sample ASW8metaG_FD_204518 | JGI IMG/M metagenome (GOLD analysis project Ga0315338, IMG submission 204518) | Ammonia-oxidizing marine archaeal communities from Monterey Bay, California, United States - ASW #8 | ecosystem: Environmental > Aquatic > Marine > Coastal | place: USA: California | collected...
ATGATGCAGACGTGCAAAGACGCTCGCTGACCTTCAGGGTTACCGCATCAATGTCACCGGCCTTCAGGAATCATCACGCACATTCTCAAACTCTTGATCCAAATCGATGGCCATATCATCGGTTTTTTTGTGAGATTCCTGAATAAACCACCCGACAATCAATGACAGCACTGCCAAGCCCAACCAGACGCCGCCGATAAGTTTCGCGGTCGGTAAGATAAGATCGATTTCACCAAAATTGAGATAATTCACGCCCACCAATCCGCCGTAAATTACGAGGGCAACCAAGGCGGTACCAAGAATAAAACGCATTTTCACATTCGCTCCCCAAAGTGAAGGAGTGCTAGTCTAGAGCATTCATCCTGCCGCGTCCAAGCTTGCTCGCCTGGCCGGCAACCTCGCCTGTTTCATAAATCCGGGGCCAATTCCCGACTTTGACAGCGCGAACATCTTGGCGAGACCGGCAACGCATGATATCCGCACTCCGGTAAATTTGATCGAACTAGGTTCAAGACAGGAATACTCATCATGGCGTCAGATCACGTACCCGGCGAAATGGACATTTCCGCGCAAAAGAGCACTTTTGATGGCGTGATGAACGTCACCGTTTGGAGCTCATTGCTTCTGTTGATGGGAATATTCTACTTCACCCTGGTTTTCGCGACCGGTGCTGACTGGCTTTCTGCCCTGCTGGGTGTTTCGGCGCTGACCGCCGCCTTTGGCTTCCTCCTAAATCTGGGCGGTGCCTGGTACATCACAGTCGTCGGGCTGTTTTTGAGCGGTTTGGTCATCGGTGGCTTGTCAAACCTCGCCGCAAGCATCTGGTAGGTAACACCTCGCTAGATCCGACTGACTAGGCGCAATCTGGTTAGGTTAGGCTGCATACATTTCGAAATCGAAACGTTTTTTGCGCGGCGGGACTTCCCCTGCCGCGAGAATTCGCGCATCGTGTTCGCTCCAGGAGATAGAGCGCCGGGGCGAAATGCGAATAGCAATACTCAAAGAACGACATGCGGAAGAGACCCGCGTGTCGGCCACACCCGACACCATCAAGAAATTCACCGCATCAGGGCACGATATCGCCGTTGAGAAGGGGGCCGGAAGCAGTGCCTCCATCCGCGATGCCGCCTTCGAGGAGGCCGGTGCCAGCGTCGGGACGCTCGCCGCGGTCTTGAAGGGCGCGGACGCGGTGTTCGCTGTGCGGACGCCCGACGAGGCAACACTGGCAAAGCTTCCCAAAGGCACAGTGCTCGTCGCCCAGCTTGAGCCGCACGGAAACCACGCGCAGGCGGAGGCCTTTGCCAAAGCCGGCTTGGATGCTCTGGCGATGGAGTTTGTGCCTCGCATCTCCCGTGCCCAGGCTATGGACAGCCTGTCCAGTCAATCCAATCTCGCCGGCTATCGCGCCATCATTGAGGCCACTGCACTCTATGGCCGGGTCTTCCCGATGATGATGACGGCTGCGGGCACTGTCGCCCCGGCCAAGGCGTTCATCATGGGCGCCGGTGTTGCCGGTTTGCAGGCGATCGCTACGGCGCGCCGTCTGGGGGCCATTGTATCCGCAACAGATGTTCGCCCCGCTGCCAAGGAACAGGTTGCCTCGCTAGGCGCCAAATTCGTCGCGGTCGAGGATGAAGAATTCAAACAAGCAGAAACGGCTGGTGGCTATGCCAAACAGATGTCGGCCGAATACCAGGCCAAGCAGGCCGAACTCGTCGCCGCCCATATCGCTCGCCAGGACATTGTCGTCACCACCGCGTTGATACCCGGCCGGCCGGCGCCGCGCCTGATCACCAAAGACATGGTCGAAGCGATGAAGCCCGGCTCGGTCATCATCGATATGGCCGCCCCCGCCGGCGGCAATTGCGAGCTGACCAAATCTGGCGAAGTGGTCGAGCATCAGGGCGTCAAGATTGCAGGTTACACCAATCTCGCGGGGCACCTCCCCGCAGACGCTTCGGCGCTTTACGCCAAGAACCTCGCCAATCTCCTGCCCCTGCTCATCGATGATGACGGCAATCTCGCCCCCCATTGGGACGATGAAATTATCCAGGGCATGGCGCTCACGCATAATGGCGAAGTGGTTCATCCGACACTCGTCAAAGAGGACGCATAGACATGGAAACCCTTGATCCCGTTATCCTTCGCCTGGCGATTTTCGTGTTGGCTATCTTTGTTGGGTACTACGTCGTCTGGTCGGTGACACCCGCCTTGCATACGCCCTTGATGGCCGTCACCAACGCGATCTCATCTGTGATCATCGTTGGTGCTCTGCTGGCAGCGGCGGCGCCCTCCTTCCAGCAGGAAGAAGGATCAGGCTTTGCCGCCGGAGCCGGTGTCATCGCGATTGTCCTTGCCAGCGTCAATATATTCGGCGGCTTCCTCGTCGCCCAGCGCATGCTGGCCATGTACAAGAAGAAAGACGCGAAGTGATGCCTCGGTTTCGCTCACGATTATCGCGCCTTTTTCGCCCTGTTTTTAGCAAGACCGCTCTGCTCGCCATGTTTGCGTTTGGCGGAGCGGTCGCCCACGCACAACCCTCCATGGGCGATGGCGTGGTCATTGAATGCCCGGTCACCAACACCATCTTCGGCCCAACCCGCGCGCTGATGACCTGTGCGGATGGCTTCTCCGATGTCTCGGGCCTCCACAATGATGTCGAATTTCCCTATGGGAGCTCACCGGATCATCTATGGCTCGCCGAACGCGCCGTGGATTTAATGGTCTCGGCACCGCGCGACAGTGCCGATCGCCCCATCATCGGTTTCAACATCATGTATCAGGGTTCTGGTCGACCGGGCCGGGTCATGGATGTGCGCGCGCAGTGGAGTTCTGAATCCTCCAACTCGATCACCGGCCGCATACCCTTGAACGCGAGACCGCGCCTCACCCGCCCCGGATTGCAGCCCAATTCGACGCGGACGACGCCCGCATCGAACCAAGCGCCTCAACCCGGCAATGGCGACGGGGTTCAGATTGCATGCCATGTGTCGGAAATTAAGCTGCTGTCTGATCGCAGCCGCTTTACCTGCGCGGACGGGTTCAATTCATCCTGGTCCGGCCTCCACGACGAGATCGACCTGCGCTACGACATGTCAGCCAATAATCAGTGGATGCTCGAACGCGCCATCGATCTGTTGGCCTCTGCGCCACGTGACAGCGCATCACGACCCATCCTGCACTTCAACATCATGTATCGCGGGCCCGGCACACCGGCCTATGCGATGGATGTCCGCACCCAATACTGATCCGGAGAGACACAAACAATGTCCGCCAATATTGCTGCCCTTCTCTACCTGGTTTCCGGCGTCCTCTTCATCCTCGCCCTGCGCGGGCTTTCCAGCCCTGAAAGTGCCCGGCAAGGCAATCTGTTCGGCATGGCCGGCATGGCCATCGCCATCGTTACGACGCTGCTGATGATCCAGCTCGATGCGGGCATATTGGCGATGATTGTCGGCGGCATCATCGTCGGTGGCGGCATTGGCGCAGTCATCGCGCGCCGCATCCCGATGACAGCTATGCCACAGCTGGTCGCGGCTTTTCATTCGCTCGTCGGCATGGCCGCCGTTCTCGTCGCTGCCGCGGCGCTTTACGCGCCCGGCGCGTTTGGAATTGCCGGTGAGCATGGCGGACTTCACACGCTTTCCTTGTTCGAGCTCTCGCTCGGATCTGCCATTGGCGCGATCACCTTCTCCGGCTCGGTGATCGCCTTTGCCAAGCTCAACGGCAATATGTCCGGTGCACCGATCATGCTGCCCGCCAGGCACATGATCAACATCATGATCGGTGGCTTCATGGCGATCATGATCGCCTTCCTGATGGCCTCAGGTGGCGACGCCAAAACCGCCTTCTGGCTGATCACCATCGCCGCTCTGGTGCTGGGCGTTACTCTGATCATCCCGATTGGCGGCGCCGACATGCCCGTCGTCGTCTCCATGCTCAATTCTTATTCCGGCTGGGCCGCCGCCGCGCTCGGCTTCACCCTAGAAAACACCGCCCTGCTTGTCACCGGCGCGTTGGTTGGCTCGTCAGGTGCGATCCTGTCCTACATTATGTGCAAGGCGATGAATCGCAGCTTCATCTCCGTCATCCTCGGCGGCTTTGGCGAGACCGGCGAGTCCGCGGCTGCTGGTGGCGATCAGGGCAATGCCAAGCTTGGCTCCGCCGCCGATGCTGCCTTTGTCATGAAGAATGCCGGCAAGGTCATCATCGTGCCCGGCTACGGCATGGCGGTCGCGCAGGCCCAGCACGCACTCAAGGAAATGGCCGACATTCTCAAGAATGAGGGTGTAGACGTCGCCTACGCCATCCACCCCGTCGCCGGCCGCATGCCCGGCCATATGAATGTCCTGCTCGCTGAGGCCAATGTCCCCTACGATGAGGTGTTCGAGCTGGAGGACATCAATTCCGACTTCTCCAATGCCGACGTTGTCTTCGTCATCGGCGCCAATGACGTCACCAACCCCGCCGCCGAGGACGATCCAGGTTCGCCAATTTATGGCATGCCGGTCCTGCAGGTTTGGAAAGCCAAAACGGTGTTCTTCGTCAAGCGCTCACTGGCCACAGGTTATGCCGGCGTCCAAAATCCGCTCTTCTTCCGCGACAACACCATGATGCTGCTGGGCGACGCAAAAAAGATGGCGGAAGAGATCAACAAGTCGCTGGATTAAGCTGGCTCACGCCCGGTTCATAATGTCTCCGGCAGAGTGCAGGCTGGGAGGCACATATGTTGATTGAAATGGCCCTGGCAGCCACCGCCCTAGCTGCTACATCCGGCGAAATATCCGAAGATTGCACCTGGAATGGCATTGAACTTCACGGCGATGTACAAATCGTCGAGAGCTTTGCCGATATCGATGTCGAGATTGTCAGCAGTTTTCCTGACCTCGAAGTGAAGGTGGTGGAGAGTTTTCCTGACGATTGCGGGGAATGGAAATTCGTCGAGAGTTTCCCGGACTTCACCGTGCGCTTTGTAGAGAGCTTTGGCGATATCGAGATCAAGTATGTGAGTAGCTTCCCGGGCCTGCCATAGTCATCCAGCCGAGCACTCCGCCTGCGTTTGACATTCCCGCCCATCCACGCGACACCCCGCGCCATGCAAACATCAATACCCAGCCTTGATGATGCCCGCGCGATCCTCGACCGCGCCGGCGTCTTCACAAAGCTGTCCGAATTCGACCCACGCTGGGTCGGCTCCATTCCGCTAAACCTTCATGGCCCCGGTGCCGACGCCGACATTTGCTGCACCGGTGGGGATCTCGATCGGTTCGAAACTGCTCTCAATGAGACGTTTGGCGCCGTGCCCGGAGCTCGCATCACTCAAAACGTCCATGCGGACGAGCCTTCTGTCATCGCCAAGCTCACAATCGACGGCCTGGATATCGAGATATTCGGCCGCACCCGCCCGGTCGAAGCCCATGAAAGCTATGTCCACTGGCTCGCCGAGGATCGTTTGCTAGGTCTGGCTGAACCACGCCTGCGCGACGACATTAGGGCCACGAAGCTGACCGGCCTTAAAACCGAACCCGCCTTCGCCAAATGTCTTGGCCTCGGCGGCGATCCCTATGTCGAAATGCTCAAACTGGCGTCCCCCCGCGACGATGCGCTGCGAGCGATTATCGAAGCCGCTGGTTATCGCGCACTGCCCCAGTAATTAAATGCCGCCCATTTTGGTGAGTTCGGAATATAACCGGTCTCCATCTGCTCGATCTCAAACCCGCCCTGCCGCAGCAGGTCCGGAATATCCCGCGTCAGATGACAGCCGCCGGCTATCGGCTTCCACACCGGCTCGATCCGATCCTGCCATTTCGCCACGCCGGCATCCGGCGCAGCGCCATGCTCGCAAAATAACAGCTTGCCGCCCGGCTTGAGCACGCGTCGCATGCCTTCCAGCGCCTGCACAGCACCCGGAATTGTGCACAACGTATAGGTCAGCACCACCGTATCGACACTGCTTACATCGAGCGGTATTTCCTCGCCTGGCAAATCAATCAACTCCACTGCTACCGGACTGACGGCAATTGCCGGAGCGGCTTTCTTGCGCATGCCCGCAGACGGTTCCAGTCCATATAGATGCGTCACCTTGGTCGGGTCATACAGCGCCAGATTAGGCCCCGCCCCCATGCCGATCTCCAGCACACGCCCCTCGGCAAACGGCACCACTTTCTCTCGCTGCCGCCGGATCGGAGATTGCGCACACAAGAACCCGATGAGGTGCGGCAGGATATTCTCCTCATAAAACGACATCAGGCACACTCCGCACAGCGAGGCGCCGCAGGATCTACGTCCAGTCGCTTGGGCTCAATCGCATCACCACAGGCCACGCACCAGCCATACTCATCATCCTCGACCCGGACCAACGCTGCGTCAATTCGCCGGATCTCCGTCGCTCGCCTCGCCTCGGCCGCATTGGCCATCGCCTGCACCTGAATAGAATCCATCCGCGACAATCGCCCAACAGATTGCTGATCCAGCTCCACCGGCTTGCGATCAAGATCGGCCGCCTCGCTCAGCGAGATCAGCTCGGCCTTAAGGGCGAGCAGTATTTGTCGCGGTGTCGCGCTGGAGCTCAACGCCCGGCCATCATGCAGAGCTGCTCGAACATCACATCGACTGCCGCCAAGGCCGTGATCTCACTCGGATCATAAGGCGGTGAGACCTCCATAATATCCGCAGCCACGAGGTGTTCGACATCCAATGCCCGCAGAATGCGCTGCGCCTCATACGTCGTTAGCCCACCCGGGACCGGCGTGCCGGTCCCCGGCGCGTAAGCCGGGTCAAGGGCATCGATATCGAAGGACATATAGGTCGGTCCGACAAACTTCGGCAGGCGCTCAAGAAAGCCCTCAAGCCCGTTCATGCGCACGTCATCAACCGTCGTCACATTGACCCCGAACTTCTCGACCACACCCAGATCATCACCGGCCGCCAGTGGACCGCGAATGCCGAATTGCCAGGTATTGGCCGGATTCACCAGCCCCTCTTCGAGCGCGTGACGCAGGAAAGCGCCATGATGATACTCACAGCCCCAGGCGGCCGGATAAGTATCCAGATGGGCATCAAAATGGATAAAATTGACTGGGCCATATTTTTTGTGGACCGCCCGCAAGAGCGGCAATGTATTGGAGTGATCGCCGCCAACGCAGATGAATTTCTTGTCGCGCGCCAGAATGTCCCCGAAGAAATCCTCGATACGCTGACCCGTTTGTGCCATGTCGATCGGCACGGTCGGACAATCGCCAACATCGCCAACCTTCAGTTTTTCAACAAAATTGACTTCCCGCGTCATGTGATAGCCGCGCCCCATCGAGGACAGCTCACGCACCTTCGACGGCGCAAACCGCGCGCCCGGGCGATAGCTCAGCGCCCCGTCATAGGGCAGGCCGGCCAGAGCCACGTCATAACCCGCATCCACCGGCACATGCGGCAGCCGGAAGAAAGTCTTGATACCGGCAAAACGAGGTTGTTCGCGTCCGGGGATCGGGGAAAAATCAATATCACTCATGGAAACATCCAGTCGAGGGTTCGGTCGGGAACCCCATCACCGCAGCTGTTCTAACATGGTCGTTGCGAAGGCGAAATGATCCCCGCCAGCTGCTCTACGACATAACAATCACTGCGGTGGGGGACAGACCAGCTGCGCAATACCGCTGGTTGTTATGCCACAACCCTCCTAGTTTCTCTGTGCAGAGCAAAGGGAAGTTCATGTCCGAGACAATTCTGGCGCTGGAAGGCGTCTCCAAGAGCTATTCCGGCAAGCCGGCCGTGCAAAACCTCGGCTTTACCGTTGAACGTGGCACCATCACCGGCTTCCTTGGCCCCAATGGCGCGGGCAAAACGACATCTCTGCGCATGTCTCTGGGCATTCTCGCACCCGATGCGGGCAAGGTTCGACTTTTTGGCAAGAATCCCGGTGCGGCGGCCATGGATCGAGTCGGCTTCCTTCCTGAAGAACGTGGCATCTATAAGAAGATGAAGACGGAGGACGTCATCGTTTTTTATGCACGCCTCAAGGGCATGCACAAAGACAAGGCATTGGATCGTGCGGTCGGAATGCTCAAGGACTTCGATCTCGGCCACACCGTCGGCATGAAGGTCAAGGAACTCTCCAAGGGTATGGCCCAGAAGGTCCAGATCATCTCGACCCTGATCCACGAACCCGAATTCATTATCCTCGACGAACCCTTTTCCGGTCTCGACCCAGTGAATCAGAAATCTCTTGAGGCGATGGTCAAATCCCAGGCCGACGAAGGTCGCACCGTCCTGTTCTCAACCCACGTGATGGAACACGCCGAACGGCTCTGCAACAAGATCATCCTGGTCACTCACGGCAATAAAATCTTTGACGGCTCTGTCGCCGAGGCTCTCGGCGAAGTGCCACGCCGCGTCATCATTGAAGCGCCGGCAGATCAAAATGTCGGCGATATGCTCGGCGCACTCGGCTATGTGGTGGAAGACGACCAGGCCGAAGACGGCAATCGCTGCTGGCATGTCGATATGAAGACCAGCGTCGATGCCCAAGACGTGCTCAAGGCCTGCGTCGATGGCGGCGTCACACTCGCCCGCTTCGAACCGGTCAAAGCGCATCTGCACGACGCCTTCGTGCACATGGTTGAAGCTAGCCCCCACAAAGGTCAGGAGACCGTCTGATGCGCGCTATTTATCTCATCGCCCGCCGCGAATTTCTCTCCTACGTCGCCACCTGGGGCTTCTGGCTGTCATTGGCATCGATGCCGCTCTTTATGGGCCTCGGCATCGGCATTCCCATCTTGATCGAGAGCTCACAGCCCACGCGCTACTACGTCCTGGTCGACGAGACCGGCGGCTCCCTGGAGCAGGCGATCTTTGAAGGTGCAGAAGCCTCACGCATTGCCGAGCAAGAACGAGCCGTTCAGGCTATCACTGAACTGGTCGGAGACAGTCCGCAAATTGAAGCCGCGATTGCCAGCCAAACCCTGGAAAATGATGGCGGTCGATATGTCCGCATATCACCGGACGAGATAGGCCTGGCTACATTGCGCCCCTATCTCACCGGGGATGCCCTCGTCGACACGCCTGAAGGCGAGCAACCCTTGTTTGCCGCAGTCTATCTGCGGGGCAATGCCGTGGATGGCATCGAGATCGAATACTGGAGCACCAATCTCACCGATGCAGGCCTGCGCACCCAGTTCCGGCGCTCCCTGCGTGACTACATGCAGCAATCACGTTTGCGAGACGCTGGCATCTCCGCCGAATTGATCGAGACGGTCAATGCGCTCTCACCGACCGTCCGTGAGCTCAACCCTTTGCGAACTGAAGAAGCGGCCGAAGTCACCGTCGCCGAGCGCCTTCCCCTCATCGTCGGGGCGGGTTTCGCCTTCGGTTTGTGGATGGTGATCTTCTCTGTCGTCAACATGCTGCTCACCGCGATGATCGAGGAGAAAGGAAACAAGATCCTCGATATGATGCTGGCCTCCTGTCGCCACCACGAAATCCTGATCGGCAAGCTGCTGGGCGTCGCCATGGTCTCGGCAACCCTGCTTCTGACCTGGGGCAGTTTGGCCATCGGTAGCGGTATCACGATCCAGCAATTTGCCAGTGCGACAGACATGCCCATCGCCGACATTCTCGCCGCCGTGCTTGACCCCGGCCTGATTTTGCCAGCCGTCGGCTATTTCATTATCGGTTATATGATGTATGGCGCGATCTTCCTGGCAATCGGTTCGCTATGTGAAACCCTGCAAGATGCGCAGTCTTTGATGAGCCCGATCCTGCTGGTCATGATGGCACCACTCTTCATCATCATGACGGCGTTTGATTCACCCGACAGTCCGGTCGTCGCCATCGCCAGCTGGATACCGGTCTGGACGCCCTTCATCATGCTGGCGCGATTGCCACTCGATCCGCCTCTGTTTGACCTTGTCGGCACCACAGCCGTCATGCTCACCACCGCGCTGATCGTCACCTGGACGGCCGGACGGCTATTCCGCATGGGCGCGCTCAACCACGCCAATCAGGACACGATCAAGGGCTGGTTCAGCTTCGGCAAGAAAAAGCCCGTTTCCGAGGCCTGATATATCAGGCCGTTGGGCCTGACCCACTCACCATATCCCGGATAAAAGAAAACGCCGCGCCCCTTCAGGGACGCGGCGCTTTCAATTACGCAATTCTATTGGTTCTGGCGAACCCTAGCGACTGACCGGCTTGGGCTTGCCCGGAATCAGACCTTCGCGCATCGCCCGCTTGCGCGCGAGCTTGCGTGCACGACGAATGGCTTCCGCCTTCTGACGTGCTTTCTTCTCGGAAGGCTTCTCATAATGATTGCGACGCTTCATTTCACGGAAGGTACCCTCCCGCTGCATTTTCTTTTTCAGCGCGCGGAGTGCTTGCTCCACATTATTATCGCGGACAACGATCTGTACGATGATACTCTCTCCATAATGTTATGGACGTGAGCTTCACCCACGTCGCTAGTTCGCCAGAGGCGCGGGCAATAGCACCGCTGCGACGTCGTGTCCACACTGCCTTTCACGAGTCTGCAGGTGACGTCGCACATCGTGTGGGTTAGACAACACATATGGCTAATAACAACACATCTTCGCATTCACGAAATCATCTCAACCGGCTGCGCCTCGTTGAGGCCGCCTTGCCACATGTCGCCTTTGATGGCTGGACACAAGCGACGTTCGAAATCGCGCGCAAGGACGTGGGTCTCTCCGAAGGGGACGCTCAACTCGCGTGCCCTCGCAAGGAACTCGACCTGATTTGCGCCTGGTCGCGACAGCTCGATGAAGAAGCCGGCAAGGTCATTATCAAGGCCGATCTCCTGTCGATGAAGATCCGCGAACGCATCACCTTCGCTGTTCTAGAGCGCCTCAAACGAGTCAATCGCCACGAAGAGGCCGCTCGTCGGGCCCGCGCACGTCTGCTGCTGCCCGATGCCGCCAGCGATGCACCGCAATTGCTCTGGGCGACCGCCGACACTATCTGGCGCGCCGTCGGTGACACCTCAACAGACGTCAATTTCTATTCCAAACGGGCGATTCTCTCTGCCGTCTACGGCTCCACCTTGTCGAGTTGGCTCAATGAAGACGACACCGCCAAACCCGACGCCCACGCCTTCCTCGATCGCCGTATCCAGAACGTCATGGATTTCGAGAAGACCAAGGGCCAGCTGACCCGCATGACCGCCGATCTGCCCGACCTGGAGGCCATGCTCGGCAAGATACGTCACGGCGCAGGGCTGTAACGCCAACCTTTGCTCCCCCGCCCACGGGGGAAGTGGGTGCGCGGCAGGCGTGCTCGAAGGTGACGGAGTGAAGCGATGCAAGCCGCGTCATATTCCCCCTCTGCCACTTCGCGGTCCCTCTCCCCGTAATCGGGTGAAGGGAAGCTTCGAAAGGCACACGGATACGGAATGGAGTCCGGGCGCTCAGCGCAGACCGCGGGGCGATTCAAAATAAGTGCGCTCGGCCGGCACATGCACCAATTCGCGTTCCGGCCAACGTAGCGCCGTCAACTCGCCACCAAACACACAGCCTGTATCCAGACAGATCGCATTATTGACCCAGCACGCCTCAGCCACCGCCATATGGCCGTACACCACAGCCGCCGAGCCGGAATACTCCGCTGCCCAATCGCGCCGCTCCGGCAATCCGTGCTCATCCCGTTGTCCGGTCGTATCACCAAACAGGGCGAAGGATTTCTCCTTGTCCGAACAGGTATTGTGCAAATCCTCTCGCAGGCCTGCATGCGCTACGACGAGTGCGCCACCATCGAGCACCATGTGCGTTGGCAGACCCT
>Ga0315338_1004149_pt1 | contig 11780 bp, 9 predicted proteins | sample ASW8metaG_FD_204518 | JGI IMG/M metagenome (GOLD analysis project Ga0315338, IMG submission 204518) | Ammonia-oxidizing marine archaeal communities from Monterey Bay, California, United States - ASW #8 | ecosystem: Environmental > Aquatic > Marine > Coastal | place: USA: California | collected...
CAGTTATGTAGGTGGTGACAGTTTCACCATGACTCCTGATGGCAGTTATGTAGGTGGTGACAGTTTCACCATGACTCCTGATGGCAGTTATGTAGGTGGTGACAGTTACTCCTCCACTCCCTACGGCAGTTCAGAAAGTACCAATGATACATTAGGCCAAGATTGGAACAATTTTGGACAGTGAGTTGAGGTCATCATGGAAAAAAATACTTAGCTCTGCCTACCCTCCGATTGAAAGAACTCTAAGCGCACTGTGCTTGCTGGGTCGGCCATTGTCACAATTCCCTTTACTCCCCTTGCGAGAAGGTACCAGGCAAACAGGGGGCCGAACACAATGGCATAAGACAACCTTGAAGTAAGGGCAATGCCCGATTTTCCCAACATGTGTTCAAAAACATTTTCTAATTTACTTTTGCTAATGCGGTCCCTTAAATAGGCAATCACAAAAGGCCATAAGGCAACGACTGTCCCTACGGCAACACCCCCAATGACAACTTGATACTCATTTACGGGTTGTATTTTAGTCAGCAAGTCATCGATATTTTTTTCTGTAATATCATGGAGTTCTTGATTTTGTATACCACTGCCGAAGACCATATTGTGATCCTGATATAGTTCTGCCGCTTCATCCGTTGTCATTATTGGCAAGTCAGGATATTTTGCCAATGCGCGTTCGATAATCTCGGTATTGTCCTGTGAAACAGCTTTCAACGAGACTTCAATTTGCTGGTTCGTTTCTTCGTTAGTGAAAACAATGTCTGATCCTGGAAAACTTTCGTCCGTATGCATCTTTGCTTTCCATTCGTCCCCATCAAGGTTTTCCTGTTTTGTTACCATTATCTCGAACATCTTTCCCTTGATCGTATTGATGGCGCCTTCTAATTGGTCCGTATCATATTCACGAAATCTGGCGGCTATGTTTTCAACTGTGGCATCCGGGGAAAACTGTGCGGAATAGCGCAATCGAATTGCCTGTAGAAACGTATCTCCAAGCGGCCCTTCAAACTTTTCATACTGACCCGCTATTAAGTATGCCATTGCCCCCGTAGCAAAAGCTTCACCGTTGATAGTTTTCATATCAAATGGAAACTCGCCTTTAAGATAGACACTGATACGCTCAGCAACAGTTTTAATATTTTCCGGGGAGAGAACGTGTTTTAAAATATTGATTTGATGTTTAAAAAGTCTTCTTGTGGTAAAAAATGCTTTGAGTATCATCCGCTTTGGGACAAGAAATGATCCGGTCGCTTTCGCTTCAATAAAACCAATCCAAAACAACACCCCAACAAAATCAGTTACAAAAAATTCTGCAAGAATCAGGGGATTGATTACCGGCACCAATGAGAATAGTGAAAAGGCAAAACCGAGAATGGTTCTGAAGCCATAAAGTATGATACCCGCTGAGGCCGCCAGTAGACCGAAATATTTCCAAATATCGGAAGGCTTTCTTATAAGAAGCCCGACGTGCCTTGCAATACAAAGCGCCATCCATCCTTCCAACGCCATAACGACATAAACACCCACCCCCATCTTGCCGGGCAGTCCAGCCAGAACAGCGTTGATGAGGGCAACCTGTGTAATTACAGAGTAGATGTTCGCATCAATTGTTTTGGCTGGTGTATCAAATACAGCCTTGAAAGGCTCGAAGATAAAATCTCTTAGGGTATAGTTATCAAACAGAGCCTTGGTACGAGACCAATTATTATTGAACCAGTCCTGGGCCTCCTTAGTATCACTGTAACCTTGTACCTTTTCTTTTAGAAAAACCCAAAGTTCATCTAGCGAAGTTATTTTCATAAACGGGAAGAAAATCTAATTGACGGTAAGGAATTATTACTGCTTAACTTCTTCCAATGCCATTTGTCCAGATAGCGTCAACCTGGTGACACTTGTAATTGCTATAAAAATCAGAGTTTAACCTCTAACTGTCGAATAGCCGAGTAGGCAATACAATTTAATGGGTGCTCATTGATTACATACCTGTTTACCAAACTCACGGAATTCTGATATAGACCAGATGTCTTTTCTACCCAATGATGGTTTGTATTAGAAATTAAAAAGGATGCATAAAATAATAATCGATAATTCTCTTCCGTCCATTCTTTATTTTTCTTCTTATGCCCTTTATTTTTAATCGCCCATAGAAATTCGGGTCCATTTTTCTTAATATGCAGTTTTCCCAGTATTTCCCATAATACTTTTGACCATTCAATATCCTCTTGCTCAGAATGTGGGAATAATTTTTTAGAAATTTTATTAGCAATGTTGGGGAATCTGAATCCCGGGTATTTTTGTTCTTGATTATCAGAAGTCCAAAACTCTCCAAATAAACAAGAAAGCGTCAAGCAAAAAACAAAATATGTATCCTGATTCTCAAGCTTTGTGGACTGAAGCAATCCATGAGAAATCCAATTCCTTAAAAAATATAAGGGAATATAATTACATCTTTTTTTAAATGGTGGCTCCTTTCCTTCAAACTCGTTCTCTAAAAGAACATCTAATGTGAATCTCTCAAAAGGTTTTGTTAAATAATCACAAATGTTGAGATGAAATTGATGGTAGTTTTTCTTGTCTGAGAGTTGCCGGGCATTCCATAAAAGATTGTTGAGAAAGTTTTCTTTGTCTAAATCCCTTCCAAAGGGCTCAGAAAAGACTTTGTTTCGATCAGAAAGAAGCTCTTGCACGGAGGAAATTATGAACCGACGAATAGAAATAAAAGGATCAGAACTAATTTTATTTATAAATTTTCTAACTCCATTATAGCCATGGGTGTTCTTTGTATAAGAATTAGGTGGGGAAAATAAAATTGCCTTACACTGATTATTGAATTCGGGAATATCTAATTCACCAGTTAAAAAACATGTTTGTTGTTGACCAAATCCAATTGAATTTAATCGGTTGAAAACATAGAAACCAGCCTTGCTATGAAAATCTTGAACGTCTTCAAACTCTTTAGGGAGAGGTTTTTCAACGTTGACTCCTTCACTCAAATTAATATCAATAATTACAATGTCAAAATTAAGAGAGAAATCTTCTTTTTTGGCGTATTCATCGAAATCGTAATGATTCGCTATAAGAGTAACTTTATGATCTGAATGTTCCTTGCAAAATTCTGAAAAATAATCAGGATTGCGCTTTATATCCAAAATTAGGTCCGGGTCCAAATGAGAGTCAATTGCATTTTCCCCTAACAACTCCTTAAATATGGCCCTTATAAAAGCAATAGCATTCGACCCCAGGCCACCAAAATCTTCAACCCAAAGAACATTCATAAAATGATGCCCCTAAATATTTTTAATTTTCAGAATAGTTTCAAATTTCTCATTTGCTTTATTGGTAACCCTTAGGTTTGAATTTCCTAAATTTCTTACAAGCTCCTTTATGAAATCCAGACCCCGCCCTGCCCCTAGGAATTTCCCTTCCGAATCTATATCAATAAAATTACTACATTTGAAAACGAATTGACGTAAATTATATTCCCAGAAAATTTCTATGGGGAGATTCGGCTTGGAGTATTTAACAGAGTTAAGAATTATTTCGGTTGCTATGGACAATAAAAAATTAAAGCGAATTCCATATTGCTCAAAGTGAAAAAGTTCATTTTCCCCGAGCTTAAACGAAAAGTTGAAATTTTTCTCTACCCACTGCACGATTTTATAAGAATTTACATCATTAAGCTCTAACAATAAAATTTCGTTAATGAAATCTTTTCGCAAAACTTTCAAATTAAAATCATTTTTGCTTCTTGCCAACCCATTTACTTTGTAGGGTGGAAGTTGAAAAAGAATGTATGCTATTACCAACCGAACAGAAAATGCTAGAACCTTAATTTGGTTTCCATCACCTCCATTATCCTTCGCCCAGGCATCTTTAAATACCCTGGGTTCATTTATGTATATCTTAAAGGTCTGCACCAAATTATTTATGACCGAAAAAGTTGATGCCAATGAGACAATGTTATTTATAGCCTTATATTGAGGGGTTCCTTTTTCGTACTCATTTTTTAAGATTTTAATTGTTTGATTTAAGTTTTCCTGTGTTGCACCAAAGGCACTATTGATTGTGTGCGTTAAATATGAAAGCACTTCCTTTTGAGTTTTCTCCTTTTCATGCAGTACTTCAATAGATGAAATTATCTCCTGTGCCTGTTTTTCAAGCGACATCAAAAAACTCCATTCGTAGGTAATATCGCTTTCGTATCGAACCCTGTCCTCATAAATTTCTAAATCTTTATTTTCCTTAAAAAATTTTCCAGCAAAATGGCTTAGCTGATCTTGATCCATAGCAGTCTTTGCCATCTCCAAGTTCTTCAAGGGACTCGAATTAATTGCATCCTTGACTTCGTTTAATAGGGTTTTTGCTTTGAGTACATTTTTTGAGACTACCCGACCATACCTATAAAACTCCGCTAAATAAAATTTCGCAACAATATCATTTTGGCTAGCTGCAGTCTTAAATAATTTAAAAGCGTCTTTTAGTTTTGAATTATACAAATCGGTCTGCCCAGCATAAGTAATAGCCAACGCTTCACCCTGCTGTGTCAATTCCCCCATCCAAATCGCTTCCTCTTCATCAATGTGGTTCTCTAAATCTTTAGGCATTTCAAAAACATTGGAACTACTAAAAAAAATTTCCACCTCCTTGCTGAGGTAGCCTTTCATTTTTTTCTTTTCTTCCCTGATAGGCATTTCAAAAACATTGGAACTACTAAAAAAAATTTCCACCTCCTTGCTGAGGTAGCCTTTCATTTTTTTCTTTTCTTCCCTGAAAAGATATGCCAATTTTAAGTTAGCACCCAATTGATTTTCCTCGGAGGCTTGTTTAAGCCAATGCAAGGCTTTTATCGTGTTTTTCTTAACCCCCCGTCCTTTTTTATATAAACCTGCAAGCCTTACCTGTGCTAAAGGGAGTCCCTTATCGGCAGCTTTTTTAATATATTCATAAGCTTTTTCATAAGACATATCAGTCCCGATACCATACAAGTAATAAACTCCTAAATTTAATTCTCCTTCAGGAAACTTTCTAGCTGACTCCTTAGTCCAGATAAAACTTTTCTTTAAATCCTTTTTAACACCAACCCCGCGTCTATACTTCATGCCCACCGTATTCTGGGCCATTATATGCCCCTGCTCTGCTGCCAACAGTTGATACTTAAAAGCAAGTTTATGATTTTTTTTAACCCCCCAACCAAGATCGTAACATCTTCCCAATAAAAATCGGGCATCGTTAACAAAAGGGTCTGTTTCGCCAGTCTGGGCGGGGTCTTCTTCCTTAGCAGCCTTTTTAGCCCAAAAAAATGCTTTCTCAGGGTTTTTTTCCGTCACCCCGGAATATCCAGTTGCATAATCTTCAGCTATCCTTATTTGAGCTCCTTTGTGCCCCTTTTCTGCCCAAAAACTAAGTAATCTAAAACCCTCACTCTTACTACCAGGAGTTTCTGCAATCCCATCGTGCATTAAATATGCCATCTGAATTTGTGCTGGAGTATAACCTTTATCAGAGGCGCGCTGAAACCATTTCAAGGCCTCTTCGTTGTTTTCCTTAATTCCCCAAGGCTCACCGTTGGCCAAAACTATTCCCAGCACAAACATTCCGTCACTGCTACCGTTTTTAGAAGATTTTTTTAACCAGTCCAAAGCTTCTTTTATTTCTTCTTCTCTTTTTGAATTCTTTTTGGGGACTTCATAATCTATTTCTTTAAAAATTAACTTTGCGCCCAAACGAGCTTGGGCCAATGGATGATTTGACTTCGCTGCTTTTTCTAACCATTCGTTTTCTTTTTTCAGGTCTTTTTCTACAACAGTTCCCTCATCGTATAACTTTCCTACGCGCATTTGAAATTCAGGACCACCTTGATTACCTGCCCTTATATAAAATTTGAGGGCCTCTTTTTTATTATAATGTTGGAGGAAGTCGCCAACTTCCCACATATTCTCAAATGACTTTTCACTTAAAGTTTTTAATAATTTTAATCCCTCTTCATAGCTCTTCTCTGTTCCAATCCCGTCGAAATAACATGTTGCCAGGTTATAAATGGCGGTCTCATCCCCTTGCTCAGAAGATTTTTTTAACAAATTAAAACCTTGCTCCGGATCGCTGCTCCTTATAATTAAGCCCAATATTGCTTGACCCCTTGCATTCCCTTGCTTAGCTAATTTTTTTGCCCATTTTTTTGCCAGCCTAATATTCTTTTTTACGCCGTCTGTACCTAGATAATAATTTTCTGAGATTGCAATTTGGCTTTCAACACAACCCTGCTCGGCTGCCATCAGACCCCACTTCATGATTTCATTTTGATTCTTTTCTCTATTTTTATTTTGACGTACTAAATCTTGATGGTAACCAACCAAAAAATGTTGTGCTTTCTTAAGTCCATTATTCGCAGCTTTATGAATCCAATCCATACCTGTTTTTTCGTTTTTCTCTACACCAAATCCCTCTATATAAGAATATCCCAACTCGTATTGACTTAGATCATGCCCCCCTTCAGCGGACCTTGTATATAGCCCCACAGCCTTTTTGTAATTTTTTTTGACTCCATGCCCATTATAGTAAGCTTTTGCTAAGAGGAATTGCGCTAGGGGGTCACCCTGATCCGCTGGTTCCTTTAACATAACGGCTGATTTTCGAAATTCGTCAATTCCCATAAAATACAAGCTCGCTGCAATTTGAGTCTTTACATCTCCTTTTTTAGCCAACTCTAAACGTTCATTTAGAGCCTGCACATCTCCTTTTTCAGCCAACTCTAAAAGTTCGTTAAGTTCTTTTTTTACGTTTCTTTTATTTTGCATTAGACTATTTTATACCTTTGCATCCAGTTGGTAAGTGTCTGGTAATTAGAAAGCCCCAGCATTTTTGCTGCTGATGTCTTATTTCCGCCTGATTCCTTAATAGCACGCTCAAGATAATGTTCCGCCACCTCTCCCAATAGGCTTTCAAGTTTTATGCCATTGCTTAGCGAGCGATCTAAAATATTAGAGTTTTTACTTTCTGGAAATTCTAAAATAGATTCTTTTATATCTTCTTCGTTTATGGTTTTACCGGCAGACCAGATTACTGCGCGTTGCAGGGTATTGTGTAATTCCCTTATATTGCCGGGCCAAGGATGTTGAAGCAAGAGATTCTCTGCACCAGGCGATAATTTTTTCTTTTCTTTATATCCCGGTTGATTGATAGCCTCTTTGTTGACCTCTTCCAATAAGTGCTTTATTAAAATCCCCAAGTCCCCATCTCTTTCCCTTAAGGGTGGAATCTTTAGGATAACCACGGCTAGCCTATAAAATAAATCTTCCCGAAAATTTCCCTGTGAAACTTCTACTAATAAAGGTTTATGGGTTGCCGAGATAACCCGAATATCAATTTTAATTGGTTTTGTGGAACCTATTCTATTTAATTCTTGTTCCTGCAGAACCCTTAGCAACTTTACCTGGGCGGCTAAGGGTAGATCTCCTACTTCATCTAAAAACAAAGTTCCACCTGAGGCAGCCTCTAAATAACCTATTTTTCTCGAATTGGCACCCGTAAAAGCACCTTTTTCATGTCCAAAAAATTCGGATTCAACTAACTCGCCTGGAATGGCGCCGCAGTTAACGGGTATAAAGTTTCCATTTTTCCTAGGACTTGAATGGTGGATTGCCTTCGCAAATAGTTCCTTGCCCGTTCCAGAATCACCTTGGATCAATATGGGAACATTTCTTGGTGCAACTATTCTTGCTTGAGTTATTACGTACTTCATAATTTTGCTGTTGTGAATAATGTTGTCGAATTCTGGAGCTTCTGGAGTCAACCCTTGGGAGAGTCTGATTAAATCTTTATCTCGCTTTTTAAAACTATCGGGCAGGTACTCCGCTGATATACGGAAGGGAATCGAAACGAACTTGAACCCTTTTTGTTCTGAAGTTTCAACCAGCTGGGCAGTATATCTTGTCTGTGAAATAAGGACCCAAACCGCACTCATAGCAGGTGTGCCTGAGCTTAAGTGGAAGAAAAATTCGCTGGAGGAAGTTTTGGTTTCTTTTTTATAACTAGCCACCACATTTACAACGTTTTGATAAATCTCCTCGTAGTGGGTGGGACTAGTTAGCTTGGCCTCGTGAATTTCGACTTTAGCCTTATTCAACCTTGAAAGCCATTTTACATACAACGCGCTTTCTTTTTTAGTCCAGTTTGAAATTAGGACTACGCGGTCAAAATTGTAAGAACTTACAGCATTGGCAATTGGACCAGCGCCTGTCGTCTTTACTTCCCTTGAACCATTTAGATCTGCTTTGCCTATCCAACAGAAAAGAATCTTGCTCATACAAACAATAATACAATATTTTTTATGTTTATATAAATTTTTTTATCACCAAAAGGCATTCCTGACATTTTAGCTAATATAATTTTTAGAATTAATTTAATGTCGGGACATAACTATATAGAAAAACAACTGGTTACGTCCATCCCACTTGCGTTTCCTAATTTTGGCATATGGATTGCTATGTACATAGAAAGATCCATTACTTTGTTTAAAGGACTTCAAGGATTAAGCAATGAGATTTAGTGATCGGCATGAGAACGGAAAAAAGAAGTCAGAAGGAAGTTGTAATGACTCCATAAAAACTGAAACAATCGAGGATGGAAGGATGGAAGATAAGGTCGTCACTAAAGTTAAAAGATTAGCAAATATCCATGGAAATTTCTCCTATTACGATGTTAGTAAATTTGCCAGGGAAGAAATTAATGTTGATGTTTGGGGCGAATTAGATAGAGGTAGAGCGATCCCTGAAACCCTAGATCAACTTAATTACTATTGGAAAAGTCATGCGCCAATGATAAGGAGTCAATGGGAAAATGTTTTTAATAATTGTAGAATTGATTCCTATTCGGGTGGTGTCGAAATAATTGATTACGGTTGCCGTGATGGATTGGCGAGCTTGCTTTTTCTAGATAAGTTTTATTCCGATTTTAAAAAAGGGGTTTCTAAAGTTAAGTTGATAGAGCCATCGTCGTTAGCACTGAAACGAGCAAAGACGGTTTTACAATGTTACATTCCTAACACGCAAATGGTTGACATCAATAAAAAATTAGATGAACTGGAGACAAAGGATTTAGAAACTGATCAGAATCTTTGGAAAATACATTTATTTTCTAATGTTTTAGATATTGATGATTTCGATATTGCCAAGCTTTTTAATAGAATCATAGAGAGCAAAGGGGATCATACATTTTTAGCAGTTAGTCATGATAGGAACTTTTTAGGTGGAACTCCAAGGCTAGATTGGGTTTACCGCGCTTTCACCGAATCAAAATATGATCACTTAAAAATAAACTGGAGCGATCAAATAAAGTTTAACTGTACAAATCGAAGCCAAAGTCCAGCAATATGTTTCATAATTGATTTAAAGGTACTTTGAATAATGGACCTGTTTGATACGACCAATAATCCTATTTTACCTTTTAGTATTCCTAAAGAAGATGGTTTCTCAGGGGAATGGGATGAAAGACTAAGGGGTTTTAAAATTAATATTCCGCATGGAGAATTATTTTATTCTAAACATTTTTTTAACCAAGAATTTAGCGATAGTAATATTAAGTACTTTCTAGAAAATAATTCAAATAACTGGCAAACAACAGATTGGAAAAGTTTAACCGCGGAAGAATTTCAATCTATTGGTTTTAAAAATATTAAGTGGAAGCAAGACAGCATTAACTTATATGGTAAGAACATGCTTCTTCCCAGAATCACCTCCTGGTTCGGTGATACCGGCAAATCCTATTCTTATTCAGGTATCAATTCAAATCCAAACGAGTGGAATGCAGGATTGGTATCGATAAAAAACAGCATTGAAGAGGTTGCTGGAGTTAAATTTAATAGCGTGTTGATGAATTGGTATAGAGATGGAGAGGATCATTTAAATTGGCACGCTGATGATGAAAAGGAGCTAGGTGTAAATCCAATAATTGCTTCTGTTAATTTTGGAGCAACTCGGGATTTTGTATTAAGAAGGAATGACAAATCATCAAAAATCAATATTCCTCTAAATCATGGAACTTTATTGATCATGAAAGGCGAGTGCCAACACTATTGGCAACACTCCGTACCTAAAAGAAAAAAGGTTAAAGATACGAGAATTAATCTAACTTTTCGATTTATTAAAAATTAAATTATTTATCGGCATAACCTTGAGACTTTTGGGGTCGAAGTACAAACAAAGGTTAAATTTATTATGAGTTACATTGTAGCATTTGTAAAATTTAAAGAAGCTTCAAAAACTTTGTACCCGATTGGTTGTACACGTGATGATCTTGTCTCAGGTGATAAGGTTGTTGTACGAACAAAAGACCAGAACTTAAGTACCGCATATGTTGATAAACTGGAATATTTGGGTTGGAACTGTGGTGCAGAGATTTTATGCAAACTATCAGAGAGATCAAAAAGTCCTGAAGGCAATTATATAATACCCAAGGGCGCCCCTTATAAAAAGGGTTACGCTATGTCTAATACCCTGGTTAATATTCTGGACCTTATAAGATGGCAGAAGATGACTCCAGCTAATAAAACATACTCATTAGCAATGGGCAAAAAAAACCAAACCCAAACAGCATTTATCCTGTTTCGCAAGAATGGGATAGATATTCAACTGCAGGATTCCAAAAATTATGAAGTAAAAAAGGGTGGCAGTTGGGCAATATCGACTACCGAAGGGCGGATGGTTCGTAATCATTACGCTCGTACCAAGAAAAATCTCTTGAAATGGATAGAATCGTTTGCAACTGACTTTGATAACAACAAGAAGAATCTAGAAAAATACTTTTTACCTCTAGGCTCTAAAGATAGACGGCCTAGAGACACTGATTTTATCCCGGCTTGTAGCCAAAAAGATGGAGGTTATCCAACGGATGATATTTTGGACGGAGTTGTTTCTCTTGGCAATGGCTTTTATATGGATATCACAGGAATAGGAAAAACAGACAAGGATGGGGATTTCTGAGGTTAAAAACTTTTTACCAGGGCCCATTATTAATTACAGATTTAGGATTCAGTATGCAAGTAACTTCTACACGACTAAACATTAATACCAAACGAGATGACTTAGGTGTTCCTTTAGGAATTAAAAAAGACACTAAAAACAGGATAAAGACATGAACTTGGGAAAGTTAAATAAAACAGTAATTCTGATTGATACAGATTATTTAAACCAAAAAATAAAAGAGAATATTGAATTCTATAGGGATTTATATCCAGATAAAGAGCTTAATACTCTTAATCTTTACCAATTAATTTACAACTTTATAGTAAATGCGCGAGTAGAGAGTGATGAGAAAAATATAGACGTTTTGTTTGCATATAGGCTCAGTGATTCACTTTTATATTCTACTAATCCAGGCAATGTATGGAACTTTGTAAATGCTGAAAATTTAAATATTAAAGAATTTAATGTAACTATTAGATCATTCTTTGCTGATGAGGATGAGTCTTGTAGCAAACATTTTACAATCATGTTCAAGATGCTTCATCGGAGTAATTCTGTTGACAGAGTAATAATGGTTGCTGACAGTGAAGATCTGAATAATGCATTTCAATTCTCACCTGAGCTACTAGAAAAAAACCTTTTTTTATTCAGAGATGACCATGATACAAATATTGACTTTTCAATTAATTTTGTAAATATTGCTTATATGATTGCTCAATCTTTAGGGTTGGATAGAGGGGAATGGTAGAACTTTAAGGCCTTTAATCGCATGCCTAATCTCGCACTCATTTATATTTATGTAGGGTTCTAAATTCATTATCCTTA
>Ga0315338_1004151_pt1 | contig 11779 bp, 9 predicted proteins | sample ASW8metaG_FD_204518 | JGI IMG/M metagenome (GOLD analysis project Ga0315338, IMG submission 204518) | Ammonia-oxidizing marine archaeal communities from Monterey Bay, California, United States - ASW #8 | ecosystem: Environmental > Aquatic > Marine > Coastal | place: USA: California | collected...
CACGTGCAATTCCAACTACACAGCCCGTTCGAGCCCGCCGGCGATCAACCTACGGCCATTAAATCCTTAGTCGAGGGGCTAAAAGAAAAGCGTGATGAACAAGTCCTGATGGGCGTTACCGGCTCGGGTAAGACATTTACCATGGCCAACGTCATCCAGCAGGTGCAGCGGCCAACTTTGGTGCTCTCGCACAATAAGACCTTGGCTGCCCAACTCTATTCGGAGTTCAAGGAATTCTTCCCCCACAACGCTGTCAGCTACTTTGTCAGCTATTACGACTACTACCAACCTGAAGCCTATATCCCACAGCGCGATATCTACATCGAGAAAGATGCCTCGATCAACGAAGAAATCGATCGCATGCGACTTGCCACCACCAGCGCCCTGGTGAGCCGTCGCGATGTGATCGTCGTAGCGAGCGTCTCGTGCATTTATGGCTTAGGTTCGCCTGAAGATTACAAGGAAATGATGGTCGGCCTGCGTGTGGGACAAAACCTGGACCGCGACGACGTGCTTAGTCGGCTTGTCGATATTCAATACGACCGTAACGACACCGACCCTTCTCGCGGGAAATTTCGTGTCCGTGGCGATTGTGTTGAGATATGGCCCTCTTACGAAGAATTCTCCATTCGAGTTGAATTTTGGGGCGACGAAATCGAAAAACTCTCGATCATCGATCCCACCTCGGGCGAGGTGATCAGCACGCTGGAAGAAGTTTTTGTTTACCCCGCCAAGCACTTTGTCTTGCCCGAGGAGCGTATTGAACGTGCCGTCGACGAAATTCGTAAAGAATTATCCGGCCGATTGGAACAATATCGCAGTGACGGTCGCATGCTCGAAGCCCAACGCATCAACGCCCGTACGCGATTCGACATCGAAATGATGATGGAAGTCGGCTACTGCCCAGGCATCGAAAACTATAGCCGCATCCTAGCGGGTCGCTCGGCAGGCGATCCTCCTTCGACGTTGCTCGACTTTTTCCCAAAAGACTTTCTGCTCTTCGTCGACGAATCGCATGCTACTGTATCGCAAATCGGGGCTATGTATGCCGGTGATCGCAGTCGCAAGTCAACGCTCGTCGAGCACGGTTTCCGGCTGCCTAGCGCACTGGACAACCGCCCACTCAAATTTGAGGAATTTCAGGAGCGTACTAATCAGGTTGTCTACGTTTCGGCAACACCAGCTAAATTCGAGCTCGAGCGAACCGGTGGCGAAATCATTGAACAAGTCATTCGTCCCACAGGACTCCTCGACCCCAGAATTGAGGTCGTCCCCGCTCGGGGCCAGGTGCCTCACCTGCTCGAACAAATCCGCGAGCGCACTGCCAACGGTGAACGAGTCCTGGTGACTACACTTACCAAACGTATGGCCGAAGACCTCGCCAATTTTTATAGCGAGCAAGGTATCCTCTGCAAATGGCTGCATAGCGAGCTCGATGCTTTCGAACGTGTGGAACTCCTACGAGACTTGCGAGAAGGACGTTTTGATGTTCTCGTTGGTATTAACCTATTGCGCGAAGGTCTCGACTTGCCCGAAGTTTCACTGGTGGCAATTTTAGACGCGGATAAAGAAGGATTTTTGCGTAGCGAAACCTCGCTCATGCAGACCATCGGTCGCGCAGCTCGAAATGTTAATTCTAAGGTTATCCTCTACGGCGATAAAGTGACGAAGTCGATGCAGCGTGCCATCGACGAAACCGAACGCCGCCGTATATTGCAGCAAGATTACAATAAGAAACATGGCATCACTCCCGAGACCATTCGCAAAGCGATTCACCGCGGGATCGAGTCCGAGGCGGCTGCCCATGCCCAAGCCAACGCTGCAGTCGGTCGCACCGATGAGACACAGTACATCACTGAAGAGTACATTGCCGAACTGGAAACAGAAATGCACGAAGCAGCCGAAGCTCTTGAGTTTGAACGAGCCGCTGCTATTCGCGACCGCATCGAACAAATGCACGACGCTGTTGGTCAACCGGTCGATTCGGTGAAAGAAAAGTCTTCAAAAGGAAAAGGTCGTAGCAAGCACGTCAAGAAAAAAAGCTCAGGCCGAGTCCCCCACCCCAAAAAAAGCGTCTAGCCCGGAATCGCAACTTCCAACACCGGTAATAGTCGCAAAGACAAAAACGAAAAAAGCCCCGCTGGTCAAACGACCCGCGGGGCTTTTTGTTACTTGTCTACAATCAACATTACTCAGCTGGAGCCTCTTCGGCGGGTGCTTCCTCAGCAGGAGCCTCTTCGGCTGGCGCTTCTTCGCTGGTGCCCGAACCCTCGCTCGTTTCTGCTGCACCGTCATCTGTTGCTGGAGCACTCGCTCCGCCACCATCGCCACAGCCAATCAAGGCAACGCAAACACAAGGTACCCAAAATAGTGACATTACCTTTTTCATCTTACTAATCTCCCACGTGTGAAGTGTGATTTCAATGTTCATGGCAGCTTCTACCACCGCCTAAACCGACAACTTAGCTCTGCTGGCCTGAACTTGCAATGACTCTAGGAGGATTCTTGAGTCGAGTGGTTATTCGCACATGGCTGCTATCTATTGGGGAAAAAGTGATTATTAGCAATAGAGGCTTATTCTACAGAATTTCACCCTATAAAGTGGGGTGGCATTTGATGCGGACGCACCTTGGTTAGTCCCCCACAGCATTAGCCCTTAAAGTCAACCCAGATTGACTTACCACCACCAGTGCCGCCGAATGCAGAATCTCGGGGTAGATCAGACTCATCGACAAGCTGTGGGATAGCCGAAGCCTGAACATACAGGGCGTCTGCTTCGCCCTTTTTCCCGCCTATAATCTAAGATTGCGAGAATCCTCCATGAGTCGATTCCCCCGCCTGTCCGCAGTAATAATTGTCACTTTTTGCACGATGACTTGTCATCAGGTCTTAGCCCAGCAAGACGCTCAGCCTGAACAAGTCGCTGAAAATGCTGACGGCCAAGAGTGGTATTACAATGACGAAGCCCAACAACCCGTGCAAAAGTCGATTGGTCGACTCAAATCGGAGAAACGTGCTGAGCAACGCATGGCACGACTCGAAGCAATGCGATGGTACGGGTTCTCAGCCTCACGCCCCACCGCTGCTGCTATGCCCTTCACTTCGATGTATAGCCCAGCATGGACACGTGCCGGTGGCCGACCCTTCGCCTGGTACACAGGCGAACGACCGATCCTTGCTCCACGCTATGTCTACTACCGCTAGCGTTATCTAGAGCTACTGTCCGTTGTCAGTAGCCTTTTGCCATGCAATAACGTGGTGTGATAAGAGGAAGCGTTTCCGTCACTCTTAGCGAGACCGGTGTCGGGCGGACCTGCAAGCTGCTAGTAGATTGGCCAGGTGTTTAGGGGCTTTCACTGGCTTAGTGGCCATGTTGCTCAGCTCTTGGCAAAGTTCGCGTGCATTGAGGATTACTTCCTCGCTGATCTCTTCTGGCTTCATTTCTGCCAACTGACGCGTTGCTTCGGCAACCGCTCCCCAGTCCTCAGCTGTGGTCGCAACAAACAGACGCTCGATGCCGTCTAGTTGAGTGTCGATGAGCGATTCGACGCGTTTCGTATCAAGTGCCAGTCGGGCATGCATTTGTGCCAAGTTTGGTAACGAGGGATACTCGCTTGTGTCCATCGCGCTTTTACTCCGTGATAGGCAGATCGAATTTGGACCTAAGCTGCTGCTGGTAACTCCAGGGCACGCGGGACGCCCACACCTGTTCGTCGTAAGACCGTTGGTAGAATTCGTTCCGTAGCAGAGCGGGCAACTACCTCAGCAATATCTTGGCCGGTGCCCGGATTTCGCGAAATGGCCAATCGTGTCTGACGACGAACGATACCCGCAGCTCGAGCCCGAATGTAGCCTCGTGCTTCTGACAGTGTCATTCCATCCATGTGGGTTGCTACCCGCTGGCAGACGTCTTCGACACTTTGCTCGGCCACCTGACGCGTCATCGCGTCGACAACCTCGGGCGAAGATTTCTTCAATAAACTGGCGATTCCGTGCAACATCTGGGCGGTTCCTTCCTGCTCGGCTAACTTACGAAAGTAGCTATACTGGGTCTATGTCCCGAGCCGATGGGACTCTTGTTCCATCGAGTCCTCACAGTCTGAATCTCCAATAGATTGGCGTTGGTCGGCCCGATCGGTTTAGCTGGTAATTTCTTCTCAACTTGCCCAGGATCGCCAGCCGATACAATACCTGCACTTGACCGATTTCAGCTGATCGCTTAACTTTCCAGGAGACGTTGTGTCAAAGAGGCTTATTTAGCCGGTATACGGCGCCGTGGCCAAGTGGCTAAGGCATCGGATTGCAAATCCGACATCGGCGGTTCGAATCCGCCCGGCGCCTCTCTCAATTCAGCCGTTTGTGTCGCTTATATTGCGATGCAAACGGCTGTTTTTGTTGCTGAGCGAGTTTTCGTCTAAAATCGGCCCCAAAGACGCTTAAAATCCAGTACTTTGCTTTTTCGTTGCTCAGAGGCCCTTGAATGCCCTTTATTCACGACGATTTCCTGCTCCAAACCGCAGCTGCTCGGCATCTTTATCATAGCTTTGCTGCGGACCAGCCTATTCTCGACTATCACACTCACCTGCCGCCGGAAGATATCGCGACGAATCGGCGGTTCGAGAACCTCTACGAGATCTGGTTGGCAGGCGATCACTATAAATGGCGGGCTATGCGTGCCAACGGGGTTGAAGAGCAGCTTTGCACAGGGGACGCCGATCCCTACGATAAATTTCTCGCTTGGGCAGCGACCGTTCCGCATACGCTCCGCAATCCGCTCTATCACTGGACCCACATGGAGCTGAAGCGTTATTTCGACATCGACGAACTGCTCGACGAACGCTCTGCTCCTAGCATCTGGCAGCGGGCCAATGAGCGATTGCAGAGTGATGACCTTACGCCGCGCGGGATTTTCGAAAAATTCAAAGTCCGTGCCGTATGCACCACCGACGACCCCACGGACGACCTGGCGCATCATCGGACAATTGCAGAGAATAACTTGCCGACCAAGGTTTACCCGACTTTTCGCCCGGATGCCGCTCTGCGAATCAATTTGCCGACGGAGTTCAATGCCTGGATCGAAAAGCTTGGGACTGTTGTAGGGGCTGAAATTTCTTCGCTGGAAGATTTGTTGCAGGCTCTCAAGCAGCGGCACGACTACTTTCATAGTTACGGTTGCCGGCTTTCGGATCATGGTCTGGAGTGCTGCCCACCGGAGTTCGCTACGGATGCAGAAGCAAATCAGCTTTTCGACAAAGCCAGGAATGGTGAAGCTGCCACTGCCCCTGAGGGCAGCAGATTTACGGCTTACATGATGCTGTGCTTCGGACGTTGGGATGCCGAGCGGGGTTGGACTAAGCAGATCCACCTGGGCCCGCTACGCAACAACAGCACTCGATTGTTCAATCAGATTGGACGCGATATCGGTTGCGACTCGATTGGTGATTACCCTCAGGCACAGGGTCTCTCGGCTTATCTCGACCGACTTGATCAAGAAGAGTCACTTCCGAAAACGATTCTGTACAACATCAATCCTGCCGACAACGCCATCTTTGCGACGATGATTGGTAATTTCCAGGGTGGCGGTACTGCCGGAAAAATCCAATGGGGCAGCGGTTGGTGGTTCCTGGATCAGTGGGATGGCATGCAAGAGCAACTGAGCATGCTTTCCAATCAAGGGTTGTTGTCACGCTTTGTCGGGATGCTTACCGACTCGCGATCGATGCTTTCCTACCCACGGCATGAGTACTTCCGCCGCTGCCTGTGCGATCTGCTCGGCACGGATGTCGAACGTGGTGCCCTACCCAACGACGACGAGCTACTTGGTCCCCTAGTTCGCAATATTTGCTTCGCCAATGCTCGCGACTATTTGGGGCTTGAGCTGTAAGCTCATGCTGCGGAATCTCTGTCATTAACGTAAAAAAGCCGAGGGCTTTGAAGCCCTCAGCTTTTTGCGTTTTTGAATAACGCAAGTCTTTCAAAATAGCCGCTAGGCTACGCTTTGCCGGAAAAAAGGCCTAATCCAAATGTTGGGCCTGATACCCTCCGCGAGATTTGAAGTACAAGCCTAGCAGTGCATAGCCAGCCAACATAATTGCCGGAAAAACACACATGTTGGCCAACGCTCCTTGCTTACTTCGAGCACTAACGTCGGCAACCTGCTCTGCGACTTCTGCTTGCTTCTCGGAAGGTAGTTCTGCAAGTTTTTCGTTTAGCTTATCTTGCGAGATCGTCTCGTACTTGATGATTTCGTATACGGTTTTTTCTTCTAAAACGGTCAATTTTCCGTCTGCGACAAGCCCAGGCACCGCCGAGGTGATTTCCTCGTTGGCCGTTACTGCTTGGATTTCTTTGCTGGCTTGTAGCGTTCCGATGTAAGGAAAGCCCAGCGTACCAACAGCCAGCATACCTATGCCACCCAATGCGTTAAGCGTTAAAGCACCACCCTTAGGTGTTTGTTCGGAAGCAATTCCCAGCATCGTTGGCCAGAAGAAAGTTTTTCCGAATGCATAAAGAGTCGCAGCTCCGACAATTGCCCACCCAGCCGCACTCGACAGCCAGTACAAACCGGCAATTGCCAGTAAGCAACTGACGGCGAGTAATCCTAGAGGCGAAATCTTATGGACGATTGAACCTGCAAAAAATCGTAATACCATCATGATCATGGAAGTATAAATTAGCAGCCACCCGGGGTGAATGTCGCTAAACACGCCTTCCATGATACCTGTGATCCAGCCGTCGGTTCCAATCTCTGTTGTAGCCAACGGAGTCATAATTATGGCAAGTACAAACAGCAAGGGGCTACCAAGCGACCGTGTGTAAAGCCCGAATCCAACTACGATTCCGACTCCGATTCCAATGAACGCATATTTTTGAGTTTCAGAAAGTGCTACAGTGCCGCCGTTGGAAAAGAAATCCATCAACTGCAAAGAAATCATAAATCCTACAACGGACGCACCAAGAATGCCGAATTCGCCTAGCATTTCACGGTAACTAACACCCGAGGCTACACGTTCCTGCACGGGGAATTTAAGTGGTAGTAGCATCAAGAAAAATACGATCGCAGGTGGAGCGATAATTCCCACTTTTATCCACCAAGGAGTTTCAAAGGCGTCCAAACCGATTGTTACTAAACCAGCAATTACCAAGCCTCCCGGCCAGCCGGCATGCAGGATGTTTAGCCATTTGGTCTTTTCTTTGCTAAACATCGTGGCCACGACCGGATTGATATACGCCTCGATTGTGCCGTTGCTCAGGCCGAGAATTAGGCTTCCCCAGTAAAGCAGTTGGAAGCCAAGTTCCGGATTGCCTTCGCCTCCTCTAGAGACAAAAAAGGCGCTCACACCCATCGTGGCCCAAATCATGTAACCCAGAAATGAGATTACCATCGCAACTTTGTAACCGATGCGATCGATAAACAAGCTGAATCCAATGATGCTAATCGCGAACGGCCAAATACCAATGCCGGCTAATCGTCCAGCCTGAGCAGGGTCGAGGTTAAACTCTGTGGCCCATTCGCCGATCAAAAACATACGGCTGATAAAACCAAACGCCGTTGTGATAAGGGCTAAAAAACATCCCCAGAATACTAGCTTATCATTCCTGTCGTTCATATTTGCTTTTGCCTTGATGTGAATGAAATACGAAAAAGGTAGAAAAATTAATAAATAACAGCGTATTGCTTAGTACGAATATCTAGTGCACGCAGACAAGTCTTCAGCTCACCAGCTGGGGCGAAGAGGATTTGTATACCGATGCCGAGTACCAGTAAAATACGAGTCAATAGGTCCGCCAGTATAGCTGGCGTGAGTTGGAAATCGAATACCGTGAGAAAACTTTCCTGTTAGGATAAAGAAAACGACCTGAGTGTGCCTTTCAAATGTTGAAATAAGCCCAAAAATGCTGGACATAGGCTGCTAACCAGACTTTGGCAGAGCATTGCGATCTCTCGTAATCAGTTCGGTCTGGTTTGATTTTTTTCTATTTCTGCTCCCTTGTTGTTGTCGTTTGGGCAATGTTTGGCCGGATTGATGACATACGCTTGGGCATGGTTTACAGTGATTGGCGACTTCTTAGTTAGCCGTTGATATGGAAAAATTGTGTCATGAGCATTGAGCAAATTTTTGACGAACTCCAGGTGACCGGGGTTTTGGCTGTTCTGGTTATTGATAATGCTGCTGATGCGGTGCCACTGGCCGAGGCGCTGTTGGCCGGTGGCGTGACTGCTATGGAGCTGACTCTGCGGACCGAGGCAGCGATGGAGTCGCTCGTGGCAATTAAAAAATCGGTGCCAGGGATGCAGGTGGGTATTGGTACGATTCTTACACCCGCTCAGGTTGCTGCGGTTGCCGAGGCGGGGGCTTCGTTCGGTGTATCGCCGGGGATCAATCCGCGAGTGGTCGAGGCGGCCCAAGCTGCGGGGCTGCCGTTTGCTCCGGGGATCGCTACGCCTTCGGATATTGAAGCTGCTATTGAGCTTGGTTGTCGACGGTTGAAGTTCTTTCCGGCTGAGCCCTCGGGTGGTTTGCCTTATCTGCGTAGTGTTGCTGCTCCTTATAATCATTTGGGTATTCAGTACGTGCCATTGGGTGGTGTGAGCTTGCAGAATATGACGACTTATCTTTCTGATCCGTTGATTGCGGCGGTAGGTGGTTCTTGGTTAGCCCCGCGTGGCAAGATTAATAGTCACGATTGGGCTGGTATCGAGCAGAACGCGAGGGAAGCGGTTGATGCTGTGCGGTTGGCTCGGGGTTGATTTTTTACCACAGATGGCATAAAGAACGCAGCGTATGTGTTCGCTCTGGGTTCTCGGCGTGGGCGCCGACGCCAAAATGTCGTTGGGTTTGGGGCTGTGGTGTCAAATTGGGTGGGCCTTTCTGTGACTATTTGCTTGTGTGGTAGTATTTGTGTTGGTTTTTGTGGAGTAGTTTTGGCTCGAAATTGGGGAAAACTCATTGGAGTGGACAAAAGTGGGGACTAGGGGCTAGGTATTAGGGGATAGGGGCTCGAGTTTTGTCATTCTGGGAATTGTTCTTTGTTTTAAGATTGAATCGATGCTTCTTGTTGCTTGCGCAACCCAGGTAGGCCTGGGGCCAACCTGGATTACCCGATGAGTGCTGCCTATTTTCTCAGATGTATTGGCTCAATTCCTAGTGTGAAATATATGGAATTTTGTTTGTCGCAGAGGCGCGGGGACGGCAGAGGAGTGGGACACACGCAAAGACGCTAAGACGCATAGAATGGCGACTCTATTCGCTTCTGGGCGTTCATTGCCGCCCTGTGTTATTGCTGGAGTTCTTTTTATAGAAAGAATTTGTGGGTAGGGACTAGTGTCCATGACAGCCTTGGGAGATAGGATTCGCGGGCAGATCGGTCTGCAAGTGCTTTAGTAGAAAAGGTTTATGGCTGCTGGTCGGTTTTCAGGAAAGAGAACTGAAAATTTCGGTTAATACGCATTGTCAAATAGTGACGATACGTCAATAATGGAGGATGTCATGGTAACTATCAGCAGAAAAGAACGTGAGCGACTCGAACGGGAGACGAAGATTCTCGATCTTGCCCGGGGGATGTTGCGTCGCGAGGGATACCATGGGCTGAGTATGGATCGGATTGCCGCGGAGATGGAGTACTCCAAGGGGACGATTTATCAGCATTTTCCTAATAAAGAGGAAATCATTCTTGCGCTGGCCAATCAGGCGTTGGAGCAACGGCTGGGGATGTTCGAGAAAGCCTCGTTGGCAGTTGCTGGGTCGCGTCAGCGGATGGCTGCGATTGGGGCTGCGGCTGAGGAATTTGTGGAGCGTTATCCTCTACACTTTGCTGTGGAGCAGATCGTGCGTTCGGCTTCGATCTGGGAAAAAACCAGCGAAGAACGCCGCAGTTATATGAGTAGCTGTGAAGAGCGGTGCATGCAGATTGTTGGTGGTGTGGTTCGCGATGGGGTTGCTCAGAACGACGTGCAGTTGCCTGAGAATTGTACGCCGGAAGATTTGGTGTTTGGGCTGTGGGCTCTAAATTTTGGGGCTTATACGATTGTGACCAGCAGCGATTCGCTAAGTGAGAGCGGAATTGCGGACCCGATCGCTGCACTGCGAAGGAGTCAGAATTTTTTGCTCGATGGTTACGGTTGGCGGCCATTATCCCATGAGTTTGACTACGCCAGCACTATGGACCATGTAAGACGTGAGGTATTCGGAAATGAATAGCCAAGTCAGATCAAGTCGTACGAAATCCCCTTTTTTTGCAAAGAAATTGACGGAGCGTCAAATTGTGACAAAGAGAAAAACTTCTCTGTTTTGCCTGGTTTTGATTGCGGCGACCTCTGCAGCTGCCTGGAATGAATCGTCTTCAATGGAGGCGGTTGCGGAGTTTGTTCCTGCAAACAATCCCTTGGAGGTTCAGACGATTGTGGCCCAGAACGTGCCGTATTTTGCTCGTGAGAGGAGTTACACCGGGATCGTGCATGAGTCGCAGCGTAGCAAAATTAGTTTCCAACGTGGGGGTGAAGTGATAACTCTGCTTGTTGATGAGGGGCAGCGGGTCGAGTTGGGACAGAAGTTGGCAGAAATGGACGACCGGCATATTCGTACGCGTCGGGCACAATTGGTTGCCCAACTTGCTGAGGTGGAGGCCGAACTAGCGGAACTGTTAGCTGGTCCGCGCAAAGAAACTATTTCAGCCAAACGAGCGGAGCTGGAAGCGTTAGATGCTCAGACGGCGGTACTGGAAAAACAGCTTGCGCGACGCAAGCTGCTGGTCGAGAATGCTTCGGTGTCGCGTGAAGAATACGAAACGTTCCATTACGACTTTCGTGCAGCCCGAGCGCGGGCTGATGTTGCACGGCGGCAGTTAGACGAGATGCTGGCTGGGACGCGGCTGGAGAAGATCGCGGCTCAACGTGCCCGTAAAACGCAACTCGATGCTCGGTTGGCAGATGTGTCCTACGACCTGGAAGATACTGTTTTGGTTGCTCCTTTTAGCGGCCGGGTATCAAAGCGATACCTCGACGAGGGGACCGTTGTTGCCAGTGGTACGCCGGTCTTGGAATTGATCGACGATGAGCAGCTTGAGGCTTGGATTGGCTTGCCACCTGCTGCAAGTTTGTCGTTGTACGAGGGTAATCGACAAAAGCTCACTGTCGATGGCGAACAATTCGAAGCGGAGGTCTACTCGCTAGCACCGGATGTCGACCGAGCAACACGTACGCAGAATGTGATACTGCGTTTTGTGGAGAGTTCTAAACGAGTCCTCCCCGGGCAAGTGGTTCGGCTAAGTGTTAGCGAGCAGGTTGACCAGGCGGGATATTGGGTTCCCACCACGGCTCTAACGCGAGGGACACGGGGGTTGTGGTCGGTCTATGTTGTCGAAGATTCGCAGCAGAAAGAAATCATTGGCCGTCGAGACGTAGAGCTGCTTGATACTGTTGGTGCTCGTTCGTTTGTGCGTGGCACCTTGCAGCAGGGTGATCGTATTGTTGCCAGTGGTACCCACCGAGTAGTCGTCGGGCAACACGTAACTGTTTCAAGTGATAGTGTGGTGGTAGCACGCCATAACAAGTCGGCGTTAGAAAACTAAGGAATGCAGTGATGAATCTATCTAGCTTGTTTTTTGATAATCGACGCTTGCTTGCACTGAGCCTCAGCTTGATTTTGGTAGCGGGGCTTTCGTCGTACTATATCTTGCCGCGGATGGAAGATCCTGTGCTCACGCAGCGAGTTGCGATTATCAATACCTTGTATCCGGGGGCGAGTGCAGAGCGAGTTGAGGCTTTGGTGACGGAGAA
>Ga0315338_1004152_pt1 | contig 11777 bp, 10 predicted proteins | sample ASW8metaG_FD_204518 | JGI IMG/M metagenome (GOLD analysis project Ga0315338, IMG submission 204518) | Ammonia-oxidizing marine archaeal communities from Monterey Bay, California, United States - ASW #8 | ecosystem: Environmental > Aquatic > Marine > Coastal | place: USA: California | collected...
TCGAGCACAAAATAGCGCTTCACAGCAAAGCCAGCATCTCACAATTGATGACTACACTCAACAATTGAGTTAGAACACGATCTGTCAGATAGCCCCTTTCTACACAGGAGAACCCATTGCCTGTCCATACCAATCACGACTTAGTAGCTCAGCCAGGTGAAATGGAAGGTTGGAATTCACCGCAAAACCGGCGTGCCAGTTTTCACAATCTCCACCGAATTGTCCGCTATGGATTCAGTGTTCGTGCTCCCGAGGTCCTCAAGCTGACCAGCTCCACTGATACACGAATCGTCCAGCTGGATTCCGTCCAAAAGTTATGTAACGCCAGCACCTTCTCGGCAATGGTCGTACTTCGCGGCGAAGAGCTTGTCTATGAACAGTATGCACCTGATTTTTCCCCCCACCAGGCGCATACGATTATGTCTATCAGCAAGACCATGACGCATCTGATCGTCGGGCGATGTGTAGAAGATGGTCTGATCGACCTGAACGCCAAGGTGCGGGACTACCTACCGGAGATCGGTTCCGGCTATGCCGATGCAGCAATACAAAACGTATTAGACATGAATGTCGTCAACGACTACTCCGAAGATTATTCGGATCCCCACACAACGGCCCTGAATCACAATACATCTATGGGCTGGCGTCTGCCAGCAGCCGATACCCGATTAACTTCAAATCGGGAATTTCTGTGCACAATAAAATCTGACAATTTGTTGAATCGCTCCGAGGAGGTAAATTACAAGTCCGCCAGCACCGACGTTCTTGCATGGATCGCTGAGCGCGTCAGTGGTCAGAGTCTGCGAGATCACTTTGTCTCCATTGTCGAAGCAGTCGGCATCGAGCACATTTTCCACATGTCTACGGATCATACGGGAATCCCGAACACCAACGGCGGTGTGTGCCTGAGTGCCCGAGATCTCGCGCGTTTCGGTCTTGTCTTTACCCGACAGTGTCAGGGTATTAGAGGCGAACGCGTCGGAAGCCACTCTTTCGTGAATGCAGCAAGAGGCTGCACGGGTCCGGTTTATCCCGCCCCAGACAACCAAATACATTACGGCAACCAACTTATAACCAATGGCCGTTGGATAGGCCACGGTGGCTGGGGCGGGCAGCTCTTGATAGTTGACCCCGAAACTGCAACAGTCGTAGTCTTCTTCAGCGTCCTAGAAAATGATAGCGCATCCGATGACAACCACAAGCGCGCTATCGTACAGATGGCTGAGGAACTCATCGAGTTATAAATAGATCGTAAAACAACTGGAACACGTGGATGAACAATAATCAACACCTTGACACGCCAATCGTCTGCAAGGGTCTGTGGAAAATTTTTGGGGCCAATCCCACAAATATCCTTAAGGAGGTCGATCCTACCTGGTCACGAACTGAGGTGCAGGAAAAGACCGGACACGTTATCGCGGTCAAGGACGTCTCGTTTCAAGTCGAACGCGGTGAAACATTCGTGGTGATGGGACTCTCTGGCAGTGGTAAATCAACTTTGGTTCGCTGCATCTCCCGTTTGATCGAACCCACGCAGGGTGAAGTACTGGTCGATGGCGTGGACACCGTGTCTATACCCGAAAAGGAACTGATTGAACTGCGCCGTCATAAATTAAGCATGGTGTTCCAACACTTCGGCTTGCTCCCTCATCGCCGTGTTGTCGAAAACATCGCCTATGGCCTTGAGGTGCGGGGCATGCCTCGGGATCAACGCCTCAAGAAAGCTGGGGAAGTGCTGGAATCTGTCGGACTGAGCGGCTGGGGTGACAATTACCCACGTGAGTTGTCGGGTGGCATGCAACAGAGGGTCGGACTCGCACGCGCGCTGGCAGTCGATCCAGAAATCATGTTGTTTGACGAACCCTTTAGCGCACTTGATCCACTGATTCGCCGTGAAATGCAGGATGAACTACTTCGACTTCAGTCTGTAGTTCGAAAAACGATGGTATTCATCACACACGATTTCCTGGAAGCCATCAAAATGGGTGACCACATCGCGATCATGAAGGACGGTGAATTTGTCCAAATTGGAACGCCCGAAGAAATTGTCGCCAATCCTGTAGATGATTATGTACGGGATTTCTCCGAAGATGTACCCCGACATAAGGTTCTGACCGTCAACTCCATCATGGATACCGACTGCTGTCGTTGTGGTGAACACGAAACTGTGGCCAGTGCGCTAGCAATAATGGACGGACAGGAGGCCCAAGCGGCTTATGTCGTCGGCCCAGATAATAGCTATCAGGGCACCTTAACCCGCGTGCAGGCCATGGCTGCCCCGAATTCAAGCGCTTCAATGACCCAACTTGCTCAGAAAGACAACGCCGCATCGCCGGATGCTCTCATCGAAACATTGATCGCCAATGCAGCCCAACTGAACCACCCGATACCTGTTATCGACTCCGATAACAGACTGCTGGGTACAGTTGACCATCGCGCGATACTATTGGCAATCGAAGGTAGTTAAGCCATAGCGAATTGAGAGAGTGACTCAAGCGGTTCACATCACCAACAAATAATGAAGCTCTCTAACCAACAGTGGGAACTGATCAAGCCGGTCGGTATAAGTGCAGCTGTAATTGCGATTTCAATCGCAATTGCACAGCTCACACCAGACGAGCAAAAATTTCCACAACAGATAGTTGATGCCTTTCCATTTGCAGATGCGGTCAATAATGGCCAAGTTTGGCTGCGTGCAAACTATTCGTGGGCTACCCGAGCCTTTGCTTCTGTCATCCGCGACTTCATAGACATGGTGGAGACATTTCTGATTTTGACAGCCTGGCCTGTCATCGTACTAGGCATTGGATTAACAGCATTTCGATTTGGCGGTCTTCGCTTGGCTTTAATCTGCTCAGGTTCAGCAATGATTTGGGCCAGTATCGACATGTGGGATCCAGCCATGGAAACTCTCAGCCTCATGTTCGTATCCGTTCTGATCGCAGGAATCCTGGGTATATCCCTAGGAATACTGGCATCTCAGAATGATCGATTTGACATCGCGATTCGTCCGATCCTCGACACGATGCAAACCCTTCCGGGATTCGTTTACCTGCTACCCGCAATTTTTTTCTTTGGCATTGGTAATCCACCGGCAGTAATTGCAATCGTAATCTACGCAGTACCACCTCTGGTTCGATTAACTAATTTAGGGATCCGTCAGGTGTCGGCAGAAACTGTTGAAGCTGCAAGGTCATTTGGCTCTACACCGAGACAACTATTATTTAAAGTTAAGCTCCCTCTCGCCCTACCGTCAATCACAATGGGAATCAATCAAACTGTGATGATGGCCCTTGGTCTCGTTGTTCTAGCGACTTTTATCGGTGTAGGTGGACTTGGCAAGGAGGTATGGATTGGGATTCGCCGCCTAAAGTTTGGTCATAGCCTAGAAGCAGGCTTTGCGATTCTCCTTATGACTATTGTGTTTGACCGGATAAGCGCTTCCATGAGCCTCCGCCAACAGGTGAAAGGCTCGGATACAGCTTTCAAACTTCTTCCACCACGATTTAGAGGTCAACCTTGGGCAGAAACTATTGAAAAGGTCCTTACGCTAATTTACAAGTTTGTCGGAATAGTCAGCCAATCATATGCAAAAGGTGTAGCTACCTTAGTAAGCACAATTGGCAGGCCATTCGGGACTAGATTTAGCAATCGACTATATCGACTTGTAGTTGAAAGCAATTATCTTATATCTGCAATTACTTTTCTCGTGCTAGTCTATTTGTTCGATGCACACATAGCTGGGATTGGGAGCTATCCCTCAAGCTGGGAATTTTCCTTCCAGAAGCCTGCTGACGCTGCACTGGAAGCTCTAACAATGAGTAGTGGATTTATTGCAATCACTACGTGGATTCGCGGATTTGTATTCACCTGGATGCTAGACCCCCTCGCAGACTTTCTGGTGGGTCTGCCTTGGTGGTATTTAATTGCTTTGCTTAGTGTTGGCGTCTGGTTGTTCTGTAGTCGTGGTACCGCACTCGTGTGCGTCGTGGGATTGTTATTTATTGGTGCTACCGGATTGTGGTCTATAGGAATGTTTTCGATGGCACAGATTTTAGTTGCAGTAGTTTTATGTATGCTGATTGGAATACCACTTGGCATACTAGCTTCAGTAAACAACACCTTCGAAGCAATTATTCGACCCATCCTAGACGCCATGCAGACACTCCCTGCTTTCGTGTATCTGATTCCCGTGCTGATGTTTTTTGGTGGGAATGTGGTCTCGGCTGTAATCGCAATTATGATTTATGCACTACCTCCCGTAATACGACTGACTAACCTCGGTATCCGGGAGGTTTCATACGAGGCTGTAGAGGCTGCGAGGTCTTTTGGATCGACATTTTGGCAAATCATGTTCAAGGTAAAAATTCCCCTAGCCTTACCTACCATCATGATGGGTGTAAACCAGTCGGTTATGATGAGCCTCGTTATGTTGATCATTACTCCATTGATCGGCGGTGGCGGCCTCGGGCGGGAGGTTTTTCTTGGCCTCTCTCAGGCGGATACTGGTCACAGTCTTCAGGCGGGGCTAGGGATTGTGTTTCTAGCTGTCGTGCTAGATCGCCTGACCCAGTCCCTGAGTCTCCGGCGGCAGGCAGCATTAGGTCTCAACATTGGTTCTCACTAGTCGCCGAATCCTAGGCACCCTGCTAGCTAACTATTTTCCAGCTAGGTAGATACCATTTAATTTGAAACAAGTTGAGTAACTCTGACGGACTAGACAATGTTGTGTCACAAATAACTGATTTGTCATATACTTTCCTGTCAAAGGTCGAGTTTATAGGGCCGAGCCGGCCTAATAAATAACAATGGAGGAACTCAATGAAATTTTCCAAATCGATACGTGACTTTTGTTTAAGCCTGCTCATCGCACTCAGCGTCGGATTTGCACCAACCGTTTCTCACGCCGCAAAAGGCAAGATCACGATCTGGGAACAGGATTGGACCGGCAACCTTGTGAATAATTACCTTGTAGGAATCATCCTAGAAGAGCACATGGACTATAAAGTTAAGCACACGTTTATGTCCGGTACCGCAGGTTGGGAAGCCATGGCAGCCGGTGACTTAGATCTCGCACTTGAAACTTGGCCGAGCTACAACGCGGATGCTAAAGCCAGATATTTTGCTGACTACGGGGGAGATGGATCGGTACTATATGTAAGTGAAACAGGTGGAATTGGTGGAAGTGACTACTACGTGCCTCGATACGTATGCGACGGTGACAGTGCTAGGGGCATTAAAGCCACGGCTCCAGATCTTTGTATGCATGCGAAGGGTCAATGCAGTCACTGCGGGCTGGAAAAATTGAACCAGTACGCTGATGTATTCGCAGCTCCTGAAACCAAACCCAAGGGACGTATCCTTGGTTGCCCAGTTGCAGGCTGGGGATGTGAAGATCAAGAGCGTCTTGATCTTAATGGAGTCAATTTTCAGGCCGTAGAACTCGGAACAGATACCGCACAATGGGCAGAGCTCACTGCGGCTTACAAGCGAGGGGACCCAGTAATAGTTTATGCCTGGGAACCATTGTGGATTTTTGCAGCCTACGACTTAGTCGGAATTGGTATACCGAAAAACGAAGATGGTAGCTGCTGGCCGGCATGCGGATGGCCAGAGGACATACTGTTTTTCGCAGCTAACCCGTCTGTGGCGAAGCAATCCCCAGACGTGATCAAACTGCTAGAAAACATGAAACTTTCCAATGCTCAACAGGCGCCAATGATTTTTGATGTTGACGTCAATAAAATGTCGCCTGAAGAAGCTGTTCGCAAATGGATGGCGTCTAATGAAGACACGTGGAAGACCTGGATACCGTAGTAATGTAGACAATTAGCATTTTTGGCAATCTGAAACCCCCGGCTAAGTCGGGGGTTTCTTTTTTCGAACATCTTTAACACAGTCGACCGTACTAACCTGACCAAAGCTTGCAAAGAGCATGATCTGCCCTGTTTGAAATTCAGCCCTCGACTGACAATACGGATGGGCCAACATCCACAAACAACTGATACGTTTGGACTCGAACCGATAAATGCCTGCTTTGGATGAGTATCATATAAGAGGTTTTACACCAGAAACTACCGCAAAACGGTGACTATTGAAGTCTTTCCACCACACCCATACGCTTGTGGATGCTTCTGCCAAACACGAATAAGATAGCAGGATGAAACGCCTGTTTGCCTTTGTTCTATCTCTTTTGATGTTGGCCGGAGTTTTTGCCGATGCTGTTGCTGTAAATAATGATGATCTAGACAAACTTCGGAAAACTAAAGACTGTTCGAAATGCGATCTCACTGGTGCAGACTTACGGGGAGTAAATCTTTCTGATGCAAATCTGAAATGGGCAAAAATGACTGGGGCAAATCTAGCTGATTCAAATCTGAGTGGCGTGAATATGTATGGCGCACATGCCGGTCACGTAATTCTGAATGATGCGGATCTGACTGGAGCAGATTTGCGTGGAGTAACTCTGAAATGGGCAAAAATGACTGCGACAAATCTGACCAAAGCAAATCTGAGCGAGTCAGATCTGTTTCTAGCAGATCTGACTGATGCGAATCTGGTCGGGACTATTCTGACCAGGGCAAATCTGATGCGGGCAAATTTGAAGCGGGCAAATCTGACTGCAGCAATTATGATTCGATCTAATTTGATAGGGGCAAAACTGGTTGAGGCAAGAATGACGGAGGCAAATCTGACCAAAGCAAATCTGAGCGAAGCTGACCTGACGCTGGCAGATCTAACTAGGGCAAATCTAACTGACGCAAGTCTTTGGGGTGCAGAACTACCTGAGGCAAATCTTTCTGATGCAAATCTAACTCGGTCAAATCTAAAAGGTGCAGACCTAATTGCGGTAAATTTGGAGGGGGCAGATCTAGAGGAGGCTAAATTTTGTAGAACGACAATGCCTGACGGAAAAAACAACAACTCGGGATGCTAGTTTCTGCCGTCGGGATTCTAAAAACTCGAGACGCTTGCTGTAACCCAGTCGTGGCGAAAAACAGAGCAAGCCTGACTTCTTTTCGCCACAGTTCTGATGCCTGGGTGACGCTAAGGATTTATGAAAGCAATCACTACAATGTGTTTAGGAAAGATGCTTAAGTGCGCCAAGGGAATCGTTTCAGCAGTAATTTGCATGATGTTCCTGTTGGTTTGGTCAGGACTAGCTGCTGCTGAGGGGCAACAAAAATCCTTGGGTTGTTCGACAGGAGATTCGGGTGTTGTACCGCCCTTCCCCTTCGATGTAGGCGATGGCAACGATTACGGTCAGCGCAGACTCGAACTCACTGTGCCTTCCAGGTGCCAATGTGATGGCAAGGATTGCACACCGTGTGCGATTGTTGTGGGCTATCACGGATATAGCGAAACTGGCACCAGTAACCATAGCTGGAAGAGCCGGTTGGAGCCCAAAGGCGAAGCAGTCGGCTTTATCAGTTTGTATCCGACTGGGGACCTAACCGAGACCAACTATTTCAACTGGGGTGCATTGAAAAAGCGCCGCAGTAGGTTGCGTCAAAACTGGGCAGTACCCTCGTGCCAGGATCCCGGGGACGGCTGCTTACTGATGGATGGTATCCCCTGCGATTGGTGTGGTTCAAATACGGAAGACGATGCAATATCAACCCAGAGGGAAATAGACTTCACCCGTGCAATCATCAAATGGACGATGAAAAACCATTGTGTGGATCCGGAACAGATTTTTGGCACTGGATTTTCAAACGGAGGGTTGTTGGCTCATCTTCTGGCACGACATCCAGACACATCCGGACTGTTCAAAGCTTTATTACCCGTCGGTGGCGTGGATCATGCGGGCAAAAAAGACCATTTGAAGTGGATCGATGCACCACAGAATGGGGATTCGCCATGGATTCTGCATGCCAACGAAATATTCGACCGGTTTGAGCCTTATGATGGTCGAGCCTATACCGAATACGCCGGTAACGCCGGCGGCGGTTGGAACTCGGTGTGGCTTTATCCCCCGGTGCTGCAGATCTTTGCCAGATATGCAGCAGAGAACGGCGACTATTCAGATTGTGGTTTTGGTGCAACCGACGTCGGTGACCGATTCGGTATCCTGGACGTTGGTGGTGTGGTTCCCGAAGGTTATCGCCGACTCTCGGATCTTGAGGGTGAAGGCCAGGAGACGTTCCACTGTTTTACTAAAGACACCAAGGGCAAGACGTGTCGGAAACTCGCCATTTGTCTATGGGATGGTGGTGAACGCGGCGATGATTGGGTCACCGTTGGGATAGGTGCGACTCATGAACGTTCTGGACGGGAGTGGATTGGTGGTGCGGATCCGGCAACGGATGGCACTGGTCCGATGGACATTATGTGGCGTTTCTTTCAATGGTCAGTGGGTGATAAGTAATGGCATATTTCATCGGCAGACAGGGGGAGCACTGGTAGGGGTCAGTGGGCTTGAATCAGCGGATGGATAAGCGGATTCAGGTTACTCCACTTCATTACAATCCCTATCATTCGACTAACGAGGAGCATATCCGAACTCATGTCCTGTTTCTCATGGAGAACGAGATCAACCGAGAGAACGCGATATTGCTTACCGGTGGCGCGGTGGTCGACGTACGTTTGCACCATGAGTTTTAATGAGCGGATGCGGATGGCCTCGAATGTGATCGAGGAAGCCGGAGACATTCCTGCCGCGGTTGGAACGACCCACCAGTACCCTCGGATTAGAACAGCTATCCGGGCAGCTGCTCTGGCCGCTTCTTCTTCCCATGTGTTCTGCCCTGTTCGCATTTACTTCTGCGAATAGAAATTCAGGCAACCCCGAATCCACAACAAACTTAGACGGTCCCACTCAACCTCACCAATGCCCGCACTACCCAACAAACGAACTGAGAATTTAGCAAAAATTGCCTGTACTGTAGCCGGAGCGATATGGGGTCTTTATTGGATCCCTGTACGGGCCCTACACGAGACAGGAATTCAAGGCCTCTGGGCAACTGCGGTGTTTTATTTAGTACCCTTTGTACTGATGCTCCCAATCGGCCTGATGCGCTGGCGACAGTTAATCTCTGCGGGTTGGATGATGCAAGGGATCGCTATCATTGGCGGCCTTTGCTTCGTTTTGTATTCGACCGCATTTCTCTATACAGATGTTATCCATGCAACCCTACTGTATTACCTGACTCCTATTTGGAGTGCCCTGCTCGCACGGGCGTGGTTAAAGGAACCCATAACCAGGGACCGCACACTGGCCATTGTTCTTGGGACAGCAGGACTGCTAGTAATACTAAACCTAGATCAAGGTCTTCCAATCCCCAGAAATCCGGGCGACTGGATGGCGCTCGTCGCGGGATTAATTTGGGCACTATTCGCCAATGCAATGCGACGTAGTGCATCCAGGTACGACACAGTAGATGTACTATTTTCTTGGTTTTTCTGGGGCACCATAATAGCGGTGGCCCTTGGGCTGCTCCCAATTCTTGACAGACCGGATCCCCCCAGTGCTGAACAGATAGTTACAGTTCTCCCGTGGTTAATCCCAGTAGTTTTTTTCGTGATCATCCCTGGGTTTTACGCTATTACCTGGGGCGTTCCGTTGTTGAATCCAGGGACTTCCGGCGTTTTGTTTATGGCGGAGATTAGCGTAGGCGCGATCAGTGCGGCACTCCTAACCGATGAGCCCTTTGGGGTTCGGGAAATTCTGGGTGTGATTCTAATTACCATGGCAGGGCTTACTGAAGTTGTTGTGCCAATCCTCGGTACCCTATTCCCTAGCCGTCGTACACGAGGCGATCGGAATCGTTAACTGCTGGTCAATACCCACGCTGCATTTCGGCACCGGCATACAAAATCTCCGACAACCGCGCGTTGACTCTATCTCTAAACTTGACATTTGCAAGGTCCACTTCGGCCGTAGGCCTTGGTCCCTTGGTAAAATTACCGTAGTCATCACTTCCCCGGACCAACAGGGCGTAGTCCTCGCCATGCACTTGGCGAGTACTGGGATGGGCAAAGGACTGAAGTGCTATCCCTATTCTCCGAGCACCTGTTTTATTAGGTCGTGACCCATGAATCGTTCGGGCATGGTGCAGAGACATTTGCCCCGGTTCAAGTTCAATATCCAACGCCCGTTCTTCATCGATGCCCTCTATTTGCTGACCTCTTGTCAGGATGTTGTCCTCACCAAATGTGTCGATATGCCGTTGGATGTCCAACAGATGGCTACCTTGGATCATCCGTACACAACCATTTTCTGGAGTACTCTCGGTCAGTGCAATCCATGCTGTGAGGCTATCCTGTGGCTCGAGGCCCATATAGGTCGCGTCCTGATGATAAGTCACATGATGAAGACTGTTGGGTTCTTTAATAAACAAAACCGTATTCGTCAAAATAATATCAGGGCCGATCAAACATTCAACGGCATCAAGTATCCCTTCGTGGTGTACTATTTCATCAAGACAGGCGAGTACGTAGTGGGCATTGTTCCGTTTTTCTGGCCCGATTTGGTGAGGAAAACATTTTTCTGCAGACTCCAGACGACAGCACAGTTCTTTTGCGACAGCCGGCGGCATCACGGTAATCGGAGCAACCACACCATCTTTTTGATAGCGTGAGAACTCTTCAGCAGAAAGCTTAGTAGTCATCTAGTCTCTCTCTATCGATTCATGCAAGTGGACAAGTACCTGGCAAATCCAAAATCAGTGACTCAGACAAAATAGTCTATTCGACGGGATTGGAGAGCTCAATCAGGTTGCCGTCGGGATCCCGAATATAGATTGAACGAAGCCGTCCTGTTGCGCCCGTTCTCTCCACTGGACCCTCAACAATGTCGACACCCAACTTTACAAATTTTGTTTGTAGCGACTCCACGCGCTCCGAGACTATAAAACAAAGATCCGCAGAACCTGCGATCGATACCCTCGCCTTAGGTTCGTAATCCCAGCCGGCGGGATGCAAATTAATCTTTTGATCACCAAAATGAAGCGCTACGCGATCATCACCGAAGATTCGTTTTTCCATGCCAAGGTAAGTTGTGTAAAATGTCGCAACAGCATCGATATCGGAAACGGGCAATACCAAATGATCCAGTTTTTCGAGTGTCATTAAATGTGCTCGGTGTTGGTTTCGGTTCTATTTGCTTGTCCACCAAAAACCCCCAGCACCAAAACGGTACCGGGGGTCAGGAATTATATGCCTGGCAGTGTCCTACTTTCACTATCCAAAATAATTGATATGTTTTTGGTTGAGAAAATTAGCCCCCTAGCTTCAATAAGTTAGAGGGTTTTTTCTTTTTTTGTCGGCTGTCTGTTCTATTCATTTGGCTGCTTATTTGGCTGATTAAACCTGTTGCAGACAACGATCTGAAATAAACAATCTGTTTATGGGAGAGTGGATCTACCACTGTTGGGTTTTTCGATAAAGCTTCTATCCTGTTGCAATCGATGCTTGAGTACAACCAAGAACCCAGATTCAATCGTAGAGAACGATACAACGTACTTCAATGCTCTGACGGTCAGGCGCTTCTGGCGGTATCGTAAGATCTTTGAAAGAGGTATGAAAACTGAAGGTGCATGGTGCTTGGTCACCCTCAACGCTGGAATCTGCTCGAGTACCGGCAGATCGAGCTAACCCACCGAACGAATCCCATTGCTTGATCAATAAAACTTCGTCCCGAGTCATTGCTGGGTAGTACCACCAACTGTGCTGTCCAGCGTGCTTCGCGAAATAGTTTTCACCAACTCGATCGTGATAATGGATCTCAAATACAACTAGATCTTCAGGATTCACAGTTTGTCCGTCGCATAAAGCAA
>Ga0315338_1004153_pt1 | contig 11776 bp, 8 predicted proteins | sample ASW8metaG_FD_204518 | JGI IMG/M metagenome (GOLD analysis project Ga0315338, IMG submission 204518) | Ammonia-oxidizing marine archaeal communities from Monterey Bay, California, United States - ASW #8 | ecosystem: Environmental > Aquatic > Marine > Coastal | place: USA: California | collected...
AGGCGTTCTTCAATCAACTGCAGCGTGGGCTTGAGCCGGATCTGGTGATCAGCGATATCCGTCTCGGCGACGCCAGCGGTTACGAGGTGTTGACCGCAGCTCGCGAGGCAAACCCCGATGTACCGGTGCTGTTGATGACAGGGTTCGGGTACGACCCGAACCACACGATCGTCCGGGCGAGCGCCGAGGGCGTGCAGGGTGTGTTGCTCAAGCCCTTCCGTGTGGGGCAACTGGTCGATGCTGTTCGTGGAGCGCTAGGCGTCAAGGTGTCGTGACTCGCGCAGCGCGGCATGACACCTTGACGCCAGAGCCGCCCGCGTCAGCGGGCCGCAGTCTCCTGTTCAACTGATCCCCTGCTCTGGCCTCAAACACCACCGCATTGGGCAAGCACAATTCGTTCGTCCCCCCACGCATCGCGAAGCACGCGAACGTTGCCAAATCCCGCCTCGCTGCACACGTGCGCCGCCGTCTGCACATGCCAGTCGTCCACTTCCATGGCAAGCAGGCCGCAAGGGTGCAGCCGCTCCGGCGCAGCCGCTACCAATCGCCGCACGACATCGAGGCCGTCGGGGCCGCCGCGCAGGGCCAGCGCTGGCTCGTGGTCCTTGACTGTACGCGACAGCGCATCGAACCGATCGTCGCTGATGTACGGCGGGTTCGAGACGATGATGTGCATGTCTTCCGTGAGTGGCTCAAGCAGATCGCCGTGTGCGGTTGTGACATGCTCCGACACGCCGTGCAGTTCGATGTTCGTCGCGGCGATGGTGAGCGCTGGCTCGCTGCAATCGACGGCCAGCACCTGTGCGTCGGGCAGTTCCAGCGCCAACGTCACGGCAATACAGCCCGAGCCGGTGCCGATGTCGGCGATCGTGAGTGGATCGGGGCGGTCTGGGGCATCGAGGCCCCGCACCCACGTCAACACGGCCCGCACCAGCGATTCTGTGGCGTCCCGCGGCACGAGCACATCCGCCGACACCTGAAAGTCGCGAAGCATGAATCCACTGCGGCCGAGCAGTTGTTGCAGCGGCTCCCCCGCCGTGGTCCGGGCGACGAGGGCGCGTAACACCGTTCGCTCCGGGTCGGTGGTCGGTCGATCCGGGTCGGTGAAGAGGTCCATCACGTCGCAGCCGATCGACTGTGCCACAAGATGCCGAGCCACCACCTTGGGCGCGTCGACGCCCTTGTCCACCAGATGCCCCTCGATCCACGCGAGCAGCGATCGCGTCGTCCACGTTTGCTCAGCAGCGGTGTCCTTCGATGCATGCGCCATGTGGTGCATGGTAGACGGAGGGATCGAAAGTCAAGAGTCGAGCGTCGGCCCCTGCTAAAGTGACGTGCCGTGCAAAGGATGTCACCGACATGCGAGTCTTGATGCTTGGTTGGGAATTTCCCCCATTCATCACGGGGGGTCTCGGCACCGCGTGTGCCGGACTGACACGTGCGCTGGCCAAAGGCGGCACCGACCTGACCTTCGTGCTGCCGGGCCCCGCCGACCCCAACGCGGTCGAGCACATGCAGCTGATTGCCCCGGGGCAGGTGTCCACTGGCTCGTCACAAGCGGGTGTCCGCGACCACTCCCAAGCGGAGCCGTCCCCTGCATCCTTCAGCACCACGCCGCCCTCAGGCGCAACGGTGCCACCGTCGAGCGCACCGTCGCCGCTGCCAGAGCAGACGTCGCCGCAGGACATCGACCCCATCGCCACAATGGGCAGTTACGCATCGGCGTATGCCGGTGCCACGCCGTCGACTGCTGCCCAAGCGGTGCAGTGGGCCGCGGAATCCGATGCACAGCCCTCCGCGGGTCCAGACGACTTGCCCTCCCCACGGCGCAACGCGGCCGAACCTGAGCACGGCATGAACGAACAACCCGCCTGTGAACCGCTCGGCGACGATTCCGCCGAGCACTCAGTAGTCAACGACGATTCCGGGGGCGAGGGTGGGGGCATTATTGATGCCGTTCGTCGATATGCGCGCTTTGTTGAGACCGCCGTGGCCGATCTGAATTTCGATGTCATTCACGCGCACGATTGGTTGACGTGGCCTGCGGCGTTGCGGGTAGCGCGTCGGACGGGTCGGCCGTTGATCGTGCATGTGCACAGCACGGAGTTCGACCGTTCGGGCGAGTCGGTGCATCCGGTGATTCACGACATCGAGCGCCGAGGCATGCTCGGGGCGATGCGGGTGATCACTGTGTCGCAGTTGACGCGGAATATTGTGGTGGAACGCTACGGCGTCGATCCCGCCAAGGTCACGGTGGTGTACAACGGTATCGAGATGGACCCGATCGATTCGGGCTTGTCGCCCATCGGCCGTCGCGAGAAGATCGTGTTGTACTTCGGTCGAATCACGCGGCAGAAGGGGCCGGAGTTCTTCATTCGCGCCGCGGCTCGCGTGTTGGAGTTGCGACAGGATGTCCGATTCGTGGTTGCCGGCTCGGGCGACTTGTATCAGCGGTGTGTCGAACTCGCCGCGGAACTGGGCATCGGCCAGCACTTCCTGTTCACCGGCTTCCTGCGGGGCGAAGATATTCAGAAAGTGTTTTCGATGGCTGACTTGTTCGTCATGCCGTCGGTGTCGGAGCCTTTCGGCATTGCCCCACTGGAGGCTATGAGTCACGACGTGCCGGTGTTGATTTCCAAGTCGTCGGGGGTCAGTGAGGTGTTGACGCACGCTTTGAAGGTCGACTTCTGGGACACCGAGGCCATGGCCGACAAGATTCTGGCAGTGTTGCGGTATCCGCCGTTGGGCCGGACGCTTCGTCGTGCGGGCCCACTGGATCTTCGCCGCTTGACCTGGGATGACGCAGCTCGGAAGTGCCGGCAGGCGTACACCGAAGTGGTGGCCGCGATGGGTGGCGTCGGCGTCTGAATCAACGCCCGCGGGTGCAGCTTGCATCGACTGATGGCCATATACTTCGCGCCCTTGGAACGCGCCGGAGCACCGCATGGCCCTCTTTCGGAAATCCAAACATGCCGCCACGGTGGCTGCGACAGCCACCGCGGCTGGTGCGTCGAGCCCATTTGAACCGGCAATCGAAGCGAGCATCCATCGCATTGGCAACGACTTGTTGAACGAGTCGCAGGCGTACCGCAAGGGCATGCTGTCGTCAGCGTTCTGGTCGGACAAGCTCATGGACTGGGCCATGAAGGACGAGGCCTTCAAGGTGCAGTTGTTCCGCTATGTCGACTGCTTCCCGACACTTCGTACACCCAAGGTTGTGCACGAGCACTTGGTGGACTACCTGAGTCAGCCGGGCGTGACGCTGCCACCGGGGCTCGGGCTCGGGCTTAAAGCTGGTGGCTTGATGAAGGGCACACTAACCAAGACCGTGTCGGGGCGTATCAAGGCCATGGCCAAGCGGTTCATCGCCGGCGAAGATGCCCAGAGCGCTACGCCGATGCTTGAAAAACTGTGGTCCGAGGGCATTGCCTTTTCCGTCGACCTGCTCGGTGAAGCGTGCGTCAGCGATCAAGAGGCGGCGGCGTATCAGACCCGGTATCTGGAACTCGTCGACCGACTGCCCGAGACAACGGCGCATTGGCCGGCGAATGAGCAGTTGGAACGCGACCACCTCGGCGCCGTACCGCGGACGAACGTGTCCATCAAGATTTCGTCGCTCCATGCGCACACCGATCCCATCGACCTCGAAGGGTCGATTGAGGGTTTGATGGCTGCGATGGAGCCCATTCTGGTGAATGCCGCCGAGAAACAGGTGCTAGTCAACTTCGACATGGAGCACCATGCCTTCAAGGACTTGACGTTGACGCTGTTCGAGCGGTGCTGCGAGCGGTGGGACTTCCCCGCGGGCCTCGCAATGCAAGCGTATCTGCGCAGCGGCGATGCCGATGCGCGTCGCATGATCAAGTGGTCGCAGGCTACCGGTCGGCAGGTCACGATTCGACTTGTCAAAGGTGCGTACTGGGATCAGGAAACGATCGAGGCGGAGATGGAGGGGTGGCCGATTCCGGTGTGGTCACGCAAGGCCGACACGGATGCGTGCTTTGAACGCATGACGGATGCCTTCATCAAGGCCACACCGACGACGGTGGATCAGGGCGGTGTGAAGTTGGCGTTGGGCTCGCACAATCTTCGCTCCATCGCCGTGGCGTTGGCGCTGCTGGAGGATCGCGGCCTTCCGCCGGAGGCCTTGGAGTTGCAGATGCTCCATGGCATGGCCGATCAACTCAAGGCGATGACGGTCGCTCGCGGGCTGCGGTTGCGAGAGTACGTGCCCGTGGGTGACATGATTCCGGGCATGGCGTACTTGGTTCGTCGGCTGCTTGAGAACACCAGCAATGAGTCGTGGCTTCGTGGGTCGAGTGTGGGCACGGTGTCGGCCTCCGAGTTGCTGCAGTCGCCCCATGGTGGTGATGCCACGACCGATCCGGGACTCGCTCGAATCGCCGAGGGCCCCGAGCGGCATGCGTTGAGCGCTGCAGTCGAGGGCGTGGGTGATGGCCGGGCGTTCTTCACCGAGCCGCTGCGGGATTTCGCCGACGCATCGCAGCGTGATCCATTCGCGGGGGACATCGCCGGGGCGACGGTACCGCGGGTGTCCATCGACGCGACGATTGCGGATGCGGATGCCGCGATGGCCGCTGCGACCAAGGCCTTTCCCGCATGGCGCGATACACCGGCGCCGGATCGCTGTGGCACGCTTGTTCGGTGCGCGGCGTTGATGCGCGAGCGTCGAAATGTGCTCGCCGGCGTGATGATTCGCGAATCGGGCAAGACATGGCGTGAGGCTGATGCCGATGTGTGCGAAGCGATCGACTTTTGCGAGTACTACGCACGTGAAGCGGCGGGGATGTTCGCGGAGCGTCGGCTCGGGTCGTTTGTAGGCGAACTCGATACGACGTTTCACGAGCCACGCGGCGTGTGCGTGGTGATTTCACCGTGGAATTTCCCATTGGCGATCTGCTGCGGCATGACCACTGCGGCGTTGGTGACGGGCAATACGTGCATCGTGAAGCCGGCCGAGCAGACGCCGGGCATTGCCTCGATGCTGGTGCGCATGCTGCACGATGCTGGTGTGCCGCGGGATGTATTGCATCTCGTTGCGGGCGAGGGTGAGACGGTCGGGGCGAATCTGGTGCGTGATGCACGAACGGCGTTGGTTGCGTTTACGGGGTCGCGGGCGGTTGGGCTGAACATTGTGCAGGCGTGTGGCGTGACGGATCCAAGTCAGCATCAGGTCAAACGCGTCATTTGCGAGATGGGTGGCAAGAACGCCATCATCGTGGATGCGTCGGCGGACTTGGATGAGGCCGTGTTGGGTGTTCGGCACAGTGCATTCGCGTTCCAGGGGCAGAAGTGTTCGGCGTGCAGTCGGGTGATCGTTGTGGAGTCGGCGTGTGATGCCTTTGTCGAGCGGTTGGTGCCCAGTATGGAGTCGCTGATCATCGGGGACCCCCTGCACCCGGGGACGGATGTCGGTCCGGTCATTGACGAGGCGGCTGCCGCAAAAGTCCGCGAGTACATCGAGATCGGAAAGCAGGAAGGCACGTGTGCTGGTCGGCTTGCGTTACCGGATGGGCTGACGCACGTGCATGGCTTGCCATTTGTCGAGCCGCATGTGTTTACAGCTATTGCCCCGGATGCGAGGTTGGCGCAGGAAGAGGTGTTTGGTCCGGTGTTGGCGGTGATTCGGGTGCCGGACTTTGAGGCTGCGCTCGAGGTCGCCAACAGCACGCCCTACAGTTTGACGGGTGGGGTCTACTCTCGAAAGCCGTCGAATTTAGACTTGGCCAAAGCGCGTTTCCGCGTAGGCAACTTGTACTTGAATCGCAGTTGTACAGGTGCGCTGGTCGGTCGGCAGCCCTTTGGCGGCTTTGCCATGTCGGGAGTCGGCTCAAAAGCCGGCGGCCACGACTACTTGTCGCAATTCACCGTCCCTCGCGCCATCTGCGAAAACACCATGCGCCGAGGTTTTGCTCCGGGGTTGTGAAGACCCCGCAACGGAGCTAGAAAAGAGGTCTCGAACCGAGCCGATCCACAACTTCCTGTCCAAGCACGTCGCCGACTTTGTCTTCCTCATTGACAATCACATCGGCACCTGCCTGCTTCAACAGAAGACTGTGGCGGTTGTACCGGCCCCGAGCGATGATCGGAATGGACGCTGCACAAGAGCGCACATTTTCAATCACCCGTACCGCACTGACGGGATCGGGCAGCGTCACGAGCACCGCCGCCGCCGTCGACAACGACACTTCCTTCATCAACTCACGACGTGTGGCATCACCCACGACCGCGCCGAGCTCCATCTGCTTGAGCACGTCGGCGGTTCGCGGATTCATGTCCACGACCACCGCGTCGTAGCCGTGCTCGATCAACACCTGCAACGCGACACGCCCGGCCGGACCACCGCCAACGATCACCACATGCCCTTCCCGGCTTACCCCGTGCGTCTCGACCGGCGATGGGGCACGCCCGAAAATCCTCGCCACCGCATCACCCGTCGGACGAGCGGCCACCGCAAGCAAGGGCACCGCCAGCAGCGTGAACAGCGACGCACTGGTCAGCATTTGAAACGTCTCGGTGTCCAGCAAACCGACATCGCGGCCGACCGCCCCGAGCACGAACGAAAACTCACCGATCTCCGCGACCACAAGGGCCGCCCCCGCTGCCGCCGCGATCGATGCACCGGCCACGAGCCCCGCACCCATGGCCAAGAATGCTTTGCCCACGACCAACGCCAGCGCAACACCGAGCACCACCCACAGATGATTCCCTTCAGCCAGCCAACTCGGGTCGGCCAGCGTGCCGATACTTGCGAAGAACAACGTGAGAAAGACGGCCTTCAACACGGCCACGTCACTTCGAATCTGCCGCGCGAACGGTGAGTCCGCCAACGCCAGCCCAGTCAAGAACGCACCCAACGCCGGCGACAAGCCCACCTGTTCACAGAAGTACGCCGCCATCAAGCCCGCCACCACCGCCATGACCACCGGAAGATCATGGTTGCCGCTGGTGTTGGTCTTCTTCAAGATGTGCGGCAGAATCCACAGCGCCGCAACCAACACCACAGTCACAACCATGATGATGGCCCACGCGGTCTGCTCCAACACTTCGCCCACGTTCTGCCCGTCTCCGGAGTTGCCCATGAACGTGACCAGCAGCACCAGTGGCACCAACGCAACATCCTGTGTGATCAGAATGCCCATCGCCAGCCGCCCGTGCGGCGATTCGGTCTCACCACGATCAGCAAGCAAGCCCGCAACGGCGGCGGTTGAACTGAGGGCGACGACGGCGCCGATCGCAATGCCTTCGGCCAGGCCCAGCCCGAGCAGCATCGCGATAATCGTGCACACGCCGCCGGTACCGACGATCTGCACGATCCCCGCCAGCGCAGACGTCGTGCCGAACGCGCGCAGTTTGGACCGAGTGATCTCCAGGCCGATCGTGAACAACAACAGGGCAACGCCCACTTCCGCCACCGTGCCGATGGCTGCAAGAGTGCCGTCTCCGCCGACCACACTGAAAACACCCGGACCAACCAGCACACCAGCCAACATCGCACCGACGATCGCACTGAGGCCGATGCGCTCGCACACCATGCCCAGAAAGGCCGCCGCACCGAGCAGAATGACAACGTCACCCATGAGCGACCACGTCATTTCGGTGGCCTGCGCAGCATCGATGGCCAGCATCAGGTCCACCAGCGAGCCTCCTCGGATAAACGAGCAACCTCGTTACGCAACATGATGAGGGCGGCTTCTTCGCCCATGTCCAGCAGCGTCTGACGTGAAATAGGCATCCCCACGGCCATGCCCATGCGCCCTCGCAACCGCGGCTTTGCTTGCCCCGGCGGCCAAATGTCACCTGTCCCCGCGATGCCGACGGGCAACACGGGCGCACCGCCGCGTTTGATCAAAACCCAAGCGCCGCGCTGAAACGGATGCACGACTTCGTCGGCGAACCGGGCGCCCTCGGGGTAAATCACCGCGACGCGATCCTGCTTCAACTCGTTGATCATGGCGCGAATAGCGGCGGTGTCGTCTTGCCCCTGCTCGATGGGAATCGACCCGAATGCGCGCCCGATCAACCAGCCCATGATGCCGTTGCCGTCGATCAGCGACCGCTTCGCCAACGATCGCGGCGCACGATCGCGCAACACCGAACTCGCCAGCATGGGATCGAACAGCGATTGGTGATTGGCCAGCACGAGCACCGGCCCGCTCGGCGGCAGGTTGCCACTGCCGGTGTGCCGCAAGCCGTATAACAGCGAGAACATGAACTTGACGAATTCCGGCACGGCCGTCCACCACATGAACAGCGACCATGGACCGTAGAAATTACTGCGCCGTCGGAACTGCAGGAACCGCGGCATCACGCACCCTGTACCGCTGCTTGCACATGCAGCAGCATCTCGGCCACCACATCCTCGATGGGCATCCGGGTGGAGTCGATGCGAACGGCCCCCACCGGGCACACCAGCGGCGCCGCCTCGCGTGATGCGTCAATGTGGTCCCGATGCGCAATCTCGGCGGCGATCGATTCGGCATCGACCTCTCGGCCAGCGGCCAGCAGTTGCTTCACACGGCGCTGCACACGCTCATCCGCATCAGCCGTCAAAAAGAAACGCATCTGCGCATCGGGAAAAACAACCGAGCCTTGGTCGCGTCCCTCGGAGACCAGCCGTGGGCATGCCTCCGCCGCTGCACGCTGCATGCGCACCATCACGTCACGGACAACGGGTGGCACCGATACTTCAGACACGATGGCGCCGATCTCGGCGCTGCGGATGAACGGCTCAACATCCTCGCCATCGAGCAGCATCCTTGGTGGATCACCGTTCAAGTCATACCGCAACTCGTGTGCGGCGCACGCCCGCACAATGGCATCGCCATCGGTGGGATCGATGCCTTCACGAAGCACAACGAGCGCGACCGTTCGATACATGGCGCCAGTGTCGAGCCGGACGATGCCCAGTTGCTTGGCCAGTGCGGCAGCGACGGTCGACTTGCCTGTGCCGGCCGGGCCGTCGATGGTGATGATCAGGGCGTCACTCACCGTCTTGGGCGTCAATGGCCTGCTGCAACATGTCGCGGGCACGCTCGATGGAAGCCTCGACCTTGGTCTTGCCGGTGTATTCAATGGCGATGGTGTTCTGATACCCGACACGCTTGAGCGCCTCCACGCCGGCGGCCAGATCGGCGCCGCTGTGATTGCCGCTCTTGGCAAAGCCCTCGACGCGCATGTGCACCGCGCCTGCATAGGGCGCCAATCGCCGCAGGTGCTCCACGGGGTCGTCGCCGTCGCCGTAAATCGGAAGCACCCCGATTCGGAACCCGCCGACTCGCTTGACCAGATCGATCAAGCCGTCCGCAGTAGCCGTCATGCCGCCCCCGATCGCCAGCAGCAGGTTCAATTCGCGGGCTTCGATGTCCGTCATCAGTTGTCGAATTTCACCGATGGCGACCTCCAGATTGTCTTCGTCGTCAAGGGGCACGTCGGTCACCACCGACAAGGCGTTGCACCCGAGTCGGTCGGCGGCCGTTGCCAGTCGCCGAAGTCGATCGGTGGACTCGTCGCTGGACGGTTGGTCATAGCCGAACTTCAGGACGGTGCGATCCACGAGCACAAGACACGGACACGCCGCCTTGTCGGCGTGGTCACGAAGCGCGTCGAAGTCATTCGGGCTCCAGCCACCCAGCTGCCCGGCATCGATGTTCAACCCACGCAGCCCAAGTTGGTTCATCGCCAGTGCGGGAATCGACTGCAGGTCGGCTGCTGTACACCCCTTCTTGAAGAGGGCTTGTACGGAACCGGTCGTGAGTGTCAGCAACAGTGTCATTCGCGGCGTCCGTCGGGGCTCCCTCGGAACCCGGGCGAAGGATAGCGGATCGACGGTGCCAAGGCCGTCATTGAGCGCGGCGGGCCACTACCATGCCCATCGATTCTAATCCCCACGCACGCGGAGAAACCATGGGCACCGAACGACGATTTTCCGAGAGCCACGAGTGGTTCGACGTCTCCGCCGATATCGTGACCATCGGCCTGACCCAGTACGCCGTCAACGAATTGACCGATGTCACGTACATCGAAGTGCGACCCACCGGCACCGCCCTCTTGGCCGGTGACGCCGTTGGCGAAGTGGAGTCGGTCAAGACCACCAGCGACGTGTACACCGTGGTCGGCGGCGAAATCATCGAAGTCAATCAGGCGGCCATCGACGATCCCGCACTGCTGAATCGCGACGCCAGCGGCGAAGGCTGGCTGGTCAGAATCCGAACCACCGACACCAGTCCCGTCGATGGGTTGCTCGACCAACCGACCTACGACGGACGCTACGGGGCCTGACGCCGTTGCGGGCAACCACACGGCAATGCCCTTCACACTGACAGCCGATTACAAACCCACGGGGGATCAGCCCGCGGCGATCGATGCGCTCGTCGATGGCCTGCACGAGGGACGACGATGGCAAACGCTGCTCGGTGCCACCGGCACGGGCAAGACGTTCACCATGGCGAACATGATCGCCCGAACCAATCGCCCAGCCCTCATTCTCAGTCACAACAAGACGCTGGCCGCCCAGTTGTACGAGGAGTTTCGATCGCTGTTTCCCGACAACGCCGTGAGTTACTTCGTCAGTTACTACGACTACTACCAGCCCGAGGCGTACATCCCCCAGCGCGACATCTACATCGAGAAGGACGCGGCACGCAACGACGACCTCGACCGGCTCCGGCTGTCGGCCACGAGCAACCTGCTTTCAAGGCGCGACGTGATCATCGTGGCCAGTGTCTCGTCGATTTTCGGCCTCGGCTCACCGGAGACGTACGCCGAACGGGTGCTGGCCCTGCGTGAAGGTGGTCGCATCGACCGTCGCACGTTGCTGACGGCGCTGACCGACATGCAATACGACCGCGGCGACTTGGAATTCGCCCGCGGTCGATTCCGCGTGCGTGGAGACGTGGTCGAAGTCTTTCCCGCCTATGAACAACATGCGGTGCGCATCGAGTGCTTTGGCGACGAAATCGAGCGGCTTGAACGCATTCACCCGGTGTCCGGCGAGACGCTCGCACGCGAACACGAGTTGTTCATCTTTCCCGCAGTGCACTACGTCATGCCGGAAGAAAGCCTCGATGCGGCCATCGCCGACATCAAGGACGAGTGCACCGCACGCGTCGCCCAACTTGCGAAGGAAGGCAAGTTGCTCGAGTCTCAGCGGCTCAAGGCCCGCACGCGATACGACGTCGAGATGATGAAAGAAACCGGCTACTGCCCGGGCGTTGAAAACTACGCGCGGCATCTTGAAGGACGCGCGGCAGGTACCCGACCATTTACGTTGCTCGACTACTTTGACCACGTGCCTGGGCTGCCCAAAGGCGAGTGGACGCTGTTCATCGACGAGTCGCACGTGACCATTCCACAGGTTCGAGCCATGTACAACGGCGATCGGGCGCGCAAGCAGGTGCTGGTCGATCACGGGTTTCGGCTGCCGTCGTGCCTCGACAACCGGCCATTGAAATTCGATGAGTTTCTCGACCTCGTACCTGCCGCAGTGTGCGTCTCGGCGACGCCGGCTCCGTGGGAACTCGAACGATCCGGTGGCGTGTCGGCAGAGCAGGTCATTCGACCCACCGGACTGCTGGATCCGATTGTCGAGGTACGACCCGCCACCGACCAGGTTCCCGACTTGCTAGATGCCTGCGCCGCGGCAACAGCACGCGGCGAACGCACGCTGGTCACCGTCCTCACCAAACGCATGGCCGAAGACCTCACCGCCTTCATCGACGAACGCGGCTTGCGGGTTCGCTGGCTGCACAGCGAT
>Ga0315338_1004154_pt1 | contig 11776 bp, 7 predicted proteins | sample ASW8metaG_FD_204518 | JGI IMG/M metagenome (GOLD analysis project Ga0315338, IMG submission 204518) | Ammonia-oxidizing marine archaeal communities from Monterey Bay, California, United States - ASW #8 | ecosystem: Environmental > Aquatic > Marine > Coastal | place: USA: California | collected...
CGGCGACCTTCTGGGTGAGTGTTCGGACATCCACCCCTGAGCCAGGGTATCCGATCTCCGCAGCGACCGATTGGACAACGGAGAGTCGGTTGGCTGGCGGGCAACAGTTGTAGGGCGCATCCCCCCCTGTCCCCGAGAGAGCGCTGGTATGGCTTCCACTGGTTTTATCGCTGGTGACCGTCAATGTGCCGCTATAGGCAGTGACTGCCACGGGGCTAAACGTTAGCGTGATCGCCTGAGATCCCCCTGCAGCGACCGTGCCACTAGTCGGATTTGCGGTGAAGACTGAGTTCCCCGTAGTGATGCCGCTCCACGTTAACGTGTTATTGCCCGTGTTGCTGATTGTGAGCGTGCTGGTCAAAGTGTCTCCCACCGTCACCTCACCAAACGCCATATCACCCGACAGTGTGATGATGCGGGTTGCCGCGACCCCCGTACCCGAGAAGGCCTTGGTATCGTCTCCAGTGGTTTTATCACTGTGGACAGTCAAGGTACCGTTATAGATGGTGTCTTCAGGGGCATTCGGTGCAAATATTAGGGTCACCGGCCGAGACTCACCTGGCGGCACCGTGCCGCTTGTCGGCGTGGATGTGGCTGGTAGGTTTCCAATCGTGGTGGTTATCTCAGTCCATGTCAGCGTGCTATTCCCCGTGTTACTGATTGTGAGCGTCTTGGTCGCGGTTGCGCCCACCAGCACTTCGCCAAAGGCTAGGTCACCCGATAGCCCAATGATCCGTGTTGCTGGGAGCGTACTGCCTGAGAAACTGCGTGTATTGGTTCCACTGGTGGCATCGCTGGTGACAGTAACCGTACCGGTATAAGTCTTTCCCTCATCAGTCTCATCTGGCTTAAACGTCAGCGTGACCGCCTGAGATTCCCCTGCCTCGACCGTGCCAGTAGTCGGGTTCGCGGTGACGACTGACGTTCCTGTGCTGATGTCGCTCCACGTCAGCGTGCTATTTCCCGTGTTAGTGATCGTGAGCGTGCTGGTCGCAGTGCCTCCCCTAATCACGTCACCAAACGGGACATCACCTGACAGCTCGATGATGCGGGTTGCCGCGACAGGCTCATCCACTCCCGTGCCCCAGAGATCGATGGTGTTGGTCCCAGTGGTTTTGTCGCTGGTGACCGTCAGAGTACTGCTAAAGGAAATAGCTGCCAGAGGGCTAAACGTTAGCGTGACCTCCTGAGACTCATTCGCGGCGACTGTGCCGCTGGTAGGACTGGCGGTGACGTCTGAGATCCCGGTGCTGATGCCGCTCCACGTTAGCGTGTTATTTCCGGTATTACTGATTGTGAGCGCTCTGGTTGCAGTGTCTCCGACCGCTACCTCACCGAACGCGATATCAGCTGAGAGCGCGATAATACGAGTTGATGACTGGCTTGAGCCCGCCGTCACTGTGGGTGATGTGGGTGATGTGGGTGATGTGGGTGATGTGAGCCCAGACTGATCATCGATGCAGGAGGCCGTCAAGGTGACCGCTAGGAGGTAGAGAGTAAGCCCAACTGTTCGCGCTGCAGTCGATAGGTGTTCGGAACCTTGGGTCATCGTGTTCCCGTCTGGCGCTTGCGCCTGAGTGCTGTGAGTAGTTGTTTACGGTGAGCCTTGTAATAGTCGGCCTGTCGCCTTCGATTTGAGCATTCGGGTGAGCAGTATTTTTTCCGGCGGACCTTGAAGTAGACCGCATTACACACGGGGCATCGGTGGAGTCTTCGTCCGTACTCTTCGAGTAACGCTACGGTTGAGAGCCAGAACGCATCACGCCACTCCTCTGCGACGAACCACACTTCCACCGGTGCTGCTGGCCCGGCGTTTAAGCGCTGGACGTGAAACCGGTTCGCACGCACCGGAAATTCGGTACTCGCGCCTGGTAAGTCTCCAAACCCGGACGGAGGAAACAGAGCGTTCAAGCAGGCGTTCAAGATCGTTTGAAGCTCCGTTAATTGATGTAGAGTGCGGGCCCTTACCGGGGCGATTCCCAAGGGGAGCTGTGTCTCAATCTCTGGCTGCCACGCCTTCTGGTCGCTATGTACCAGTCGCTTGCGCTCTGAAAGGTGACCCACCTGTGCCGCAATGACTGCAATGGTGCGTCGAGTTTCCTCAAGACTGTGAAATTGCAGGTCTGCTAGGTCCGCACGGGCGAAGTCGAGGAGGTGTCGAAGCGCGTCTTGAGAAATATCCCCAAGATTGGTAATCGTGCTGGTCATGATGGCTGTTCTAACGTTTTTATTATACATAAACGTTATAACAATCAAGAGCCATTGGTTGGTATTATAACGTTTATAATATTAATAAATGTAACAACATTAAATGAGCAGTGATCTAAAGTTGAATCATGAACATCGTGACCAGGCGCATTCCGTTCAAAGAAATACCCGAAATGGCGCGCCTGGACGAGTTGAGGATGGGCTTGAACAGTGGATCAAGAACTGGAGATGACTCCTGCGGCGTCGTGCGCCTCAAGGGCGACAAACCCTCTGCAAATTGGTAGAGGGTGACTCTTACTCATACCAAGGCATGGCAGAGCACTTCCTGCTGAACGCTTAACGGCACCGGACCTGGGTGAACGCTTCACGTCCGTCGCTCGCGAGGAGTTATTGAGGGCGTTCTCCCGTTGGGCGTTGGCCGCGAAGTGAGAAGTTTCACGAATTACAGCTTGTGGATGCTAAAGAACGACACGCCGATGGTTCTAACGACAGCGCCCTGCAGCTGCTACGATTCGACCGTTAGGCCAGAATGGAAGAGTAGGTTCGTATCAAGACCCGGAGGAGGGACAGATGAAGTCGATGACGAAAGTGCTGATCGCTGGGGCCTTTGTCGCCGGACTAGGTCTCGGGTGGGTTGCCAAGGGTGATGAAGTGGTGGTTTCGGCTCAGACATACGAGCCCTTCATGATGAAACGGATCTACACGGGAGCGGATGGCCTCTCGCATGTGGAACATGTCGAGCTTGACGCGCAGTCCGTGTTGGAGAAGGTGACCGGAGCGGTCGTACGTGTGTCACAACCGGGTTCATTCAGCGATTGGCACAACGCTCCCTCGCGACGGTACATCATAAATCTTACGGGTGGTGGGCAGCTTGAGGTTGCTGAAGGCAAGGTCGATCTACCCCCAGGCGCAGTCGAGTACATCGATGACCTGACGGGCAAGGGGCACACGACCGCGAATGTGGGTGAGGAACCCCGCGTGTCAATTCATTTGGAGTTTGAGGATCAGCAACAGATCGTCGGCCCGATTAGACGGAAATAGACGGAGATGTTGCGTCTCATAACGTCCATCCCGATACTCTTGCAAATATGGCGGTCGGGCAATCCCAAGATAGCGGTCTGTTTTTGCAAGGCTACGGGCGAGACAGGAAGGAACACTTGATGCGTTATGAGAACCCAGCAGGCGTCACGATTAATTCTGGATAGGAGAGTTTTTGTTCTGACGACAAGTTACCGCAATCTACGCGTTGTATGGGTCGCCATGATGCTCGCCGCCCGAGGTGACCTTTACACAGCGAGCTGTAACCCCCGTCCACGTTGAACCGCCCGCCGTTCCGCGGTCACCTCGACAGCTCACCGGTAGTCATTCTGATCGGAGCAGGCTCATGACCAAACACTACACCCACTTCATCGTGGTCGCCATTCTCGCAACGGTGTTTAGTACGCTAATTTCTGCGCAACAGGAAAGTGTCGCCGAGGCACGGACGCAGGGCTACGATTATCTGGTGCTGGCTGCTACGAGAACGTCAACCATGGAAAGAGAGATGAACGAGGCGGCCGGTTTGGGTTATCGCTTTCAGGGAGTGGTAGGTGGTGACACGAGTTTTGGTGGTTCCGAACTGGTGACGCTTATGATGCGAGAGGCATCCGCTCCAGCCCGATTTTCCTACCGATTGCTCGCTACGAGTCAGACATCGACGATGCAGGAGGAAATGCGGCAAGCTGGCAACGAGGGATACGACTACCGTGGCCTCACGGTCTATCAATCGGCCTTCGGCGGGGATGAAGCGATTGTCATTATGGAGAATGACAGTGATGCTCCCCCCGTGAGGTACGAGTATCTGTTACTTGCAACTTCCCGTACCTCGACCCTCCAGGATGAATTGACTGATGCCGGCCATCAAGGATTCGAATCTGTGGGTCTCTTCGTCGGACAGACATATTTCGGTGGTGACGAAGTTTTAGTGGTAACCCGAAAGACGCTACCTCACTAACCGAAGCCCAACACCTTTACCGCGAATGGAACGCGTCGTACTCGCGAAACTAACCCTGTCCCCGTTGAACCGTCAGCCGTGCCGCGGTAGGCTTAGGGCATCAAGCCGACGACGAACCACTGAGTACGATTGCACGAGGCCCGACTGATGCCGCGATTTCCGCTGAAGACCCCGACACTGATTTCTGCACTCCTTCTCTTCGCGCTGGTCGGCCGCGACGAGGCGGGCGGCCAGGGCGTCGCAGAGGAAGAGTTCCACCTTGAGGAAGTGACGATCGCGGGCATTCAGGACGCGATCCGCGCCGGTGACCTGACGGCCGAGCAGCTCGTCGAACTCTACCTCGCGCGCATCAGGGCCTATAACGGCACGTGCGTCAACCAGCCCGAAGGTATTCTCGGGCCGGTTACGACGATACCGGACGCAGGACAGGTCAATGCGCTCGCAACACTGAACCTCAGGCCGGCGACGCGCGTGCGCTGGGGATTTGACCCCCGCAAGGCCCGGAGCATGACGGACGACGACGACGACGATCCCGCCATGCCGGACGCGCTCGAAACGGCCCGCGAGCTCGACGCGCACTTCGCGGCGACGAGCGAGTTCGTAGGCCCTTTGCACGGCATCGTCATGGCGATCAAGGACCAGTACGACACATTCGACATGCGCACAACGTCGGGCGCTGACGCGTTTTACACCAACGATCGGCCGCCCGACGATGCGACGTTCGTGCGCCGGCTGCGTGAGGCTGGCGCCATCATTATCGCTAAGTCGAATCTCGGCGAGTTCGCCTCGGCCATTCCGCGCAGTGCTTTCGGCGGCACCTTCTGCAATCCCTACGATACGGAGCGAAGTCCAGGCGGTTCAAGCTCGGGATCGGGTTCGGCCGTGGGCGCAAACCTCGTGACTTGTGCCATTGCAGAGGAAACGGGCTCGTCGATCCGGAGCCCGGCCCAAGCGAATAACAGCGTCGGCATTTCACCGACGCAGGAACTGGTGAGTCGCGACGGCATGATCCAGCAGGGCATCAATACGCGCGTCGGCCCGATCTGTCGTACGGTCGAGGATGCTGCGCGCGTTCTCGACGTCATCGCCGGCTACGATCTGAAGGACGAGCTCACGGCCTTCAGCGTGGGGCGCTTGCCTGCGGATGGCTACGCGAGGCATGCAGCGCCGGGCCGGCTCGAGGGCCTGCGCATCGGGGTCGTCAGAGAATACATGGATAAGAAGGCCTTCACGAAGGAGGACGAGGAGACGATAGATCTCGTGAGCACAGCCGCCGCCGAACTCGGACGTCTCGGCGCGACGGTCGTCGACCCGGGTCCGGGCGGGGCGCTTTTTGATCAGTGCGTACACCGCTTGTATCCGCTGCTGCTCGACAAGCAGTTCACGGCCGAACATCCAGACCGTTTTCCGTTCGAGGCCGATGGTACGCCTTACGGAAATCATATCGCGACGCTGATTGAGCTCGCGGCCGATCCCGATCTCGTGCCAGAGGAAATCGACTTCCGCACGCTTAATAATCCGGCGACACCTGGGCAGGGCCGCTATTGGCTCGACCGTTACCTGAGCGAGCGCCGCGACGCCAATATTCGCTCGACCGGTGACCTGATCGAGAAGGCCAAGTTCTACGAAGATCCGAACTTTCCAGACCACCGGGCGCGGCACGAACGCGCGCTCGAAGAGCACGAGCTCGACATGGGTGAGCGCATGCAGAGCCGGTTTGCCGCACAGACGATGGTCATGGCCTGCATGGCCGAGCTCGAACTCGACGCGGTCGTCTTCCCGACGAGTAACATTCCACCCGTCAAGCTCGGCTCGCCGCGCGGGCCCGAGATCAACGGCCGCGCGGGCGACGGGGTCTGGCGCTTTCTCGGCCGCAACGGCTTTCCCGCTATCACGGTACCGGCCGGGTTCACGACCGTGATGTACGATCGAATTCGTGTGCCGTCGACGCCTGGATCTGGCTCGGGCGACGAGGATAGCGAAACCGAGATCGTCGGTCCCGTACCGGCGCGTCTACCCGTAGGCATGGATATCGTCGGGCGACCTTTCGGCGAGCCGACGATCCTCAGGATCGCCGCTGCCTACGAGGCTGCGACACGGCATCGCGAGTCACCCGCCGATTTCGGCCCGGTGCGCGGACGCTAACGGTCAACAGGTCCAAGCTCGCTTGCTGGCGGATGCGCGGGCAGGCAAAATCCAGCCATCGGTCCCGATGGTGGGGTGATGCTTGGGTAGCAGCGTCTCTCTTCCTGGGACGGTTGCTCGGCACTGGGGCAGCCATCGGTCCACCCCGCCCCTTGCGACCTCAACCGGACGTACGTTCGCATCATCGAAAGTCTCTCGTCTGTGGGACGAGGTCAACTGATCTGCGTTAACATGCGGCCAAATTAGGAGGTGTGCATGCCCCGTACGATGAACCGCCGTGACTTCGTCGCCTCGACAGTCGGCACCGGTCTGACGGCCGCGTTACCGTCCCAGGCCTTCGGCAAGGCGCCGGCAATTCTCAGACAGAACGCGGTCCAACCCGTAGTTGTGGCCTCGAGTAACGGCAACCTGGTCCGAAACGGCGGTCCTTTGACTTGCGTCGAGACGGCGTTTGAGATGATGGCGTCCGGCTCTGACGTACTTGAGGCGCTCATCACTGGGGTTAACATCGTTGAGCTTGACCCCGAGGACGCCTCGGTAGGCTACGGAGGACGTCCCAACGCCGACGGCATCGTGCAGCTCGACTCCTGCTGCATGCATGGGCCCCTGAAACGGGCCGGTGGCGTGGCCGCGCTGGAAGGCGTCCGGACTCCCTCGAGTGTCGCCAAGAAGGTCGCGAACTTAACCGATCACCATCTACTCGTGGGCGCTGGCGCACAGAGCTTCGCCCGCAACATGGGTTTTACCATCGAAGACAACCTCAATACCGATCGCTCACGCCAGATGTGGCTCGAGTGGAAACGGCGGACCGACCCCGGTCACTACCTCGACCCCGCTCGAGAGATTGCGCAAGCAGACCGTGCCGGGCTCGACATGGTTGCCGACGGACTGATCAGTGAAGATGAGCTCTACGGCACGATCAACTGCGATGGCATCAACGCCAGTGGCGATATCTGCGGCGTAACGACGACGAGCGGTCTTGCCTGGAAGATTCCTGGACGCGTCGGAGACTCTCCGATCCTCGGCGCGGGGCTCTACGTCGACAACAACGTTGGCGCAGCAGGATCGACCGGACGTGGCGAGGCTAACCTCTACAACCTAACGTCGTTTCTTGTCGTGGAGGAGATGCGTCGCGGCCGCCACCCGAAAGATGCCGGCCTCGAGGGCCTGCGCCGCATTCAGGCGAACACGATCGAAAGACGCTTGTTGAACAGCCGGAACCTCCCAAATTTTGGGGTGACCTTCTATATCTTAGACAAGCATGGCCAGTACGCCGGCGTCTCAATGTATGCAGGCATGAATAGTCGCTATGCGGTGTGCACGGAGAACGGCGCTGAGTTCGTACCGCTCGAACCGCTACTCGAAGGCTCGCCGAGCGATTAGAGCCACTGAAGCATCGGAGCTTCAAAGTAGTGGCCAAATAAACAAGACTCTGATTCTGATCTGATCCGACCATCCATCGAGGTGTGTTACTCTGGCCATCGGTGGGATTAACAGGCGATGGCGGCCTTCGCGAGGACAGCGTCTACCGTCAGCCGCATACGGTGGGGATTACTAGATTGAAAGCTGGAGTGCTGAGCGTGGTGGCTCTGTCGTTGGGTCTGGTGGTCGTCAACGGCTCACCGACTCGAGCGCAGTTGGCGAGCGTTCGGCCGGGCGATGCCGCGGGCCAGGCGATTATCGAAGAAACGTGCCAGGGCTGCCACAACGATCGAGCGCGCTACGGAAATATGTCGCTCGAGTCGTTCGAGGTGGCGCAGGCTGATGAAAACTCTGAGCTCGCGGAGAAGGTGATCCGCAAGCTACGGGCTGGCATGATGCCTCCGGCGGGCATCCAGCGACCGGATGAAAGTGCGCTTGCGAGCCTGGCGACTTTATTGGAAACGCGGATCGACGAGGCGTCGGCGGCCAGCCGCAACCCAGGCCGGCGGACCTTTCAACGACTCAATCGCGCGGAGTATGAACGCTCGGTTCGCGACCTCCTGGGGCTCGACATCGACGCCGGCGAGTATCTGCCGCTCGATACCAAGAGCGCCAATTTTGACAAAATCGCTGACGCCCAGCCGTTGTCGGCGACGCTGATGAATGGTTACCTGCGGGCGGCCAGCACAGTTAGTCGGCTGGCGGTTGGCGATCCTAACGCGACCCCTAGCGAGACAACCTACCAGGTGACCCGGTGGGTCTCGCAAACGGATCATGTCGAGGGCGCGCCGTACGGTACCCGCGGCGGGCTCTCGGTGGCTCACACTTTTCCGACCGATGGGGAGTACGTCTTCAGGGTTTCGTTCCATCACGAGACGACCGGAGCGCTCTTCGGAAATGCTCCAGGAACGCTCCATACGACGGAAAGCCCCGAGCAGGTCGAGATTTCGGTGGATGGCGAGCGGGCAGCATTGCTCGACATCCCACGGTGGATGCACGTGTCCGACCCAGACGGCGTGAACATCTGGACGGACCCCATTCGTGTCGAGGCGGGTCCACATCGGGTGGCCGCCGGGTTTGTGAGGAGGCTCGAGGGACCGGTCCAGGACGTGATCTCGCCGCATGCGTGGTCGATGGCTAGCACGAGTATCGCCGATGCCTACGGCTTCACGAGTCTGCCTCACCTGCGGGATTTAGCCATACGCGGGCCGCAGAATTCGACGGGCGTGTCCGACACCCCGAGTCGCCGAAAGATCTTCACATGCCGGCCGGATTCGACCAGTGCGGCGCTTCCGTGTGCTCGCGAGATCGTCGATCGGCTGGGGAGCCAGGCGTACCGGAGACCACTCAGCTCGGCGAACCTGGATGCCCTCATGTCGTTGTACGAAGCAGGTACCACGGAGGGAGGCTTCGAGTCAGGGGTCAGAATGGCGTTGGAGGGAATTCTGGCGAGCCCTCATTTCGTGTTTCGCTTTGAGGAGCCACCGGTCGACGCCGATTCGGGCGTGGACTTTCCCGTTAGCGACTTGGCCCTGGCCTCGCGTCTATCGTTCTTCCTCTGGGCCAGGGGTCCGGACAGCGAGCTTATCCGCGTTGCGAGCGAGGACCGACTCTTGGATCCAGCCGAGTTGGAGCGGCAGGTGCGCCGGATGCTGGCCGATCCCCGCGCGGAGGCATTGGCCACGCGGTTCGCGAGTCAATGGCTCCGATTGTCTGATCTCGACGGGATTCATCCCGATGTGCGGATCTATCCCGATTTCGACGAGCAACTCAAGAGAGCGATGCGGCGCGAAACGGAGTTGTTGTTCTACAACCTCGTCAAGGACGACCGGAGTTTGCTTGAGCTCTTTACGGCGGACTACACGTTCGTTAACGAGCGCCTCGCCAAACACTATGGTGTGCCGAACGTGGCGGGTACTGAATTCCGCCGTGTACCGTCCCCAGACGAGCAACGGCGAGGTCTTCTGGGGCAGAGCAGTATCCTGACACTGACGTCTCATGCATCGTGGACCTCGCCCGTGCTCCGAGGCAAATGGGTAATGGAGGTCTTGCTCGGGAGCCCACCGCCGCCGCCACCACCGAACGTACCTGAATTAGAGGAGACGTCGGCGGCAGAAGGCGGCCGACGTCTGACGGTGCGCGAGCGGATGGAGCAGCATCGCGCGAGTCCTGCGTGTAGCTCGTGTCATCGCGTGATCGATCCACTTGGCCTGGCGCTCGAGAACTTTGATGTGACCGGAGCCTGGCGGATCAAGGACAACGGTGCTCCCGTCGATGCGGCGGGCGAGTTGTACGACGGAACCGCGGTGAGCAGTCCGGCGGATCTTCGAGAAGCGCTGCTGAACCGTCCCACGCCGTTGATTCGGACCTTCACCGAGAACCTGATGGCCTACGGCATCGGTCGGCGAATCGAGTACTATGATATGCCGGCGGTACGCGCTGTGACGCGGGAGGCGGCAGCCAACGACAACCGCCTCTCGGCGTTCATTCTCGGTGTCGTCAATAGTCCAGCATTCCAGATGAAGCGTGCGGAATAGGAGACGAGGATATGACTTTCATCACAGGTAAGCACCTTCCCCGGCGGACCTTCCTCCGTGGCCTGGGTGTGACGGCCGCTCTACCGTTTCTCGACGCCTTCGTCCCCGCGGGCAAGCGGTGGGCCCGAACTGTGACAGGTGCTTCGCTCGACCCGACCCGCCTGGTCTGTATCGAGATGGTGCACGGAGCGGCCGGAAGTACGAAGTACGGGGCATCGCAGCATCTCTGGTCACCGGCGGCCGTGGGTCACGACTTCGACCTCGGTCCGAGCGCCTTGAGTCCTCTCGACCCGTTCCGGGACTACCTGACCATCATCAGCGACACCGACGTAGCGGCGGCTGAGGCGGTCATACCCAACGAGATCGGAGGAGATCATTTCCGGTCCAGTGCGACGTTCCTGACCCAAGCCCATCCCAAGCAAACCGAGAGTTCAGATGTCAGAGCAGGGACGTCGATCGATCAGATGTACGCCCAGCGATTTGGACAGGAGACGCCCATTCCCTCGATGCAGCTCTGCATCGAGAACGTGGATCAGGCAGGGGGGTGTGGCTACGGGTACTCCTGCGTGTACACCGATACCATCAGTTGGGCGGCGGTAGATCAGCCGCTGCCGATGATCCGGAACCCTCGACTCGCGTTCGATCAGCTCTTTGGCGCAGGCGGTACGCCCGAGGAGCGAGCCAAGCAGCAACGGTCCCGCAAGAGCGTTCTTGATTTTCTCACCGGTGAGGTGGCGCAGCTAAAACGAGAGCTAGGTCAAACTGACCGTCGGCGCATGGACCGGTATCTACAGGACATCCGTGAGCTCGAACGGCGTATCCAACGGGTCGAGGAGAAAAATAGCGGCGGTATGGCAAGGACACTGCCGGGGTCACCCGCGGGCGTACCCGACTCCTTCGACGAACACGTCAAGCTGATGTTCGATCTGCAAGTGCTGGCGCTCGAGACGGACATGACCCGGGTCTTCTCGTTCAAGATGGCACGCGATGCGTCGAGCCGCGTCTATCCGGAGAGCGGTGTGGCCAAGGGGTTCCATCCGGCATCGCACCATGGTGAAAATGAGTCAAACATCGACGATCTCATGCTCATCAACCGCTACCACGTCGGGTTGGTCGCGTACTTTCTGGAGAAGCTGAAGAGCGTTGAGGAGGATGACGGCAACCTGCTCGACAAAACCATGATCATCTATGGGTCCCCGATGGGTAACTCCAACATCCACAACCACAAGCGGTGCCCGCTGTTTGTGGCCGGTGGCGCCAACGGGCAACTCGACGGTAATCTCCATCTCAGAGCCACGCCGGGAACACCGATGGCGAACGTGATGTTGAGCTTGACGCACAAGCTCGGGTTCGATGACAAGAAGAGCTTCGGAGACAGCACGAACGCATTCTCGCTGTCAGTGTGATTCGAAGGGAGAGAGGCATGGCAAAGGGCAAACTTGCATACGTGATCGGCGCGATGGGTCTGGCG
>Ga0315338_1004155_pt1 | contig 11775 bp, 9 predicted proteins | sample ASW8metaG_FD_204518 | JGI IMG/M metagenome (GOLD analysis project Ga0315338, IMG submission 204518) | Ammonia-oxidizing marine archaeal communities from Monterey Bay, California, United States - ASW #8 | ecosystem: Environmental > Aquatic > Marine > Coastal | place: USA: California | collected...
ATTTGGCCAATAATATTAGTATATTCATCAATATAATAAGGAAGGTCCGGGGACCCACTTTCTTCACAAAACTCGATAAGGATCACAATTCGAGGGAGAAGAAGATCTTGGTCTTTTAAGGCTTTTACAACACCAAGGGACGCAAACATTGCGTAACCGTCATCCGCTCCACCGCGACCATATAATTTATCATCCTTTATCACTGGGTCCCATGGGCCCAACCCTTCATCCCAACCTTCCATCTCTGGTTGTTTATCTAAATGGCCATACATAAGAATATTGCCATCTTTTTCACCGGGGATTTCAATTATAATCAGCGGTGTTCTATTTGCCAACCGTTTTACATGGAGAATGCTATTATCAGGGCGGTGATGTTCAGCCCACTCTTTTGCCAAATCAAGCACGCGATCCATATGCCCAGCCTTTTCCCAATCGGGATCGAAAGCAGGAGATTTGTTGGGTATCTTGATATATTCAGTGAGTGTGGGGACAATTTCATTGTCCCAGAATTGATTCAAGTCATTTTGCAGTTTTTCAGGATTCATAAAATCTTTCTATAAGCGGTTAAATTGAACCCAATTATAAGGATAAATAAAAAAGGCCCGAGACAACCCAGAGCCTTTTTATCTAGCGATTTGGATTAGTAATTAGAATGGCAAGTCATCATCATCCTCATTCGTTTCTACAGGCGTCACCTGTGCGCCGCCGCTATCCATTTTGCGACCAAGCATGGTGAACATATCACAGATCACTTCTGTGGTATATCGTTTTACACCATCCTTGTCTTCCCAATTTCGTGTTTGCAGTTTCCCCTCCAGGTAAACCAATTGTCCCTTTTTTAAAAGCTCACCGGCGAGTTCAGCAGTTTTACCAAACATAACACAACGGTGCCATTCGGTTTTATCCTGAAGCTCACCGTTAGAATCTCGCCAGGATTCATTGGTTGCTATATTGAAGTTAGCTACGGCTGCACCGGACGGTGTGAACCGTGTTTCCGGGTCGCCACCCAGGTGCCCAACAAACACCACTTTATTTACACTACCTTTTTGCATAACGTACTCCTACTTGTTTTGTCGTATTACTTCCGCGTATGTTTTATTCTACACTACAAATTTATCTTAGTGCAATATTTTTTTTAACATAATCTACTATTTTGTAACGACAAAATTCTCAAGTACCCAGTGAGAACATGGTTAATGCGTAAGAAGGAAAGCGGATTGTATCAATAATGATAGGTCCACTCACCAATTAAATTTAATTAGGACATATTCATTATTTTTTATTCATTGAAATATTTTAACTTTTGAAATGGATTCCAAGCCGTTTAAGATAATGGTAGCGCTGGTTTTACGTGGTGATGAAAAGCCCGTTATCAGTCAATCAGTTTTTTTTGCTGAAAAATTAAATGCAGATTTAACAGTTATCCATGTTAACCAGCCTGTTCTAAGCCAACCAAAAGGAATGGCTCTTGAGCGTATCAATGAAGAGACAATAAGAGAAAGAATAACAGCATATGGTTTTCAAAAAATATTAAATAACATAAATATTATTATTGAAAGCGGAGAAAGCGTATCAGAAATTATAAACCAATATGCGCGTGATATGGATTTGATTATTCTAGGACACCGAAAAATGAATACATTTAAATCTCATATTATGGATTCCGTTGATGAAGGGATATCAAATCTTGTAACTGCTCCTGTGCTGATTGTACAAAAAAATTAATAATTATTCATAATAACCAATGAATGTATTTGATACAGCATCAATATTGGTGACGCTTTCAGCCTTACTAATGTATCTAAACTTTAAGTATATAAAGCTTCCTCCAACTATAGGACTCATGGGACTTTCGCTTATTTTATCTTTTATTGTTTTTCTCTCTGGATATATTAATCCAAGTCTTATTTCTTTTTCAATTTCGCTTATAGATAGTGTTGATTTTAATAAAGCCTTGATGGGTGGTATGTTATCTTTTTTATTATTTGCGGGAGCTCTACATGTTGATATAAATGATTTGCTTGAACAAAAAATCTTAATAGCTATTTTAGCTACCTTGGGAGTAATGTTTTCGACAATTGTCGTTGGATCCTTAGTATACTATTTATTGCCAATATTTGGTCTTCAAATTGATTATATATACTGTTTGCTTTTTGGGGCATTAATATCTCCAACGGATCCGATAGCTGTACTTGGAATATTAAAAGAAACAAGCACTCCAAAATCACTAGAAACAGCAATAGCTGGAGAATCACTATTTAATGATGGCGTTGGTGTTGTTGTTTTTACAGTTATACTCTCATTGGCAACTGGGAGTGCCCACTCTCATATTGATGTAAGTGAAATCTTTCTTCTATTTACAGAAGAGGCGTTGGGTGGAATTGTATACGGGCTAGTGTTGGGATATATATTTTATCAATTATTAAAAAGTGTTGATAATTATGCAGTTGAAATCTTATTGACATTAGCTTTGGTTATGGGTGGTTACTCGTTAGCACATAAGTTACATGTCTCGGGGCCTTTAGCTATGGTTGTTGCTGGCCTATTTATTGGTAATCACGGGAAAATGTTTGCAATGTCAGAGACTACGCACAAACAATTATTTGCTTTTTGGGAACTGATTGATGAATTTTTTAATGCTGTTTTATTTGTATTGATTGGTATACAAATTCTTGTCATCTCATTTAGTCTTAATTTTTTATTAACCGGAATAATTATAATACCTATCATACTATGTATACGATTTATTGGCGTAAGCTTACCGATATTAATTATGAAAGATAGTGCTAATCTGGTAAATGGTGCTTCTAAAGTAATGACTTGGTGTGGACTGCGAGGTGGAATTTCAATAGCGCTTGCATTAAGTATTCCTGATATACCTGAAAAACCTTTGATTTTGGCAGTAACTTATATTGTAGTTGCCTTTTCAATTCTTGTTCAGGGACTGTCTTCAAAAAAATTAGTTAATAATATACTGGAAGCTTAAATGATTGGGTAACAAGAAGAACGGCTTTATTTAAATTATATTTATAAATAAGTAATCTAATAAATGGATTTACCAAAAATTACAAAATCTGATTTTCCAAACTGGAAATCCTATTATCTTAATTATCAAAAGCTACTCGCCCAATCATTTTATATTCCTCTACTTTCATCAAAAGAAATAGATATTAACGCAGAATCTAAAATTTTAGACGTTGGTTGTGGAGATGGCGGATTTTTATCAGCTTTTTCAGAGCTTTCAAAAGAGTGTCATGGAAATGAGATAAGAGATTTTAGTTGGGGAAAAATCAATAATGTTAAATTTATAATTGGCGATATTTGTTCTGAAGAAATTAAAGAAAGATTAATGCCAAAATATGACTTAGTAATATTAAGAGATGTCATCGAACACATATTAAAAGATAAAAAAATAAATTTTCTATCCTCCGTCAAAAATTATATGGATGATAACTCTCGGTTGCTAGTCACTTTTCCGCCATATTTTTCAGCTTTTGGACTACATCAACAAGCATTTTTAAAAATGCCATTTAAAGTTTTCCCATTTCTAGGGTGGTTACCTAAAATTGTAATTTATTTTATTTTGAAAATCACAAATCAATCTAATGTATGGGAAGATTTGGAAGAGATAAAAAACAGTAAAATGACTATCAGAAATTTTAGAAGATTAATTGATCAATGTGGTTTTGAAATTTGTTTTGACGAACGATACATTATTAGACCAAGTCACGAAATTCGTTATGGGATCAAAATGAAAAAAGCAAATTGGTTAAGAGTTCCATTGTTGGAAGAAGTTTTAATATCTGGATGTACGTTTATCTTGAAGATAAAAAGTTAATTTTTTACCATATTTTTGGAATCAATATTTGGCGGTCTTTAGGATAGTCTGAAAATTTTTCCAGATACCATTTATGATGTGACCGGGCCCTAGGGACAAGATTTGCTACTGCCCAGATGGCAAAAGTAAAACCCGCCATTGACCAGGTTGCCAAGGCCCATCCAAACCATTCAAGCATTTCACCAAAATAATTGGGGCAGGATACCCATTGAAATAATCCGCCGCGGGGAATTTTATAATCAATTGTCCCCTTTTTGCGAAGAGAAAAAAGCATATTATCTGCCTTAATGTTGATACCCATTCCTGTAATAAAAAGGACAACGCCAATAATAAATTGGGGGCTGTAAAGCCATGTGTAAGGGTAGGGGTGGTGGAGACTAAAGATCCATTCGGCATTAAGCCATGAATTAATACTATTGAACCCTACGGCAAATAGAGCAATACTTATGGGCATTTTCTTCCCTATGATGTGTGCTCTTGCAGGCCAGACCCAACTGCGGTGTATATAATGGGTCATCCACATAATATAAAAAATGATACCAGCTGGATCAGCTAAGTCCCAGCCAGATGCGCCAATACCAAAGAAAACAGTCATGACAATTATACAGGGCGATTCCATAATGATCCATCCCAACCGGGCAGGAATTCGCAACCCCCATCCTGGTCGCTCATGGCGGCCATAAGGTGCGCGAACAAACATTAGTAAAACGAAAGTGCCGGTAGCAATACCCAACCAAATCCAGATAGCTAGTTCATATTGTCCTTGGTCAATCAGCATTCTCTTGCATCCACTTAATTGTATCTTGAACGGTTTCTTTTAATGGTCTTGGCGAATGGCCAAGTTTTTTTTGTGCAAGTACTCCAGGAATATCCTTGCACTGAACTGCCAAAGCATGGAGACTCCCACGACTGAATGATGGTCGACTGCCGGTTAGCTTTGAAAGCATAAAGGCAAAGGGAAGGGCTGTATAGGCTGTCCAGAATGGGAAAGTAATATAAGTTGTTCTCCGGCCAATTTGATTTGAAATAATATCTGCAATCTGACGAAATGTTGCCCATTCACCAGAAATAATATAATTTTGGCCCAATTCTCCTGTATCCACACAGTTAATAGCAGTATTACACACATCACGCACATCCACCCAATTGAAACCAGCATCAATAGAGAAAAGCATTTTTTGATTCATGATAGCTAAAAGAACCTGACCCATTCGACTGGGTTTATAATCAAATGGGCCTAGGACTCCGGTAGGATGCAGAATGCTTGCATTCAAACCTTCATTACAGGCGTCATAAATAACCCGTTGTGCTTCTGCTTTCGTTTGGTCATAGGGAGCCGCATTTTTATCGATAACAAGGGGGCGTTTTTCAGTAAGTGGCTCATTCGTTGGCGACTGCTGAAATGAGTGAATACTAGAAAAATAAATAAATCGCGGAATACCAGCAGCCAAAGCTCCTTGACACATATTTTGTGTGCCTACAACATTTATATCATGCATCAATGGGATATTGACATTTTCTACTGCCACATAAGCAGCAGCATGAAAGACAGCGTCACAGCCCTCCATTTGCTTTGCAAGAAAGGTAGAATCTCCGAGACTACCATGACAAATTTCTATGTTCAATTTGGATAATGCTCTCAAATCATTATGAACCAAACATCGTACTCGCCATCCATTGTTAAGTAGTTGCCTAACTAAGTTGCTGCCCACATGGCCAGCGCCCCCAGTTACAAACGCAATTTTGATATAGTCCATCATTAAATTTATGTTTAGAAAATTGCTCTTTTTAGTTAAATCTAACATTAGTATAAATCCTCAAATTGATTACCCTAATTATTAGACGCAAAAAAGCAATATTCAGGCTCAACACTTTAAAAAAATAAATAATAATATTATTGTCTTTCTATTTATTTATTGTTTAACCTCTATGCAAGACTTATGAAAGGCTTCTATTAATAAAAGTCTTTCTAAGCATCAAAACCATATTGGAGGGCATTTATATGCGCAAATCATTTGCATTGATTATAGTTATGCTACTTTTCCCTGGGTTGCTTTTGGCGCAGTTTCAGGTTTCAGGTAGTGTTACCGATGCCGAATCCGGCGAGAAGCTGGTCGGCGCAAACGTTATTATAGAAGGCACAGAGTCCGGAACTTCAACTGATATTGATGGGAACTATTCTCTTACTGTTCCTGCCGGTTTAAGTTCTGCAAAATTAACAGCCCGCTATATTGGCTTCAGGCAAGCTACTGTAACAGTCACCGCATCCGGAACTCAAGACTTTTCATTGGCGGAAGATGTATTGAAAATGGATGAAGTTCTTGTTACAGGTGTAGCAGGTGCGCTTACCAAAACAAAAACAACATTTGCAATAGACAAGATCGACTCAGAAATGCTAGAACAGGCACCTGCAACCACGGTTGAATCCATGGTCCGCGGTAAATCTGCTGGCGTGAAAGTAGTCAAAGCATCTGGTGAACCTGGATATGCAGCCTCAGTTCAGTTGCGTAGTGCAACCAGTATCAATGCCAGTGGTCGTTCGCAAGCACCACTATATATTGTTGATGGAATTATTATTGACCCATCCATTTCTGGTAGCCCCATGGGGGATATTAACCCAGATGATGTGGAAAGTATTGAGATCATCAAAGGTGCCTCTGGTGCTTCAGAATATGGTGCACGGGCAGCTAATGGTGTTATTGCTATTAGAACAAAACGCGGTTCAGAAATAGGTTTAGATCAAACCCGTTTTCATTTCAAAACAGAATATGGTTATAACCAAATCGCTGGAAGCGTTGAAACAAATGGTTCACATTATTATAAAACGGGCTCTACAGGAAAATTCCTTGATCTTGCTACGGGAGAAGAATATGACCCCAGAGATGGTACAAAAAGCCCAGCCCCTAATCCTTATAACGCAGACAGCTCGTATGCATCTGGAGTATATTTTGCAGATCAACCCTTTAAATATATTGCCACAGGTGAACCAGGCGATGGAGAACCTAAATTATTACCGCTGAGGGGTGGCCGACCAGGCTATAATCACACCGATCGGTTTTACGCTGATGGTGGATATGTAAGAAATAATTTTTCTATGCAGAAAAACAGTAAAAACTTCAATGTTTATGTGGGTGTTTCTAGCATGGGAGAAGATGGTGTTTTTGGTAATTTCATTGACGGTTTTAAGCGGAATACATTCCGTTTAAATACAGATGTGGATTTACCTTTTGATATAAAGCTCGGCTTTACGTCTTTGCTTTCTCAGTCAGTTAAGCAGGAAGTCAATGCCGGTGCTTTCTTTGATATTACATTTTTTCCATGGGATGTAGATATTCTTAAAAAGAATAAAGATGGCGAATACTACATTATACCATCTCCCAAAAACCTTACAGAAGCAAACCCGGTTTATCAGATTGATATGAATGATAAATTTTCTACGCGAAACCGATCACTGCTCGGGACAACTCTCAGTTGGTCTCTAACACCTCAGATACGGATGTCTGGGGCCTTAAGTCTCGATCGATCCACGCGTGACTGGGAAGATTATTACCCCAAAGGGTATTTAACAACCAATCCAAGCATAGCTTTAAATGAAGGTAATATCACCAAATCTAATACAGCTGAGCAATCGCTAAATGGTAGTATTGGTGTAACCTATGCGACACAGCTTGGCGATATGGATTTGATTACTAAGGGTACATATACCTACGAATCCTATGAATATGATTATGAAACAGGCAACGCCTATCAATTGGCTGTCGGTGACGTTCCACAGCTTGGAACTGGTTCTGAAAAATCAGTTGGGTCGTCTAGTCAGCTAACAAATGCCGATGCATTCTCAATGCAAGCACAGGTTGATTATCTTGATCGATACATTTTTGATGTTACGGCCCGCCAGGATCGCTCATCTTTGTTTGGTCCTGATAATAGGATTAATAACTATGGCCGGGTTAGTGGCGCAATTCGATTAAGCGAACATGGCTTCTGGGATCCACTAAGAGGAATTTTTAATGAATTCAAAATAAGATTCAGTAGTGGAACCTCAGGTAACCGCCCAGCTTTCTCTCAACAGTATGAAACTTGGAGTGTTGCTGGTGGGAATATTTCCAAGTCTGTTTTAGGGAATAAAGAGTTAAAGCCAGAAACAGTTACTGAGACAGAAATGGGCATTGATTTTTCAATTATGGATCGTGTTCTTGTAGAACTAACAACAGTAGAAACTGTAGCTAAAGATCAGCTGCTTGAAGTTCCGCTCCCCGGATATGCCGGTTACGGTGCTCAGTGGCGAAACGCAGGAACATTAACAGGATCAGCACTTGAATTAAGTGTTACCTCATCAGTAATTAACACTAAAGACTTATCCTTGTCCTTAGGCTTTAATTGGGACACGTATGATCAAACAATCACTGATTTTAATATGCCTCCTTATATGACTTCTAATGGTCAATCTGTTTTTTACATGAAAAACAATACCCAGTATGGTTCATTCTGGGGGACGGTATGGGCAAAAAGCACAGATGAACTTCCTACTGCAACCCAAGCGTATGCGAGTCAATTTCAAGTCAATGATGATGGATACCTAGTGTGGGTTGGTGATGGTAATACGTGGAAAGATGGCATCTCTAAAGTACTTTGGGGAACAGCTACCACTTTAGAAGGCAAAACCTATAACTGGGGCCGCCCGATTCAATATGTAAATGAAGAAGGTAGTGCACTTAATCAAATGGGTACATCTGTTCCCGATTTTGGCTATTCCTTTAATTCTACTCTCAGGTTTAAAGGGCTGTCAGCCTATGTTCTGTTTGATGGTCAAAGTGGCGGTCACATTTACAACCATACAGCGCAGTGGGGTGCACGGGATGATGGCGCAGAGTATGTCGATCAATATGGGAAAACCGATCAAACGAAAAAGCCAACGGTTTACTATAGAGACATGTACCATGTGAATGCACCAAACGCATGGTATGTTGAAGATGGTACATATATAAAACTGCGTGAACTTGCAGTTAAATATGATTTGGCCAATCTTGTAGATATGAGAGGGATTGGGATCAACGGTCTTAAGTTGGGTATTGTTGGTCGTAACCTGATCACCTGGACGGATTACTCAGGTTTTGATCCTGAAGTCGGACGGGGCGGTGGTCAGACGGGGTCTGCAGTAAACGCTAGGGTTGACTCTTACAGATATCCCAATTACAGAACATTTTCTTTCACATTAGACATGGACTTCTAGAGGGAATAAAATGAATAAAATAAAAAATAAATTAACAATTACTTTATTAGCTGGCCTAACTTGGTTTGGCTGTGCTGATTTAGATGTGGCCAATGAAAATGCGCCAGACCAAAAACGCGCGCTTGCTAAGCCGGCAGATGTTGAATCTTTAATTCGTTCAACATTCTTGACTTTTTGGCAAGGCACACACCTTTCAGGAAACAGTTGGTTTATCGCCACGCAGGGCGATGCTAATTCGTGCTCATGGGGAAACTGGGGAATGCGGGAGCTTTCTTCAGAACCACGAATAGCACATAATAACAGTCCTGCATGGGGCTATGCTGGAGCAGCTGATGATGTTTGGTACGGGCTATATGCGGCAATCTCCTCTGCAAAAGATGGTTTAGATGCAGTGAATGGAGGAATTAGTCTTAATACTGATTCTGATCCAAATGCTGACACTCGCGCAAAGGTATTTGCTAAATGGGTCATGGGGATGTCACATGCAATGGTTGCTATTCATCATGATCAAGGATTTATCATTGATGAAAATACTGATTTTGCTCAAGAGCAAACTTTGGTTGATTACAAAGCACTCATGTCGGCAGCAATAACAATGCTTGAGGGCGTGATTACTGATTGTAATGCAAATTCTTCAGTTACAGTTCCAGAGCCATGGCTCCATCTCGCCGGTTTTACCTTAGGAGATTTGGCAAAGGTAACCCACAGTATGATTGCAAGATATAAGGCCGGTGTGGCTAGAGATGCTGCAGAACGAGCAGCCGTTGATTGGGCCAGTGTGAGTTCACATGCTGGACAAGGCACAACGTTTGCCCCAGTTGGAGATACTCAATACTGGTGGTCCTACACGCATTATTATGGTGGTATACAGCCTTACTGGACGCGTGCAGATTATCGCTTTATTGGACCATCGGATCAATCAGGAAGGTTCCAAACATGGTTGGGTGACAATTCAGCTGCCACTGTACAGGGACGGTCAGAAATATTTATTGTAACGGATGACAAACGGATTGTTGGCGGCGGTGCTGCTGAAGACAGTCTGGATCAGACCCCAGGTAAATATATGGGGAATGTTGGCTATGCCTTTTTAGTTCCATCTCGTGGTACCTATCATCGTTCATACTATCTGATTCATAAAACAACAGCATATGCAGAAATCGAAGTTGCGCCAATGAATGATCTTGTTCAGCAAGAGCTAGATTTATTAATTGCTGAATCGTATTTGCGTTCTGGTGATGCTGCGAATGCGGCTACTCAGATTAATAAATCAAGAGTAGGCGTTGGTGAATTGACTGCTGCGGCAGCTGCAGATGGACTTGGGTCAGCTACGGATGCCCCCAGCGCACTAGATGGTGCCAGTTTATGGGCGAAATATAAATATGAAAAACTGATGGAAGGGAATCAAACCCACCCATGGTTAAACTATACAGATCGACGCGGCTGGACGGGAACGATAGGAAATGACTATGGCGGTGGACTTCTGCCAGGGACTCCGATTCATTACCCAATTCCGGGTAAAGAGCTAGCGGTATTATTGAAAGATAATTATACCTTTGGTGGTCAAGATGCTATAGGTACACCGGGAACAGCCAGTCATAAGATGAGAGATGGAAGCGGCTACAGAAACCGCGGATTCTTCATTGAGTTCAAAGAACGCTCTCGTATGATGAGTAAAGCTGATTTAAGATAAATCATAAATCAAATCTAAATGAAAAGAGGGCCTTAAATTGGGCCCTCTTTTTGTATTATAGAGAAACAGACTAAAACATGTTTAAAAAAGTATACATAGCATTATTCCTTGGTTTTCTATTTTTTGGTTGTAGTGGTGTCTCCTCAGGGAAAATGACCGAATACCGAACAACAGTAGGCTCCACAACACTATTTGATTTCCAAACACTATCAGACAAAATGCTAAATCAGCATCGATTTGTTGTTGACAGAACAGAGGAAATTGGGTCTGGTTCAATTATTGAAACACAATACGAATATTTAGCACCAAACAATGAAGAAACGCTTAAAGGCATTAAAGAGGTTCGGTATAATCTTGTTTTAGAAGCACGCAGAAAAGGTGGCGGCGTCGGCAACATTTATACTGTTCGAGCAATTGTGAATGCTTTTGGCCGCTACGCGCAAAAAGAAGAATGGTCAAATATTCCAATTAATAATGAAATTAAAAGCCGTATTAAAATATTTACAACGGATCTAAAATCAGAAATTGATAATAGAATTCGTGTTTTTTAAGTGAATATAAATAATTGGGGAAAAAGCCCTCATTCTAACCTGTGAATGAGGGCTTTTTGTTTTTCAGTTAATTAATAAGAAAAATTACTCACTGCCAACTTGGATATGATGGCTCAAGGAGGTAATTACACCTAAATTCTGACTAGAAAGAAAATAATAAATGTCACCATCAATTTTTCAGATAAATATTAAACCGGATACCCCAGGAGAAGTGGGTCTACCAAAAATGCCTATTGAATCAACAATAGTTACTGAATGGGGTCTTGAGGGTGACTATAACAGATTTCGGAAAAAAGAAAAAGATAATGATCGAGATATGGCAGTAATGATCATATCAACAGATATATTAGATGCGCTCAACAATGAAGGATGGCCAGTTAAGCCAGGAGACCTGGGAGAAAATATAACTTTAGCTAATATAGATTACGCTTCAATGGCACCAGGGCAGAAATATAAGATCGGG
>Ga0315338_1004156_pt1 | contig 11773 bp, 6 predicted proteins | sample ASW8metaG_FD_204518 | JGI IMG/M metagenome (GOLD analysis project Ga0315338, IMG submission 204518) | Ammonia-oxidizing marine archaeal communities from Monterey Bay, California, United States - ASW #8 | ecosystem: Environmental > Aquatic > Marine > Coastal | place: USA: California | collected...
GGTTCAAGTCCCATCACTCACCCAGATCTTTGACCTTTTTTACACAATTTCGGGGTGTGGCGCAGTCCGGTTAGCGCACCTGCTTTGGGAGCAGGGGGTCGGAGGTTCGAATCCTCTCACCCCGACACATAAAAAGCTCTGTTTTTCTGACGAGAAACGGGGCTTTTTGTTTTCCCTAACACTTTCCCCAGATTTATTGAGAAAGTAGCAAAAAGTAGCACATTTTGACCATTATCTGCTACCATTGTGCTACCCTATAATACTTAAAATCCTATATGCTGCTTAAGTTCCTTTCAATTCCACTTTTTCAACCAAAAAACTTTAACTAAAACGCCAAAAGGGGGGGTGTACCCATCAAATAAAAGAGACACACACATTGTTGGGTGATTATATGTAATTTTCTATATATAGCGTTCCACATACCATATAAAATTGGAGGCGCTTATGAAAATAATTTCCAATTATAATTATCTACCTTTCCCAAGGGAAGAAATTTCCCAGCAACTAAAATCCGCCTCAAAATGAAACGCCTCTTGGTTAAATAAAGGAGAATAAAATGAAATATGTTGATTATGGTATCCTTATTGTGGGGGTTGCATCTTTAATTATCGGATGGATTGATAATACAAGTGCCCAACATCTTTTTAGTGGATTTGGAGTATTGATGATTACTTACAGTGGACTGAATATTCAGGAAAGATATAAAGATTAAATGAAACGCCTCTGGCTCAAAATGCAACACTATATAGAAAATGCCTAAAGAAAAGTTCATTCAAAGAGCAATTAGTGAAGAACATCCATCGCCAGGTTATATAACTGAAGAAGGTTATAAGGAAAATAACAAAAAATGTGGTTTTTGGACTTATTATTATTCTAAAGGATCAAAACAAAGGGAAGGCCACTATGAAAATGGCAAACTAAATGGTAAATGGATATGGTGGTGGCATGATAACCAGGGAAAAAGGGCTGAAGGCAGTTTTAAAAAAGGTAAAAAACACGGAAAGTTTACTTATTGGGATATCAACGGCAATAAATGGTTAGAAGGCAATTATCTTGATGGGAAAAGGAAAGGAAAGTTTCATAAGTATTATTTGATCAATTCCAATATGATTAGACCTGGCCTAAATGCGAACCAGGATATCTTAGAAAGATTTGATGACGATTATTGGGGAGTTCACATTTTATTTCAAAAATGGTTTGATGAATTTAAGTGTTTTGAGATAGATAATAATTTTTTAGTCTATAGTCAGGCTCCTATAAAATTGGATTTTGGCTCTATAGATCCTAAAGAGGAAAAACCTTTTGATAAGATTTTTGTTGAAGTTGAAGAGGAAAATGAATTTGATTTGATTATCAAAGAACAAGAATTAGAATTTAATTTGTTTCTTGATGAAGAAGAAAAAGAACAGATACTTTATTGTTCAATAGGAGCAGTTAATTTTCTTAATGAATATTTAAAAAAATGTGATGTTTTATTTGATTTAGATGAAGAATTTAAAGAAGGTGTAATGTCAAAAGATGAGTTGCAAGACGTTTTAGATTATACACTAGAAGGTACACCAAAAATAACTTTTCGTGATAGAGTCCGCGATGTTTTTTATCAATCTGATTATACAAAACATGAACAAAATTTAATAAAAATGGGTAGATCAGATATGGAAGCCTTTCTAATAAGAGAAGAACTAGTAATTCAATCAGATTGTGAGTGTTTACGTAATTATAATGTAATCACCAAAGAAACAGAAGAATTGATATGTGAAAAATGTGAATATCCATATGCTTATGTTCATTGTCTATTTTAATGTATGCGAAAGTGAATTTTGAAAAATAAAAAAAATCTAAATACGTTACTTAACAAAAATATATCCCTAACAAAAGATCACCATTATATATTAAATGAAGAAGATTCAAAAACGGTTTGTCACCAATCAGTTACTGATATTATTGGAAGCCATTTCCACCCCTTTGATAAAGAACTCATTGCAAGAAGCTTAGTAAAGCATGTTCCAAAATATTCTGGTATGAAATGGACGGATCTAATATCAGAATGGGACAAAAAAAGAGATTACGGAAGTAAAGTTCATGGACAATTAGAAAAGTATATTTTAAGTAAAAAACAACCAACATTAAAATTGGCAAAAATTGGAGCAGAATGGTTTAATACCAATCACAAAAAATATGGAAACAAAATATATCCAGAAGTAAAAGTTTTTTCTAAAGAACATGAACTTGGCGGTACTGTCGATTTACTTATTTATAACAAAGAAAAAGATGGTTGCTATATTTTTGATTGGAAAACATCTGGTTCAGATATACACAAAAGTAAAGGTAAGGGCATTACTAGTGTTACATCTGATTTAAAAGATTGCAAATACACAACATATGAGTTACAACTCTCGATGTATAAATATCTATTACAAGAGATACATGATATAAAAATCATTAATCAGTTTATGGTGCATCTGAAGGATTCAACGGTTGATGTTTTAAAAACTAAATATTATAAAACTCATTGTATAAAGATGTTAAAGGATCTTCCAGCGGAAGATGAGTACGATGAAGACTATGATGATGAAGACTACGATGATTTTGAAAAATATCGTCAATCAGATGAATATAAAGCTGAGATTAGTTCAGCTGTGAGAAAAATTCAAAAGGGGGAATATTCATATGACCATTATAAAGCGTCTAAAGATACAGAAAAATTTGAAGGAATTTTTGATTGGGTGGTTAAGGGTTTTTTGTTTATCGCCTTTCTTTCCATGTTAAATGCGTTTTGCTTTGGTTTTGGTCAATAAATGTTAAAAAACTTAATTAAATATTATACGGAGATTGTTGAACGGGATACCCTTGAGAAGATCAGCTTCCCTTCATTTAAACAGGGAGAAGATTTTGTATGTATGGGTAAAAATTCAACTGAAGAGTATTCGACACTTGATAGAAAAATCAAATTAAGAAAAGACACAAAGTTCTTCAGGAAACTTACCCTTACTTCAAATGCATCATCTGTTTATTACGGATGGCCAGTTTATGCAAGAATGGCTACAGCAAAAAGTGGAAACCAGTATTCTTGGATTGAACCGATTTTCTTATTGAAAGGAGAATATTCTTCTACAGATTCAAAAATAACTCTCATTAAAGAATACCCCAAAATAAATGACTCTATTCTATCTAGGCTAACTGATACAATTGAAGAAAAACTACAAATGGTTGAAGAGTTAGGTATAAATGAATTAGAAGAGTTAGATGAGAATGGTTTGATATCTATATGGGAAAAATTTATATCCCTATTCCCTGATCTTGTCCAAGCTGAATCCATCGGCAAATCAGATCTAGTAAAAAGAGATTTCAATGATATAAACAGAGAGGGCGTCTACAATAGTTCCACCTTATTCCTAGCAAGCGCACCAAGGTATAGTAGAGCCTTATTAAGAGAATTAAGATTGCTCAATGATAGTAATACACTTTCAAAGGCAAAAAACACCTCAATGGAAGCAGTTCTCTTTTCAAAAAATGAAAAAAGAAAATCATCAAGTAAAATCTCACAGATCGTTCAACTAAATAAATCACAAAGAGATGCAGTAACAAATGCATTTAGTAACAATTTATCAGTGATAACTGGGCCACCTGGAACGGGTAAATCTCAAGTAGTATTAAATATTTTAAGCACGGCTTTTGAAACAGGGGAATCTGTTCTTTTCTCAAGTAAGAACAACAAAGCAGTTGATGTTGTATGCGAAAGAATATTAGAGAAAATAAAATTCCCTGTAAATCTCAGGCTTGGTGCAAGAACTGCAGACAGAGATTATACAACTGAATTCTTAGATCTACTTGATTCTGTATTAGCAGGAAATGTGAATAAAAATGAAATACTCAGCCAATATAAAATGGATAAAAAAATCCATGAAAAAATAAAGAAAAAATATTACTCCATAACTAATGCTCTTGAAAAAACTGTTGAGACTAGAAATAAAATTAATCAATTAGATAAAGATATTGGGAAGCTGGAAAAAGTTATAAGCAAAAAGAATATTACTAAGCTAAAAAAATTAAAGTATAAAAAATCAACGAACCTCAAAACTGCAAATGATGAATACGATAAGCTTAAACACAAGCATAAGTGGCCCTTAAGTAAAAAAATTGTCGGATTCTTTTCTATCCAATCAGTTTATAATGATCTACATGAATATTGTGTAGAATTAAATAATATTATTGGCAATGTTGGCTCATTGCCCAAAGAAACCGATGACAAGATTGATCGTTATGGCAAGTTTCTAAAAGGCTTTCCCATCTTATATAACTTTATTGATCTATATAATAAAATTCAAAAAGAGTCAAAAAAGATACCTGCTCATAATCTGAAAAAACTACAGAATAAAATAAAAGAGACTGAAAAAGAATTCATTGAATCTTCTATCGATTATATTGAGTCTCTTGGAAAATACAGAATTTCAATATTAACTCAGAGCGAACGTGAAGCATTAACCTCTTACCATTCTCTCATGCGCCAATTAAGTGGTGCATTTCCTGGAAATCAAGCATATGCAAAACTTAAAAAACAACAGGCAGCAGTATTTAAAAAGGTAATAAAAATTCTTCCCGTGTGGTCTGTTACCAACTTGTCTGCTGGTAATCAATTTCCTATTGAAGCAAACTTATTTGATTTGCTTGTCATTGATGAAGCTTCTCAATCTGACATAGCATCTGCATTACCAATGCTGTATCGCTCAAAAAATGCAGTGATTATTGGGGATCCACAGCAATTGACACATATTGCTAGCATAGGAAACAATGAGAATAATTTGTTAATGAACAAATATAATTTAATTGATGAGAAATTTCTCAGGTTCTCATATCGAGATCAATCATTGTTTGCATGCGCAAGAGGTTCAGTAGGCGAAGACAATGTTGCATTGCTCAATGAGCATTACCGAAGTCACTTCAGTATTATTGAGTTTTCTAATCAAGAATGGTACGGAGGTAATCTTGAAATCAATACAAATTATGATAATCTCTTTTTCCCACCTAAGGGGAGAAATTTTTTAGAATGGATTAATGTAAAAGGAAATACAATAAGGCCAAATAATAGGAGTGCTTTAAATAAAATCGAAGGTGAAAAAGTATTGGCTCTCCTAAGAAAGTTTCATAAAACTTATTCCGATCAAGGCATGACACCAAGTATTGGTATAGTTACTCCATTTAACGCCCAGGCAAAATTCTTTCGTGATTCTATTGTTGAAGAATATGATGAGTCAACAATAAGAGAGAATATTCTCATTGCAGACACTGCTCACAAATTTCAAGGAGATGAAAGAGATATTATCATTTTTTCCCCAGTTATTTCAAAAGGAGTCGATAATAACTCTGGTACTATTAATTTTTTACAGCGCACTAGTAATTTATTTAATGTGGCAGTCACTAGAGCAAGAAGTATTCTTTGGATTGTTGGCGATAAAAGTAGATGTGTTGACTCTGGCGTTAGTTATCTACAAAACTTTGTTGAATGGGTTGAAGAGAAAAAATTCGAGAATATTGATCTACCTTATGACGGATTTCAGTCTCCTTGGGAGAAAAAACTATTTGAAGTTTTAACTACAAAAGGCTTTTCTCCGACAAAACAAGAGCCCGCAGGCCCCTACTTCATAGATATTGCATTGGAAACAGATGAATGTAAACTCGCAATTGAGGTAGATGGAGCATATTGGCATAAGGACATGGACGGTAACAGATTAGAAAAAGATTTAATTCGAGATTCGAATTTAGAAGTCATGGGATGGAAAGTTTTAAGATTCTGGGTACATGATCTCAAGTATTATATGAGTGATTGTGTAAAAAAGATTAATAAAGAAATAATGGTTAAATGAAGTTTTATCATTAGAACATGACCTTTAATCAAGTTATAGATAAATATCGAAAAATATCTTTCTCAGAGAGAGATAAAGGGGATCGTTTTGAGCGTCTCATGCAAGGTTACTTGCAGACGGATCCTAAATTTCATTTTATGTTTAAAGATGTCTGGCTTTGGGGTGATTTTCCAGGCAGAAAAGATTTCGGTGGTAGAGATATTGGTATTGATATTGTTGCTCAAACCTTTGAAGGACAATATTGGGCGATTCAGTGTAAATGCTTTGAAGAGAAATCGCCGATTGATAAAGCAGCTGTAGATTCCTTCCTTGCCACCTCAAGTAGGACATTTTTAAATGAAGATGAGGAAACGGTAGGTTTCTCTCATCGACTTTGGATATCCACTTCAAATAAGTGGAGTTTTAACGCAGAAGAGACAATCCGCAATCAAAACCCACCCGTCTCGAGAATTAATCTGGTCGATCTGATTGAAGCTCCTGTTGATTGGGACACATTAGAAAAAGGTATCTCAGGTCAAGATGCAAGGCCACCTAAGAAAAAGCTGATGCCGCATCAAAAGACTGCTGTAGATACAACACACGAATATTTTATGACTCATGATCGTGGGAAACTCATCATGGCCTGTGGCTCTGGTAAAACATTCACATCACTGAAAATTGCTGAAACAGAGACGGACCATAATGGACTTGTGCTCTTTATGCTCCCATCAATTGCATTACTTGGTCAAGTCCTACGTGAGTGGTCAGGAGATGCAGAAACCCCAATTAATCCGATCTGTATATGTTCTGACCCACAAGTCACCCGTGCTAAACAAAAGCGAGAAGATACTGGCGGGTACAGCATCGTTGACCTTGCCTTGCCAGCAACAACAGATGTTAAAGGAATTGCCAAGCAGCTTCGCGATGTACAACTAACTGGCGAAAATGGAATGACAGTTGTTTTCTCTACCTATCAATCCATTGATGTGATTTCAAAAGCGCAAAAAGAGTTAGCAAAAGAAAATGATCAATACGGCGTATTTGACCTCATTATCTGTGATGAAGCACATCGCACTACTGGAGTTGCCTTAAAAAAAGAAGATTCCTCAGCTTTCATCAAAGTTCATGATAATGACTTTATTAATGCGACCAAGCGATTATATATGACAGCAACTCCTCGGCTATATAGTGATGACTCAAAAGCCAAAGCCGCCCAGCAAAATGCGATCCTTTGTTCTATGGATGACCCAGAACTCTATGGTGAAGAGATTTACCGTATTGGATTTGGGGAAGCCGTGGATAAAGGGCTACTCTCTGACTATAAAGTGTTAATTCTTACCTTAAAAGAAGACGATATACCTCCTTCGATACGCCAAATCATTGGGAGTGAAGAAAATGAAATAAATGCAGATGATGCATCGAAGTTAATTGGATGTATTAATGCGCTCTCAAAGCAGGTTCTTGGTGATGAGGGATTAGTCAAAAGTACTGACCCAGACCCAATGCAGCGGGCAGTTGCTTTCTGTCAAACTATTAAAATATCAAAAAAGATTACCAGCACATTTAATACAACATCTGAGCTATATATTGATTCTCTACATGAGAAAAAGAAAAATGAAATGGTCGCTATCTCATCAAAACATATGGATGGTACCATGACTGCCCCTTTTCGTGATGATTTGCTAAGCTGGCTAAAATCATCTGATGCTGATTCTGATGTCTGCAGAGTGCTTACCAATGTTAGATGTTTAAGTGAAGGTGTTGATGTACCCTCACTTGATTCAGTAATGTTCTTATCACCAAGAAATTCACAGATTGATGTGGTGCAGTCTGTTGGTCGGGTAATGCGAAAATCCCCTGGTAAAAAATATGGCTATATCATTATACCTGTTGTTATTCCTTCTGATGTAACACCATCTAAAGCATTGGATGACAATAAACGATATAAAGTGGTTTGGACAGTCTTGAATGCGCTTAGAGCCCATGATGATCGGTTTAATGCTACCGTTAACAAAATTGATTTGAATAAGAAAAAACCCGATCAGATTTTAGTTGGTAGGCCAAGTGGCTGGGAAGATGATACAAGTGGAACAGGTAGCGATCCTGCTACTGACGCTCTCAATCGTCAAATGGCTTTGCAGTTTGAGCAATTGCAGAGCGTGGTTTTTGCCAAGATGGTCCAAAAAGTTGGTGATAAAGCATACTGGGAGCAATGGGCCAAGAATGTAGCTGAAATTGCGGAACGGCAAGTAACCAGAATCAATCTGTTGATCCGTGATGATAAAGAGCATGAAAAGGCATTTGACGCTTTTATTACAGGTTTACAAAAAAATATAAATCCATCAATCATAAAACAACAAGCAGTCGAAATGCTCTCGCAGCATATTATTACTAAACCTGTTTTTGAGGCCTTGTTTGAGGATTATTCTTTTGTCAAGAATAACCCTGTATCTATTTCCATGCAAAAAATGTTGGATATACTTGAAGATCAGGCCATTGAGAAAGACACAGTAACTCTGGATAAATTCTATCGCTCCGTCCGCAAAAGGGCTGAGGGTATTGATAATGCCGAAGGAAAACAGCGTATCATTATTGAGCTTTATGACAAATTCTTCAAAACCGCTTTCCCAAAATTAGTTGAGCAACTTGGGATTGTATATACGCCTGTTGAAGTGGTTGATTTCATCATTCATTCCGTTAATGATGTCTTGAAACAAGAGTTTGGTTGTGGATTAACAGATAAAGATGTACATGTCTTGGATCCATTTACGGGTACAGGCACTTTCATAACTCGACTCCTTCAAAGCGGCCTAATTGACCAAAAGGACTTAGAAAGAAAATATGAAAATGAGCTGCATGCCAATGAGCTAGTTCTTCTTGCCTACTATATTTCCGCAGTAAACATTGAAAATGCTTACCATGATTTACTGGGCGAAGGCAAGGACTACCAAACGTTTGAAGGTGTCTGTTTAACCGATACTTTCCAACTGGGTGAAACGGAAGTCAATGAACAACTCTTTTCAGAAATGTTTCCAAAAAACTCGGCACGGGTAGTTGCCCAAAAAAATGCACCCATTAAAGTAATCATGGGGAATCCACCCTATTCTATTGGTCAAAAATCTGCCAATGACATGGCACAGAATCAGCCATATCCGCACTTGGATGAAAGGATTGAAAAAACCTATGCAAAAGAATCAAATGCAGGGCTTAATAAATCTCTTTATGATTCGTATATCAAAGCATTCCGCTGGTCATCAGATAGAATTGATAAAGAGGGTGGCATTATTGCATTTGTCTCGAATGGTTCATGGTTGGACGGCAATTCCCAAGACGGTTTTAGAAAATGTATTGAACAAGAATTTTCTTCCATCTATGTATTCAATTTGAGAGGGAATGCACGCACAAGTGGGGAACAGCGTAGAAAAGAAAAAGGAAATGTGTTTGGTGGGGGTTCTCGTACTCCCATTTCTATTACACTTTTAGTGAAAAATCCCAATGCAACCAATGAAAAAGCTAAAATTCATTATAAGGATATTGGGGATTATCTATCCCGTGAAGAGAAACTGAAAATTGTCGATGATTTTGGGAAGGTATCAAACCCTGATATGAAACTGCAGACCATTAAGCCTAATAAAGAAGGAGATTGGATAAATCAGCGGAATGAAGTATTTGACGAATTTATTCCGATACAACCAGAGAAGAAATTTGACCATTCTACAAGTTCATTTTTTAATATAAATGGGCCTGGTATAATGTCAGGTAGGGATAATTGGATTTGCAACTATTCAGTCAAAAGTGTCAAAACATATTCAAACAAACTAATAAATAATTTTAATGTGGAGTTACTGAGGTTAAAAAAATCAAAAACTGATAATTCTGATTTTCATATAGAGGCAGATACGAAGAGAATATCCTGGTCATCGAATCTTAAAAACTACCTATTTAAGTTAAAGACAATAAATCATGAGGGGGATGTGTACACCCAAACCTATCGACCTTTCAATAAAGTTAATTTATTATATAATAAAAAATTAATAGATAGGCCTGGCATTAGTGGAAAAATGTTCCCAAAAGTAAAAACCAGAAATAAGGTAATTGTATTAACAGGTAATGGAAGTTCTAAGGATTTTTCCACCTTAATTACAGAATTTATGTGCGACAGACATTTTGATTCTAACGGACAATGCTTTCCACTCCATTACTACGAAGAACGAGATAAGCAAAGTCCCACCATCTTTGATGCGGCTATGGATAGCAAATATATCAAAAGAGATGGTGTTTCTGATTTTATCTTAAAACGGGCACGGGAGAACTATGGTGACCGTGTAACCAAAGAAGATATTTTCTATTATGTGTATGGTATTCTCCACAGCCCCGATTACCGTAACACCTTTACAAATGATTTAAAGAAAATGCTCCCCCGTATCCCCTTGGTGGAAAAAGAGAATGACTTTTTGTCTTTCAGCAAAGCAGGTCGGGACTTGGCAGAGTTGCATATCAATTATGAATCTGTTGCACCCTCCCCCGAAGTAACCGTAACGGGTGAGGAAAGCGAATTCTATACAGTAGAGAAAATGCGGTTTCCGAAAAAAGGTGAGCAGGATACCATCATATATAACAGCCACATTACCATTTCCAATATCCCTGACAAAGCCTATGAATATGTGGTCAATGACAAATCTGCTATCGCTTGGATAATGGAAAGATATCAGATAAAAATTGATAAGAAAACAGACATTAAAAATGACCCCAATGACTGGGCAAAAGAAGTGAGCAATCCCCGATATATTTTAGATTTATTATTGAGCATCATCAATGTGAGCGTTCAGACTGTAGATATTGTGAATTCTCTTCCTAAGCTTGATTTCGATAAGTAATGATTAACAATGAAACACCTCTTGTCATCATAAGGAGTTAAATATGAGAAAACGCAAAACTCTAAAATTTTGTATTAATATTTTATAATTAATATTATGAAATTGATTTTTCTAATTGGTTGGATATGTATGTGCGTTTATTTCTGTTTCTTTCAACCTTCTTTTCAAGAAGAACATATTTTAACAAAAATATTTGTATTCGTTTTAATGGCTGGATGGCCAATTCATTCTCTCATTACTCAAGCTCAAACAGGTGGGTTTTATGATGCTGATGACATAGGTGATGATGGGGATTTTTAGCTGAATTGAGAAAAGTATGGCAGTCCTCTGGCTCAAATTAAATTAAAAATGAATCTTGCGAAAGCCTTTCAAATTTTAGAAATAGATGTTGATTCATCTAGTGATGATATTAAACGCGCCTATAGAATGATGTTACAAGTGTGGCATCCAGATAAATTCCAGGATAACGAAGACCTTAATAAAAAAGCTATAAAAAAAACTCAAGATATTATTGATGCATATACCTTTATAAAAAATAATGTTAAACTGAGTCGTAAAGTAAATAAAGATGCAAGTAATAAATCTGATTCCAAATATCAACAATCTGATTATAAATCAGATTTTAGATATATTCTTCATAAAAATTATTTAAATACAAAAAAATTGATAATTAAAACTGAAGATGGTAATCCACATAGTTTTATTCTTAATGAATTTAGCTTATTGAAAAATATTCTAAGAAGTGTATCTATTCAGGGCAAAACCATAGTTTGTAATATAAATGAAATAGGTATGGTAACTAAAATAAAAAGCTCTAGTGATAATATTACCATAGATTATTCAAACAATTACTTACCAATTAAAATAAAGGATACAAGAAAATATGATACAGAAGATAGTATTACTGAAATCAATAGATTAGATAGAAATGAAATATTTAGTAAGGTCTTGGATATTAATAAACCTGAACCATATGATAACCATTATAATCAAAATGCTAACTATTATAATCAAATAACCTATTTTTTATGCTATAATGATCCGAATAACAGT
>Ga0315338_1004157_pt1 | contig 11763 bp, 8 predicted proteins | sample ASW8metaG_FD_204518 | JGI IMG/M metagenome (GOLD analysis project Ga0315338, IMG submission 204518) | Ammonia-oxidizing marine archaeal communities from Monterey Bay, California, United States - ASW #8 | ecosystem: Environmental > Aquatic > Marine > Coastal | place: USA: California | collected...
CTGCCCAGTCGCCTCACCCGGCGCCAGAACAACACGCCAGGCCCGTATACGTTCGTTATCCATGATCTGGGTGTAACCAGAGACGCCTGAACGATTCGAAACTGCAGGCCCGTTCATCCACATACTGCGGTCTTTGAGGATAAACGAGACGTTGTGAAATGGAGTTGACCCGACATTATCCGCTTTGTGCGTGTATGAACCGTTCTTTGTGACGTTATTGAATGACGCACGGCCCGGAACAGGTTCGCCCACGGCTGGTGCACTTACCTCGGATGAGCCGTAAGGCTGGTTCGTGCGTAGGGCTGGTGACAGATTCACGGATACCGAATCGGCGTAGTGGGTGTGAAAACCCGTATCACGTCCGGGTGGGATATTGATGCGCAGCAGGGTGATGTAATCGTTGGAGAAAACCGGCACGTGAAATGGCGCCTTATCCATAGGCACCGGATTGTCTTCGAGTTGAGCCGACGCCGGTTGCGCTAACGCGTAGGCGAGTACAAACAACGACACTGAAATGACATGCCTCATGACGTTTCCCTCAGTTTTAGCCTTGACATAAATAATTGCTAGTTTCAGCATATCTCAACTATCTCATAAATAACTCAATAAAATTAACTACGGAAGCCTTGCCTGCTTTGTTACCAGTTTTTTATCAGGGGTTATGGATAGAGATTTGCTATCCGCTCTGCACGATAGATTGACCAGCCCATGTCATTTTGTTGCAAACGAAGTTCCCACACTTTTTCTGGTTGGTCTGTATGGGTTACTTCCATGATCTGTGCCCATCGTCTCGCTTCTTCTGGCGGAACATTCACTCCTTCGGAGTTTGTTTCGGCCCCGCCCACATTAATCAGGATCGTATCACTCTGCTCATGCCAATCGACATCCCCCAAATAACGCCCGTAGAACTGTTCCTGGTTGGGTCCGTAGACCCACGGTTGACTTACTTCCATCGTTTGCTCATTGACGGCATATTCAACAACCCGGCTATAGCTTTCAGCCAAGGCCATTTGGTCATCATACGGGCTTGATCGGCTTACACCGTTATCAAAAAGGAGGTAGGTCCCGTTTTCCGTATGTGTAATTGAGTGATGTTTATAGGACCACTCAACTGCTCCAACGGGGGCGAGCAGTTTATCGCTCCAAGGTTCTCTCCAGTTGTCATGATTACCAAGGATCCAAACTAATTCACCAGTATCCATACTTATCTTTATAACAGCGTCCTGGTATGGGACAGACATGACAAAGGAATGATCACTTTCTTCATAAATAATTGCATTACCGTGTGTCCAGTCATTGAGTTTTCCATCTACGGTATCGCCGTAGTGGTTTCTCCAAAAATTATCGCTAGTTGAGAGATAGCCAATTCGATAAGGGTCCAAAATATCAAATAAACTCCACTCGTTAACTATCTCTCCGTCTTGTGTGACTTCGATAATAACGTCTCCAATAAGGTTGGCTGCTGCCCGAGGCGCATCGGGGTCGGTTTCACTGGTGTGCCAGTCTTGAATAACACGGGATTCTGAACTCAGCAAAAGCAGATTGCCGTTGGGTAGTTCCACGTAGTCATGATGCAACGAATCCGTTTCAACTGAGATGCTTCCTGCTATTGACTCATCTGTCATGCCAGCCATGTGAAATTTACGCTGAATATTGCCCAACATATCAATCTCGATCAGTTGGTTACGTCCTGGTAAGACTGTATAGGCCATGTTTCCATTTTTGAGTCGTCGTACATCATGGACGCGATGGCCGTCAGGAAGGTAATACCAGATGAACTCACCGTGGTCGTCTACAACTACGGCAGGAAGGTTCTCTAGCGTGGCGTTTCCATCGGCCTCCCAACGACCATTTACGTTAAAAAGCGTGACCCCTGGTTCCATGCGCGAAGGGTCACGGGCATTAATAACGGGTGTTGGGAATGTGTCCGGTAGTGGTGGCGTTTCAAATGCTTGAGCAGGTGTTTCAGCGGTGTGGCCATCCATATCTTCAAGCACAGCGGTCACACTATAGGTCCTCTCGGATTTGAGTCCTAGGACGGGGACCTCGTGATTGAGGATCATTGCTTGGCTCGGAGTTACACTCCAGTTTTGTTCTGCATCACTAATATTCAGAGTTAACCTAGTTGGCACATCAGTAGTCACTCTCATGATCGCTGCAAGAGGCACTGCCGGATTAGGGTTTCCTATCAAGCTAGTTTCACCAATTGTCAGGGAGGGCTGGTCCAGCGGACTGCAACCAACGATCAGGGGTGATGCGTAGGCCATACTGACAAAGAGCATTCGTATGTTTTTAAACACGTTTAGACCTCCAATCCCCATAAGGATTATCCTGATATTTTTGTTGTATTAGTGCTCATTGTTTTCCCCTCAAAATAATATAAGTTCGGGCAAACAATCCAACAAAAAAAACGGCACCTCCGAAGAGGTGCCGTCTATCTCAAACGATTTCAGATTTTGGTTTAGTTATTGCCGAAACGAGCAACAAACTCAACTCCCCAAGTTGCGGGATTGCCCCATCTGTAATCAAAGATACCCGATCGTGAATTCCCACACTCTTCAAAGTAGCGGTGATCAGTAATATTGCTACCGTAAAGTGACGCTTCCCAGTTCGAGGAAGGCGGCAGGTACGTTACACGAGCGCGGAACTTAGCATACGCTTCCTGATGACAAAATGAGTCTGGGTCATTCACCAGCGAAGGTGAAAGCCACTCATACTCGCCCTGGCCGTACACGCCTACAACTGGCGTCAGTTGCGCGCCACTACCCAGTATGAACGTATGCCCTATCGAAGCATTCATCGTCCAATCTGGTGTGCGGTCAGCGATTTTTCGATCAGATAGATCTAGCGTCGAGCCGATGTTATCAGGATCATCAATGATGAACTCATTATAGTCACTGAATAAGTATCCACCATCAAATGTGAGGAAGCCTCCGTCCCAAGGACTTGCTCGCAGCTCAACTTCAACACCGTAGATCTCCACTTCACCGGCATTCTGCGTGAGTTCAAGGTTGGGATCCGGACCATATCGACCGTCATCGTTATTAAGAACGACTGGCTCATGCTTGTCCGTGTAATCCATCAAGAAGATATCTCCATTCAGGACTAACCGTCCACCACCCATCGTGCCTTTGAAACCAACTTCATAGTTGACTACATGCTCGGGATCATAGGACACGAGCGGCGCGAGTTCAGGCGTCAAGAACAAGTTCATCTCGTCATTGAAACTACCTGTGAGATAACCCTCGGAGATCAGGAAGTAAATCATCCCGCTATCCAGGGTATCGTTAGGCGCAAGGTTACGAGTGAAGCTCATTGTGGGTGTAACGGCACTGAATGTCGCATCTTTCCAGTTGATAAACCCTTCCCGTAAGACATTATTGTCATTCAAGTAAGGTTTCACCTGACAGATCGTTCCATCTGATTGGATGTTACAAGTGTCATTCTTTTTACCGTTTGACGTAGTCGTCTTCTTGACACCTGCGTCAGTGACGTAATGCTGCAACTGTCCACCTAGTAAAGCGCCACCACCGGCCTCGAACTCAAGGATATTAAAATCACGATAATCCTCAGTCCAACGCGCACCGAGTGCAAAGTCCCACGTGTCATTAATGTTGAAAGTGTAATGACCAAAAGCGGCTGTGGAATCGGTATACACGTTCACTTGCTGGAACGCATTACCAGGACCACCTGGAGTTGCTCGATCTGGTAGGAACTCAAAGATGAGCCCACCGTGACCAGGACCAGCAGCTGGTCCGCAAGCAATATCCGGGTTACCACCGGCTGCCTGTGCGGGCAGATACTCATTCACCCAGCGATGCCAACAGTCACCATCACCCGTTTTTGACGTTTCCTCAAAGACGTTCGCCCCGAGTATGAGGCTTGCACGATCACTGATGGTCAGGTCAAAAAGAATTTCCGCATTACGGGTCGTGATGAAACTTCCCCAGTCGCCTGTGTTTGTATGACCCAATGTGTCAATATTTACAGGCGTCTTATCACGGTCAACCGCCCAACGGAACTTGGTGTCCCGCCATGAAGCGTTAATGGTAGTGACCACATTCTCGAATGCACCAACGGCTCCATTGGAATTCCAAACCGCGCTTAAGAACGCTGCGTTTGTTTCTTCCTCATTGTAGTCGACGGTTTGACCACTGGTCACAAAATCGCCCATTCCGACGTCAGCAGAGCAAGCTTGCCACATCTTCTGAGTAGCACCGGCGAAAAGTCTCTCTGGATGCCCGTCACCACCACCCCACTGGCCTACGCCATTAGCATGCGGTGTATATGTGTCGACATTAAAGCCTAATGCTTTCTGCTTGTCGTACACAGCCTGGCTCGGATGAACCTTACACTGCGCTCCTGGCTGCCCGCCTTCACCTGCGCTCATAGTGCCGGTGAAGTCGATAGTCCAGTTGTCGGTTGGCATGTATCTGAGGGCGCCACGGAAGGACTGAGTGTCCCTGTATGACTGTCTATCAGTGTCACGGTGTCGGTTGTACCAAGCGCCATCTGTCTGCTCGCTTGCATAACTAAACCGACCATAGACCTGATCACTAAACGGAACATTGACCATTCCTATGAGATCCTGCTGACCATACTGACCAGCACGCAACGTCACGTCAGACTCGAACTCAGGCTGTGGCTTGGTGCTAACAATATTGACCGCGCCACCGACTACGTTCTTACCGAACAAAGTACCCTGCGGACCCCGCAATACCTCAACTCGCTCAACGTCGACCGTACTCATGAAGGTCGCCAAAGAACCAGGAAGGTAATGGTTGTCGATGTACATACCGCTTCCGAATACCTGAATTGGATTCGGGAAGCCCCCGCCGATGCCGCGAATAAAGATACGGCTGTGTCCCATCCGATCTGACTCGGAGATATGAACGTTGGCCGCAAATTCACCTATCTGACGGGTATTGTAAATACCTTGAGCCCGCATGGCCTCGCCCGTAATAGCGACCACAGACAACGGCAGATCCATGAGGCTTTCTTCACGACGCTGGGCCGTGACTACAACCTCTTCAAGGATAGCATCTGCAGCTGTTTGCGCTTGCACTGCCTGCATAGGCAATAACGTCGCGGCACCCAGTGATGCAGCAGTCCCAAAAAGGACCGTTCTCAGTTTTTTATTTCTCACAATTTTTTTCCTCCAAAATATGAGTCCCATATGATGCCGACTAGTCTATAAATGACGTTGTTGTCTGAGAACAACAGTTCTGCCGCCATCTACAAGCACCACGCTCCCTTCATACTCCTCGCACAATGTCGTGTCAACGCTACAACGTAATTAACTTGTGGTGCAAAAAGAACACATACCTCAATAGCAAGCCCTGCGGGCATTCAGGAGTGAATGTGTGTGGTATTTACGGCATAGGCACTCTCTCTAACCGACAGATGCCAATCAGTTGTCGCGCAACTGATACAGCCCTTTCCTCAAACTCGCCCGGCTAACGGTAACAGCACGCCATGACGGCCAGTTATGGGAAGTACTGAAAAGTGCCTGAATCTGCTGACATTACTACCGGTACCCGGACAGGACCCAGGAGCAGCGCAACATGAAGACTACGCGAGCGTACGAGTTGACTAGTGGGAGATATCCCCATACTTTTTACCCAGTGATCAGTGTAAGCATGAGATTCAATCTGCTGCTTTCGCTTACTCTGACTGCTCGGGTTGCTCAACTTATAAAAACAGGCAGGTACCCACAGTGATAAAAATCCAGCAAGTAGATCATGTCGGCATTCGTATCAGTGAATTGAATCAAGCTGTAGCGTTTTACCAAGTGCTTGGTTTTTCGCTCATCAGCAAGGCCTCCAACGACGCCGTTGCCATACTAAAAAATTCCAAAGGTGTCGAAATTAACCTCATTTACAACGCTAATAATACTCATGGAGACAAAAACGTACTGATCGATGTGGATGAAAAGTATCCCGGATTCACGCATGTCGCATTCAACGTAGAGTCAATCGAATCGGTAATCCAGGCGCTTGAACAGAACCAGATTAAGATTACTCAAGGACCAGTCCACTTCGGGACCGATGGACATGTATCCGTATTCGTTCGAGACCCCGACCTCAACGTAGTTGAGTTACGGGGGCGCTCAGAAGATCTCTCATCTCTTGACGGCGTCGTATCCTACGAACCTGAGAACTAAGCAAATAATGGGAAGGGCAGCTATTAAACTACAAAACGTGTCCATAGCGTGTATCCAACGCTCACTAGTGTGACCGTTACTGCAGCCGACATAGCAATATTCCAACGTACCGCCGAGGCGCCGCGAGGCAGGTCATCCCCAAGCAACCCCCTACTATTTTGCAAAATAAACCAACTTACGTAGGCGATAGGTAACATTATCAATCCAATTGTGAACGCCGGCAGCGCCACCCGAGTACCCATCGTCTCCCACAAAACAACTCCCAAAAACCCCGGTGCTGGCACTAGACAGGCTAACCGAAAACGCCAACCTTCCGCTTCCCAACCAAAGATCTCGCATACGGCAAAACCGGCCACAATCATCTGAAGTGTGATCGTGCTCAAAGCCATTCCGAGCACACCGAGTGCAAATACTACCCGTCCAGTAAACTCGCCCACCCCACTTGAACCAATAAGCAACCCAGCATTGGCCGGGAGAATCTGCTGCGGCGCAAACTCCGTACCATGGATGGTGCTGGCGGCAGCAATAATGACCAATGATGTGACAATGACATACGGGAGGAGCATTCCTGTCACAAGATCGAAACGAGCAAGGCCGCGGTGTTCCGGACCCCAGCCACGCGCCAGCAACGAGTAGCCGAACAGAAACGTCATATTAATACCCACCGCAGCACCGAAAGCCCCCATGACGGTCGTAACGCCCTGGGCATCGCGCGGGATCGATGTCGGAATAAAGCCGCCTGCTACAGCGCTCCAATCGATACGCCCACTGGCCGCTCCACGGGCAACAACAAGACCAAAAGCGAGAATAATTACCCAGATAAAAGCTTTTAACACGCGCTCATAGAGCCGTATCCCCCGAATGCCACGCCCATAATTCCAGGTGATACCAATTGATACCGCAAGAATGACTATGCCAACCGATACCAGAAACGCAGTACGGGCCCCGCCCTCCGGACTCCAACCGGTGAGAAGATTCGTAATGTCCTCGGTCACACCAGCAGCGAGCGAGTACTGTGGAAGGTGGAAAACAAAAGAAGCTACCAGAGTTGCTATCGCCCACGCCCACGCCACCCCGGGGTGTACAAATTGAGCCATCGCACTAAATGGGCGCACACCAGTAGACAGCGTCTGATGTGACGTAGCCATAAGCATAATGATGCCAACACCCATCGCTAACGGTTGAACCCACATGAGTTCATATCCGTAATGCGCCCCAAGATATAACGATGCAACGGCACTCCCGCCCCCGAGAGTAAAAGCACTTTGCAACCAACCGGGCCCGGTAAGTGAAAAATAACCCCTGAAGCGCTTTATAGGACCTTCGTTTGCGAGCGCTCTAAGCATCTCACGCTCCCGAGACAAAGCCTGAGGATCTGTAGTAGCTATATGGGAAAGACCGCCGATAGGCTGCTTACTATTGTCATCGCTCATTCAGATATCCCATAACGTACCGCATCGTTGTAGTCCCGCGGCTATAATAACCTGTCTCTGCTGGCTTGCTCATTTGGCACAGCAGATTTTGGAAAGCTATGCTGGACAAGTAAAAAGGGTGGAGTGAATGGCAGAACATCGAGTCGGTATCATCATGAATGGTGTTACTGGCCGCATGGGCACCAATCAGCACCTCGTACGCTCCATTCTGGCGATTCGCGCAGACGGTGGCATTGCGCTCAGCGATGGAACGCGTGTTATGCCGGATCCATTCCTGGTAGGTAGAGATCCCAAGAAACTTCAGCGCCTGGGGGAGCAATACGGCATTGAAAGGTGGTCCACAGATCTAGATGCCGCGCTGGAAAATAAAGACGACGAGGTTTATTTCGATGCAGCTACTACCGAATTGCGCGCTGAGAATGTCCAACGCGCTATTGCAGCAGGCAAACATATCTATTGTGAGAAACCTGTCGCATCCTCTCTAGAAGAGGCGCTAAAACTACATACGCTTGCGGAACAGGCTGGCATCAAACACGGTGTTGTACAGGATAAGTTGTTTCTTCCGGGTCTGTTAAAACTTGGGATGCTACGAGACTCTGGATTCTTCGGACGCATTCTCTCCATCCGTATCGAGTTTGGTTACTGGGTCTTTGAGGGCGATCAACAACCAGCACAACGGCCATCATGGAATTATCGAAAAGAAGATGGCGGCGGAATCATCATCGATATGCTTTGCCACTGGCGCTACGTACTCGATAATTTATTTGGAAGGGTAAAAAGTGTTAGTTGCCTGGGCACCAGGCATATACCGCAACGTTGGGACGAGCATCAAGATCCTTATGAAGCAACTGCTGACGATGCCGCCTACGCAACTTTTGAACTTGAGGGAGACATCATCGCTCAGGTGAACTCAAGTTGGTGCACACGGGTGCGCCGTGACGACCTGGTAACTTTTCATGTCGATGGCACACGCGGCTCCGCAGTTGCCGGACTCATGGATTGCGTGACCCAGTCTCTTGAAGAAACACCCCGCCCTGTTTGGAGCCCTGATACCCGGCAACCAATCAATCTTACTGCGGACTGGAATCAGATACCCGATGATGCCCCTCCAGAAAATGGGTTTCGAGTGCAATGGGAAATGTTCCTTCGCTACCTATTCGACGGCGGCGAATGGCACCATACGTTGTTAGAAGGTGCCAAGGGGATACAACTCGCAGAACTCGGCCTACAAAGCTGGAAGGAGCGGCGCTGGATCGATGTCCCGCCTTTGGAAATATAGACCGTGCCGGTCATCAAGCTTCCAACCCACGACCGGCGCCTGGAGTCATTTGAACTCTCAGACCCCTGGCCGTGGCCTCAACGTACGGGTACAGCCTTCAACCGTATAGCCTACGCGGCTGTACACGTCGCTGCTGAACCACTATCACATAGTGATCCCTCCCGAAATTCGGTGGTGGATTGGGATGCAACCATAGCGTTCCGAGAACACATCTGGGACCTTGGGCTAGGAGTAGCTGAAGCGATGGATACCGCGCAACGGGGGATGGGTATGGACTGGCCGTCATCCCGAGAACTTATTGAGCGCACCCTGAACGCAGCCCGCGGATATGACGGTGAGGCGATCGTCGGGTGCGGCACCGGCACGGATCAGTTGATCCCGGACGATACTACAAAGATCAAGGATGTCATCCACGCATATGAGGAACAGTGCGATGCTGTACAGGCAGCGGGAGGACGCATCATCCTCATGGCGAGTCGCGCCTTGGCTGCATGTGCACGCTCTCCAGAAGACTACGCACACGTGTACGATCGGATCTTGGGTCAAATTAGAGAACCGGTCATCATCCACTGGTTAGGAGATATGTTTGATCCTGCGTTGAAAGGCTATTGGGGGCACAACGATCTAGACTCAGCCATGGACATTTGTCTGGAGATCCTCAAGGAAAATGCCACTCACATCGACGGGATAAAAATATCGCTCCTTGACGCACAACTTGAGATCAATATGCGTCGACGGTTACCTTCTGGAGTGCGGATGTACACCGGTGATGATTTTAATTTTGCCGAACTAATTTCAGGCGATACTCACGGCCACTCAGATGCACTATTAGGAATCTTTGATGCAATAGCTCCCGCTGCCAGCGCTGCATTAAAAGCCCTTGCCGATGATGACCTAGATGACTACAACAAGATTCTTGCGCCTACCGTCCCTTTAGCACGCCACATCTTTAAAACGCCCACACAACACTATAAAACTGGTGTGGTCCTAATGGCCTACCTCAACGGCCTGCAAGATCATTTCACCCTAATCGGAGGTCAGCAGAGCGCGCGCTCACTCCTACATCTTTGCGACCTGTTTCGACTAGCAGACCAAGCGAATCTATTGAGAGACCCCGATCTTGCTGTTTCCCGTATGGAAAAAATTCTTGCCGTACACGGCATCGAAAAGGAAGTCTGACAATGGCCCACCCTCCTCTTATGAGCCTAAATGTTGCTACGGTCCGCGAACAGTGGAATCTGCGCGAAGCCATAGAAGGTTGCGCCCGTCATGGCGTACCCGCTATTGCGCCTTGGCGGGACAAACTTGAGGAGTGTGGTGTTGAGGAAGCTAGAAGAATGATTGCTGACCACGGCCTAAAGGTAAGTTCTCTGTGTCGAGGAGGAATGTTTCCGGCACCTGACACGGCAGGTCTACAGGCTGCACTCGATGATAACCGTCATGCGGTTGATGATGCAGCAACGATCGGCGCAGCATGTCTCGTGCTTGTCGTCGGTGGACTACCCAAGGGATCCAAAGACCTGAAGGGTGCACGCCAGCAAGTCCAGGATGGTATCGCCACTTTATTAGAGCATGCGCGTGCGGTCGGTGTTCCTTTGGCCATCGAACCACTGCACCCCATGTATGCCGCAGATCGCGCATGTGTTAATACACTTTCACAAGCACTCGACATCTGTGATTCACTAGGAGATGGTGTAGGTGTCATCGTTGACGTTTATCATGTCTGGTGGGATCCAGATCTTGAAAAGCAAATCAAGCGTGCCGGCAATCAGCGCATCCTAGGTTTTCATGTTTGTGATTGGCTGGTACCGACCACAGATCTTTTGCTCGACCGAGGTATGATGGGCGATGGCATCATTGATCTTCCAGCCATCAGATCATGGGTGGAAAACACAGGCTTTACAGGCTATGCCGAAGTAGAAATCCTATCCGCACGCGACTGGTGGTTACGTGATCCAGATGAGGTAGTGAAAACCTGTTTAGAGCGTATTCACAGCGCCACATAGCCGACCAACATCTATTTCCATCTAAAGAACGTTAGATCCCCTAAGAAGATTAATTATAATCTTCAAAGATACACTCTGTTTTTATTCCCTCATGGGAGGATCCCAATTATTATTTTGTTGTGCAGAATCCCGCTTCAGTTGGCTTGTGCCATCTCGGTGGTTGCACTGCTGACCGTAGGCGCCGCACGCGCTCAACCTGGTGTCGTTTTCATGGCATCCTCCCCTAAGGATCAATACGACACAAGCGTTTATCAGACGATCTGGAACGAGGATGGAGAACGGATCATGGCCGCACTCGAGGCCCGAACCTGCCTGTCGTTTCCCGAATCCCGCGTATGGGCCACAGTCGCCGAAGCAAGCAGCCACTCCGGTGGACCCAACCACCCGATGCGTCTGCGCGCCAGCTACATCCGCCCGGTCAAGCAATCTACGCTGGTCCACGAGCTTGGCCACCGCCACCTGTGGCAGCTGGCCAATCGACTGGATAACATCGACGGGCACATGACGCTGTTCCTAGTGCTGGACCGAATATGGGCCGAGGTGTGGGGAGAGGAATTTGCCAGTGACCGGGTACGTGGCGAAGCCGGGTGGGGTCCCGAATACGCGAACGCCTGGATCTGGGCTCGATCACTCGATCCAGAAGAGCGTAGGCGGCTTTGGAACCAACTCCTAACTATGAACGGGTTCCTGAACGACTGTAACCGGCTCAACAGCAGCGCCAGTGCGGGTTGAGGCGGTCAACTCGAACCTCTCCCTTGAATTATCGGCTTGCCACCAGTTCTTCGTATTCTTCCAGTTTTATCAATCCACCATCCAGTCATGGGTTTTCTGTAACTCCTAGATAGAAAACAAACACGCTACGAATAGACATCAACACGAACC
>Ga0315338_1004158_pt1 | contig 11758 bp, 5 predicted proteins | sample ASW8metaG_FD_204518 | JGI IMG/M metagenome (GOLD analysis project Ga0315338, IMG submission 204518) | Ammonia-oxidizing marine archaeal communities from Monterey Bay, California, United States - ASW #8 | ecosystem: Environmental > Aquatic > Marine > Coastal | place: USA: California | collected...
AACAGAGTCAAAGGGTCGATCGAGAGTCCCTTCCTCGATACCAGAGTAGGACCCGTCGACGAACACCGTGGGAAGGGGCCGAGTTACGAACATCCCTCTTCCAAACGTCGCGGCGACCAAATGGTCTGAGTACCAAAACAACTCGCCAATCTCGACGTTGGCAGGGCCTTCGTTGTCTTCGTACCGAGGCATCGTGTTCCAGGTTTGACCCCGGTTACCCGACGCGAACACCCCGATGTCTGTACCGACGTAGATCCAATCGGTCTCGGTAGGATGAAATGTCACCGTGTTTATCTGGATCGGAGGAAGGGCCGAATCTCCGGCACCCGTAATCTGGGCCCAACTGGCCCCACTGTTGGTGGTACGCCAAAGATTCTCACTCGTACCGCCGGTCGAGACGAGCACTTCATTGGGATCGGACGGACAGATGTCGATGTCAGTAACGAATGCGCCGGGAAGCCCGTTCTGATCCACATCGTTCCAACTCGTGCCACCTGTAAAGGAGCGAGATACCCTACCATTTTCGTAGCCGAACCAGATATTCGATCCGTTGGAAGGAGCAATGTCCACCGAACTGGCCCGGGCGCTATCGGAAGCGGCAACGCGGGTGTTCGACCAATTCGAGCCGCCATTGGTTGTTTTCCAGAGGTTGATTCCCCCGGCATACAGTGTGTTTGGGTTGGAGGTATGCATCGCAAAAGGAGCAATGAAGAGCGCGGTTCTCCAATCTCGCTGATCGCGGAGACCGTTACCGATCTTGAAAAAGCTGTCGCCGCCATTGGTACTCTTTTCCATCTCCAAGTAGATGTACTCGGTATAGAGGATGTCGGGGTTGTCGAAGTCGACCGCGCAGAATCCGCCATCACCGGTTTCCGCCTGGAACCACCCGTTGGGACCATCTCCATCTTCGTAGCGGATGTTGTCGTTGTCCTGGGAGCCGCCGATAACGATCGAACCATTCGGAGAAGCGGCCCCGTGGGAGAACTGTGTGATACCCAGACCGTTCGCGAGGTTCGTCCAACCGTTGTTCTGGCTCACGGACCAAACGTTGCAGGTCTGAATCCCCCCGTCGTTTCCGAAGTACATTCTCCCATCGCCGGCCGGATGTGGAACGATCGCGTGTTGGTCCGCATGAGCAGAGGTTCCGACGTGGTAGCCCCTCCAGTCGCTGATTTTGAGCGGGGAAAGGCCACCGTTTTGACTGCGGAAGAGGTCGATGCCGCCAAAGACCACAGCATCGGAGTTGGTCGGATGAACCCAGACCACGTTGTCATACCAGCCCTGTACATCGAGATACATCGCTTGGCTGTTCTGCAGGGTCCAGGTGTCTCCGTAGTTTGTTGTTCTCCAAAGTTCTCCGAAATTTGCGTCCACCGAAGCGTACGCTGTCGCATCGGAACCCCACGCGAACTCGACACGACCCGTACTATCCGGAAGATCGTTTCCTCCAACGGAAAGCGACTCCCAACTTGTACCACCGTCCGTCGAACGCACTCCGCCAATTCGAGTCCCAACCAGGATCTGGAGAGGGTCGATTGGGTGAACTTTGATGTCGGTGACCCTCTCAGTCCAATTCAGGAGTTGCTCCCAGGTGTCACCGTAATCTGTGCTCCGATACACCCCGTTCGAGCCCCGCGCAGTGGTCGCATAAAGGAGGCCCGTGCTGCTGGGATGTGTGGCCAGGCGCGTGACCCACTGAAAGGCCTCGGTATCCGTTGATGGGATTTGATCCCAGGTATCCCCACCATCGAGGCTTCGGAAGATACCGTCCCCCGGAGGAGCAGACAGCGAGAAGCCTTCACCAGTAGCCGCATAGAGAATGTCAGAATCGCTGCCATCGCGAGCAATGTGTGTAACATTCAGGTTCGCCATGAAATCATTCACGGGCGACCAACTTGCTCCCGCATTGGTCGATCTCCAGATACCGCCTGAGACAGAACCAATCATCAAGTTGTTCCAGTTGTTGGGATCCGGCAGGATTGCCCGAATGCGGCCTCCAACGTTCCCAGGGCCAAGCCAGTCCCAGTGACCGAGCCCCGCGTCGCGGCTGATCTGTGGCATCAGGTCGAGATGGGCTTTGGCGCGGACCCGCGGACTGAGCGCCGGGATACCGTCAGCACCGAGTCGTGCTAAGTAGCGTTGTTCGTCGCGATGTTCCCGGGCGGCGGCCTGCTCTGGACTTCTTTGACCTGCCAGCTTCTTTCGCTTCCGTTCCAGTTTGGCTTGGATCACGTCCGGGCCACGTACAAGCATTCCAACAGTTGGAACGGAGCTGGTCGGCATCACCTGCGAGGTCGGAGAGAAGCGCAGCACGACAGCAACCAATGCCAGGACCGAAACGGTCACTAGGAAACGCCATCGTACAGATCGACTGGGTCGGATTATTGACACTCTTGCTCCCTTGATTTCGCGAGGATGGATACGAATCCAGACCTCGCGGTGAGTGGGGCCCGGTTTGGGGCCGGTGCGAAAGAGAGCACCAGGCAGGGACGGAGGAAAGTTGCAGAGAAGGGAAAAAAGGTCTATCGAATCGGAGAATTAGTCGGCAGTGTTGTTTAGTACCAGGATCCCGTCGCAACGAAAGACGCCCAGTAGAACGGATGATCGCTTTCGCCACGCTCGCGTCGGTTCCGAAGGACTGCCAGCGAAGCCTCGCGGACGGCATCAGCCGTGCTTGCTCCACCGAAACGATACCGATAGAGGGCGCCCATCCACTCACGGGTCGCCTCGTCTTCGACGGACCACAGGCTCATGACGACTGATTTTGCACCGGCCAGAGCGAAGGCACGTCGGAGCCCGAGCACACCTTCTCCCGATAGGATCGTTCCCGCTCCCGTTTCGCATGCGGAGAGAACTGCCCAGTCAACGCCGCGCAGATCGATCGCCGCAATCTCCTCTGCAGTCAAAATGCCATCGTCCAAATGATCGTGCTCCTCAGCGCGAAGATTTGCACCAGCAAGTGCCAACCCAGAAAGAAGCAAGGGATTCTCGCGGAGGATCTGTTGGTCCCCGATCTCGGACACATCGGTTCGGCCACCCAGTGTTCGTACACAATCGCCTCCCAGGAAAAAGCCGTGGGTAGCCAGATGTACGATGCTATGCCCCGATGCTGCGTCCTTGAATGCCGATTCCGTTGCCCGCGACCCCTGAAGAAGGAGAGCACGAGGCTCGTGATCTGCAGAGTGGAGTTCGTTCCAGAGTTCGGCGATCTCGGATGTCTCCCGTGCCGAGCCGTCCAGGTGTGCGAACTGAAGCTCAGTGAATTCCGGGCAGTTTGTCGTACTCCCTCTGAAATGCAGTGATGCCAACTCCACTGGCGCCTCGGTCTCGACTGCGGTGTCGGGTGTGAGGCCGGGGGAATCGGTGGTAGCTACGGCCGGATCACGACCAAAAAAGTCAGCGCCGCCGAGGGCGAGGAGCCCTTGCCCCTCCGTCGGTGGATTCACTTTTCCGCGATCTCCAACGATTTTCGCGAGATCCCGTTCCGCGGACAACGTGTGGAGGACCACCCCGGACTCAACCAGATAGGAACCATCGTCCTCCGGTAGTCCAAGGAAACTGACATGATGAATTTTGCCATCCGGAACAACGAACACGACAGCGGCATCTCCGATCGCTCCCTCGAGCGGATCCCAGATGAGTCTTCGGAGCGTTTGTCCTGCCGCCTTGTACGAGTTGCTTCCGTCCGATGACACCTCGGTGATCCCGCGATGAGCGCCTCCGCCATAGGCAGCTTGGTCCCACCAGTCCAGGACCGCCCCCTCGATTCTCTCGCTTGACCCAAGAAAAAAGGCATCGCAATGGTCCGCCGTCGTCACGAATGCCACATAGGCAGGGTCGATGAGGTCGGCGCCGTCCACCTCGTGATAGCGGACGAAAGACACCAGAGCGCTGCCTGCGGGAAGGGAACTTCGAACCTGAGCCCCCGTCACCTCGGCAATCCCCGACGTTCGAAGATCCGCTCCGGCCTGAACGAGCTTCAACTCCAGGTCTTCCTTTTGCTGAGCGAGTTGGTCGAGCTCGGCGAGATGGGTTTCTTTGCCGTCTGACCCAGGCCCTTTCACTGTCGTGTTGGCAAGCCGCTCCCGAACGGAGCTGAGCTTGGCGACCAACGACGCCACCGCAGGGTCGTCAGAGAAAACAAGACCGCGCGAGCGCGAGGCTAGCTCTTCATAGACCACTGCCCTGGAGAGTACGACGCGGTCCCATACCTGACCGGTAACATCTCGACTCACGTCATCGATCAGACTGATCGAGAGATCGAGCCCGTTGTATTTTTGAGAGACTAGTCCCAGAGCGGTTGCCTCAGGGAGTCCACTCGATTGACCGCGCATCCGTTCGTAGGTTTGGGACTCCGAGGAGAGCGCAGGCACCAAGGCCGAGTCTGGATACCCCATCGCGTTATAACAAAGAGCAAGGCGATAATTTTCGTACGCCGACGAGTACTCACCCATGGACTCGGTTCGGCGCTCGATAATCTGCCGGTATAGATCCCGCGCTGTCGGAAACTCAGAACGGTCAACATGACACATCGCGAGGTAGATCGAAGGAATGTACCAATCCGAGTCATCGCTTCCTGGCGCATTCGCAATGGCAACCGCCTGTTCAAAGTGAGTCAATGCCTCATCGAGGCGGTCCTGTTTCAACCGGAGTAGACCCAAGTTCTGCTCGTATACTCTCTGGAACTCGGATGAGATCCCAGTGTCCCCCTGTAGGTCAGCCACTTCGAATAGATAGCTTTCAAACTGTTCGACGTCCCCAAGCCGGCGCGCAATTTCGGCGAGAGCAAGGAACGCTTCCATTTGCCCTTGGGTTTGGTTGCTCCCGTTCGAACGATAGATTTCCAAGCCCTGTTTTGCTGTTTCAGTGGCCCTTGGATAGTCAGAAAGTGACAGAGCGTTCCGCGAAATAGTGAGGAGGGTGTCTCCGATCTTGGGATGGTCCGGCCGGAGAACGTCCTGAAAGGTCGACAAAGCAAGATCGAGATGATGAATCGCTTCCGCGTTTCGATGCTGTTGGTAGTAGATGATGGCGGTGTTTCGATGCATGTTCGCGAGAACGCTCTTGGATGTCGTATCTTCACGCCATTCAAGCGCGTCGATCGCGTTTTGATACTGTTCCAACGCTGCGGAGTAGTCGTTCATCTGCGAGAACAGGTTCCCAAGATTTCCTTGTAAAGAGCCTAGTTGCAGGGTCGGTTCGTCGTGAATTCGCGACTCAATATCGATCGCCTCAGAGAATGCAAGGCGGGCACCGTCGATGTCCCCACTTCGACGCGAAGACACGCCAATCAGACTGAGAAAGTAGGATTCGTAGACATCGTCCACAGTCTCGGAACGAATGACGTCGAGGCCTCTCCGTGCTTCAGCAATCGCAAGAACGTACTCGCGCCGCTGGCGATGCAGGTTCGCGAGTTCTCGGCGGTTTCTCGATCGCTCTCGCAAAGCGATGTCGGGAAGGGAGTCCTGGATGGCGACAACTCGTCGGGCAAGAGCCAGGATGTCTTCGCCCGTTTTGCCATTGTAGTTGCTCGTCGAAACGACGCGAGCCATGAGGGCAGCAACATCAGCCGGGCGCGAGTCATGGCGGAGCTGAACTGCCCGCAGGTAAGTCACAGCAAGGGACTCCGCCTCTGCATAGTTGCGGCTCTCGGCGGACCCGATCTTGGAAAGCATCTCCGAGACGCTTTCGGTCGCTGGTGCGCTCGACTCTCCGAGTTCGCCTTCCGACGCGGCAAGAGACGGGCAGACGAAGACAAAGGGGACGAACGAGGAAACCAGAACGATGACGGTCAAAAAGATGTGGGCACTACCACGATAGGACGCGTTCCGCATGTTGCCTCCTTCCGGTCTCGACCGGGCGCGAATCCACTTGGAACCTAGGACAAATCCCGTCGAGGATCTATGGCAGGTGCTCGATCTCGACGATGCGAACAAACTCGTACTCGGACTCGAGCCAAGACCGCAACTCTCTGAGTCGGAGCGCTCGACCCGCGTCGCCCGCCGCTTCGGTTCTCTCCGTCGCCTCGAGCTGATTTCGGACAGCCAATAGGTTTGGCTCCGCCCGAGCGCCGACGACAACAAAGGTCTCCGTTCCGGCTGGTCCGCTCAGTATCCAGGTCGAACTGTGACTCGCAGGAGGAATCTGGACTCTTCCGGCACTCGTGAGCTCACTCGTAGAGCCAGACGGGTACACGAGAGTCGCGTCGTTCAAAGGATCCACGAGAATCACAAAAAGGTGGGCGTCCTCATTGAGCTCCATCTCGAGGGCGAAAGCTTGACCGTTCTTCCAAGTTCCGGGCGCGGTCGAATCTCTGGTTGTGTTCGATCCGAGTGGCACAGCGGAGAGATGGTCGACGTCGGGATCATCTCGCCCGGCAAGAAACAGCACGAGAACAGTAGCCATAGCGATCGCCGGAACGCCCGCCGCCCAGAAGCGAGCTCGTAGGAGCGTCCACCATGGATCCTGTTTGGCAGCGCCGACCTCGGGCGGACGTGCAGCATCCGGCAAGCTTTTGGCAACTCGCCTTGGACTGGCGAGCGGGCCGGACGCGGCGTTGTTCAGGAGAGCTTCGAGACTCGCCTTCTCGGCCGACTCGTCCGTGGGCGAAAGAGAGAAACCGGCGGGGTCCTCAAGCTCTGGAAGCTCTCCTGTAGAAAGTGACCGCTGTTCTCGTTCTCTTGCCAGCTGCAACCGCCGCGTGCAGTCTTCGCAGTGACTCAAGTGCGCCTCCGCCTCTTTCCGCTCGTCATGATCGAGGTCCTCGAACGAGAGGACCAGTTCGATGAGCCGGTCGTGGCCGTGTAGCTCAGTCACCCAGACTCTCCTCCATGCAACACCTGACTGCGATGCGGGCTCGCCGAATCCAAGATCGGACGGTGTTGAGCGGGGCCTCTAGATGGCTGGCGATCTCTTGGTACGTACATTCTTGAAAGAGAATGAGTGTGTAGGCGCTTTGCTGCTCACGCTGAGGAAGTTTTTCGATACATCGTTCGATCGAGGCCCGGAGCTCGACAGCTTCTAGTTGCTCAGTTGGATTCCAATCCTTACTGAACGCGGCGTGTTCAAGCTCGATGCTTGCAGAATCGCCTCTCAGGTGCCGGCGATCGTGGTTCCGAGTCTTTCCGAGATGGTTCAGTAGTAGGAAGTGTGCTCGCTTTCGGAACCACGACCAAAAACACCCCGGCCAGCGGTAGACGAATGACCCACGTCCGATTTCTTCGACAATCTGAATGAGGACGTCGTGGGTCCAGTCCCGGCGAATGTCAGGATCCGTCGTTAACCGGCAAGCCATCCAATAAACGGGCCGGTGGGTTCGTGTAAGAAAGTCTGCGATCGCACTCTCAGATCCCAGACGCAGGCCGTCCACGAGTTCCTGCTCGCCCCACTTCGTATCCGCGCCCTGTCCCTCTCGAACCATTCGGACTCCGGAGTTCTTGAATCCAGAGCCGGGCCTGAATCCTGACACCCAACGATCTAAAGCGATTCCCATGAACGTCTTCACCCACCATAGCATCGGGTCCCGTCCAGAGCAATTTGGCGGCCGACCACGGTAGCACCAAAAGGGAAGCAGGAAAGTTGCAAGTTTTCGCAAGCTGGGCGAACTCGATTTCTCTAGTTCGATGGCCCGGAGTGATTCGAACACAGACTCGCCGAGCAGTTGTACTGTGCTTGGTGCGCGATAGACGGCCCGGGAATCGACGGCAGAGTTGGTACAGAACCCACTTCATCTGGGCAAGGGAGGACTGGTCATGTTCATGGCTACAACTTTGGGATTCGTTTGTATGGCGATTGTGGCTGCGGGAGCGGCCAGCGCCGATGATCTCGTCCTTCGAGGTGATCGTCAGCTTTCTTCGAACTCGAACCCGTCTGAACGCAGAACGGATCTCTTCCCGGGGAATCCCGTTTCCGAGGCCGACATCGGTTGTCTAAATGCTTCCGGCACCTCCGGTGCAGAAGCCTCGAAACCTCTCGGTGAGACAGCTTCGAGACTTCTACCTCCTTGTTTCGTGTCGCAGGGCCCCGAGGTAACGTTTGCCTAGCGGATCTTGACCAGCTTGACCCCCGCCCTCCGCTCCCCGCCTTCGACGCGGGCGAAGTAAACGCCCGTCGGGACAGTGACCCCGCGATCGTTGTTTCCATCCCAATTCAGCGAGTGGTAGCCCGCTTCGATATCGCCGTTGAAGAGCTCGCTCACCCGACGCCCCATCGCGTCGAATATTTCCACCTTCACCCGCTCAGATTTCGGAAGACCGAGCTGAAGATTGACTCCATCCCGAGTCGGGTTCGGAGAGATCAGCTCAAGCGTGACGCGTTCGGGCAGGCCGACGGTCGCAGGTGCATCGGCTGCGACCGGATCTCCTATCGTCAGACGATAGTCTCCATTCGCGGAATTCTCGTTGAAGACGACCAGGAGGACTTCCGTCGTGTCCGTAAAGGTGCACTCAAAACCCTCACTTCCGCCAACGCCGCTCGCATTCGCGATCTTGTCGCCGTCTGCCCAACGTCCATTGAACGACTGACTTTGAGTTTCGTAGAGCATGAGGCCGAGGTCCAATTGTCCGGAAATGTCGTCGACACCGAAGAAAACAGTCTGCTCATCCCCTTCTGCAACAGCAACTTCCATCGTGAATGTCTCCACGACTTCCGAATCGGCCCAGGTTCTCGTCTCGTCGACAAGCCCGTTCGCTAGGTCGAAGGCATCATCCGGAGATTGCCACTCCCAGCGGTACCCCTCTCGACCGTCCGAGCCGCGAAAGCGAGGAAAGATGGTGTGGTTGAGGCCACCGCGTTCGCGCGAGACACAGAAATTCACGTTGAGACTAGTCAGACTCGAGGCAAGCTCGATTTCGTAGGTCGCATCATTCATCAGATAGACATCGACGTCTCCTGCTTCCACGTTGGGTCGAGCCGCGGCGATCATCCATCCCGGCTGAACATCCGATTGCGTAAACAGCACGCGACCCGGTTCGTAACGAGTCTCGTCTTCAGGAGCTTGGAACACCTTTCCCCACCAGAGTGCGGCCACTGTCCCCTCGGCCGATTCCGAGGTCATGGCCAAAGCGTGTTCACCTCCATCATCATTGCGATAGGCCATCCACTCTCCATCTTCAGCAGGGCGGTGATTTCCGCCCGCGACACGCTCGCTACCCGAAAAGTATGCTTCGGGCTGATCGGTTCGAAACAGATGAAGGCCGGCGTCGAACGTCGTACTCCCGTCGATCTGATACTCGCGAAAGAGGTAGGTGGAACCGGTGTCCAGCGAAACCGGGTAGACCCGCACTACCTGGTCCGACGTCCAGGTACTCACGTTGTAGCCGTCGCTGGGTTGAGCCAGATCCATTTCCATCCGATAGTTGGAGTGTGAGGGGCCGTCTTTGTAGGCCCGCACCAGACCCGGCCCCGCCACTGGAAGCAGCCCAACCGCCAACTCGACGCCGTCGTTATCGTCAACTTCGACGAGTAGATTCTGGTAGGTCAAATCGTCAAAGAGTGCGAATCGAGCATCCGCGCCCACTCCATCGCGCGCAGCCAGAGCGCACCAATCCGCTTGTAGGGGCAACGTATAGAGATGGAATGCATCCGATTCCAAGACCGGCTGTTCTTCGAAGAGGATCGTCGGAGTCGGCCCGACCTGCATCTGTAGGGTGGTCGAAACTGGATTGTTCGCGTAGACCACCAATCCGTAGACATCGTCTTCGGGAGCCGTGTACAGATATGTTTCCTGTGCGCCGCCGCCGACAGCATCGGCGACCCACACCGCATTATGACGACCAGCGAAGTAGTCGGTGCCATCCGATTTAAAGAGCATCATCCCGACATCGAGCGAGCTACCGGGATTGGCTGAGAAAAGGATGGACTCACCTGCGAAGAGAGGGACGTCCCACACCCGCACGACGTTGGCTGCCTCCCAATCTTCGTACACACTCAGTCCATTAGGGTAGAGAATGTGTCCGCCACTCTCCCACGAAACTCGGTAGTTCGAACTGGCTCCGCTGTCGCGAAGGACCTGTAGATGTTCGTTGCCGAGGACTGAGTGGTTGTAGTCCGCCACGACCAGATCAACGACGGACCCATCTGCCGTCGAGAACGTCCGCAAATGGCTATGGTTGTTGTCCTGGTACATGCCCAGATCATAGTCTGCATCGCTCGGATTGCGCAGGCCGGCCACGGCCCAGCTCTTCCATCGAGGCCCGATGACCCAACCATCAACGGTACCATTGGTCACCGCAGAACCGCCGTGCCACAATTCGTGGATCCAAACGTCGTCGGACGGCCCGACCCGACGACGGACACGATCGAGCTGTCCATTGTTGTCAAGATCGACCCAACCCCAATGATTGTAAGTGTAGTCACAGATCGTCTCGGCGTTGTCTCTCATCACGCAACTTGCGTCAGACGGGCAGCCGTTCAACTCGCAGTTACTGTTGTAGATGACATTCTCGAGGTACGAGCTTGAACACGGACCGCAGTCGACGCCTCCGCTACACATTCCATCTTCGACGTATTCATCACAGGCGCCAAAGTTGTGACCCCACTCGTGACGCCAGACATTTGACGAACTATTCACGTAGAGCGTAGCCACACCGTACTGGATCCAGGCAAAGGCCCGACCGGTTACGTTGGCGGGCTGAAACACGGCAATGACGTTGTCCCATCCTCCCGCCTGATATTGGAAAGATAAGGTGAAGTCGTCAAAGTTGGTTGGAGCGCCAACCTGATCGTCGAAACCCAGGCCTGTGATGACCGCTTCGATGACATCAGCGTCCATTCCATCCGGGCCGATGTTCGCGTCCAGATATGTCGTGAGATAGGAATACGACTCGGTCTCAAAACCATCGAAACTCAGATTGGCTCCGGCGGGTGCGTTGGCCATGTACCATTCCTTGGCCAGCTGCCCCTTCGCCCCCGCGGCGCCCCGTTCCGCGGAGTCCCAGCTTGCACCCTGGTGATCGATAAAGACGTTGAGGATAAGCGTATTTCCACGGGCATAATGGCAACTGTCGTAGTCGGTGAAGCCAGATCCCGAAGCATCGGTGTGAGTGCCATCATCCTTGCCGCCTGCCGAGAGTGTGACCTTCTCGTTCGCCTCCCAGTCTCCCGTCGGAGCAGGGGCGACCAACGCGGCTTCGCGAGCTCGCTCCAGGGCCCCGGGCGGGATGGTCTCGACCTGGAACGTGACCCCGCTCTCCTCCTGGGAGGAAGCGACGGACACCGTCCCCACCGCCAGAAGCATGCAAGAGATGCCGATGGTGGAGAAAAGAACCCGCCAGTTGATCTCGACTTGCGCCAGGTAGGATCCACCAGAGCTGGTGGGAATCATGCCGGCGGCGGTTCTGTGACCACAGGTTTGATAGGGTGTCATCCGAAAGTCTCCTTTGTTTTGAATCGCGGTGTTCTTCCTGGAGGAGAGGACACCAAGCGACTCGGAGACCGAACGTGGCTCTGGAATCTTTTTTTAAGGGAGTGCGGCCCAGCCGCAACGTTGCGTCGGGCGGGTCTCTATCCGATGAGCTCGGCCAATCTGCTTACGGCTCGTGTCGCTCGCATCCGAGCCGCGTCGGCAGATGCCAGTCCTAACGCCGTTGCCACTTCCTGGTGGGATAATCCGAACTCCAGGCGCAGGACGATGATGGCCCGTTCCTCCTCGGCCAGTTTCTCCAGTCCGCGTTCGTAGTCGATCAGCTCCGATTCGTACTGACGTGGATCGGCGATCGATGCATCGGCGATGTCGACGTCCGCGGATGGGCGGCGGGCG
>Ga0315338_1004159_pt1 | contig 11757 bp, 10 predicted proteins | sample ASW8metaG_FD_204518 | JGI IMG/M metagenome (GOLD analysis project Ga0315338, IMG submission 204518) | Ammonia-oxidizing marine archaeal communities from Monterey Bay, California, United States - ASW #8 | ecosystem: Environmental > Aquatic > Marine > Coastal | place: USA: California | collected...
AGCATCTTCGCGATGATGAATACCGCGTCTATTTCTCCGGCAGAGACATCAACAATCGATCCATGGTCGGTTTCGCGGAGGTCGATCTGGGTGATCTCGCGACTACACGATACGCCAGCGAGCCGGTTCTTGGGCTTGGAGAGTTGGGGTGCTTCGATGACAACGGTGTGACACCATCCTGGATGACAACCTACGGGGGGCGAAAGTATCTCTACTACATAGGTTGGAATCAGGGGGCTACTGTTCGGATGGCCCTGGTCGCCGGGCTTGCTGTGAGTGACGATGACGGTCTGTCGTTTAGCCGAGTATCTCGAGTGCCGATTCTAGATCGAACTAATGAGGAACCCTATACCCTCAACACCGCTCCATGCGTTTTGCGTGATGACGGGTTGTGGCGCATGTGGTATGTGTCCGGCGTGGAATGGGTGCACCGGAACCTACCCAGGTATAACATCAAATATGCTGAATCGGACGACGGCTTGAGATGGCGACGTGAGGGAGTCACGTGCATCGACTTCGGGTCACCGGAAGAGAACGCTCTGGCTCGTCCCTGTGTGCTGAAAGAAGACGGGATGTACCGTATGTGGTTCTCCCACAAAGGCGAGTCCTATCGAATCGGCTACGCTGAGTCACGGGATGGGTACACGTGGGAGAGGCTGGATCAACAAACGGGGATCGATGTGTCGGCCTCGGGCTGGGACTCGGAGATGATCGAATACTCGTACGTCTTCAGACACAGAGGACGGTTATACATGCTTTACAACGGCAACGACTATGGCAGGGAGGGGATCGGCCTAGCCGTCGAAGACTAGTATGGAAGGCCGCACAATCGCGATCATGCAGCCGACATACCTTCCCTGGCTTGGATATTTCGACCTGATCGATCAGTCTGATTGTTTCGTCTTCCTGGACTCTGTGCAGTTCAGCAAGAGATCGTGGCAACAGCGCAATCGCCTGAAGGGTATAACCGGCCCCGTTTGGTGTTCCGTGTCCGTGCATTCCAAAGGCCAGCGAGAGCAACCGATTTCTGCAGTTGAGATCGACCATGGGCAGGGCTCCCTCGCGAAGCATGTCAAGATCATCAGACACAGCTATGAGAAAGCGGCGTTCTTTTCCCATGTGCCCGAAATCTCAAGGATCCTTCAGTCCGAGCCAAGATTCCTTGCCGACCTGAACGTCGAACTGATTCTTGCTATGTGTGGTCACCTTGAGGTTGAGGCCGAGTTTATCAGGAGTTCGTCTCTTTCAGCGCCGGGTGCTAAGAGTGAGTTGCTGGTCAACATTTGTACCGAGCTCGGCGCGACGAGATATCTCTCGGCGATAGGATCGAAGGGCTATATCGAGGAGAAAAACCCCTTTCCTGAAAAGGGAATCGACCTTGTCTACCATGACTACGAGCATCCCAGATACACCCAACTACATGGCTCGTTCGAATCACATCTGTCAGCCTTGGACTTACTGTTGAACGAGGGTCCGGCGAGCGGGAAAGTCGTAGAGTCGGGTCGTAGGAGTACGAGCCACGCATGATGGTCAAAGAAATGAAAAGGGGTGGCGTCAAAACTTGAGGGCGGGAATCGCAGGGTGTAAGTCGTGGGAGTGCTAGCCACGGATGATTTTGCTATACCGTGAAGGGTTTCGCGCACAGTATTCGTAGTGTCAATCGGAGGTGTCATCGATCAGTTCAGCGGGCGTAGAATGAATAAAATTGAGTCACTTTCTGATGGGTGGGAGATGTACGCTCTTTCCGAGCGACTCTTTCCGATCTGCCGAAGCATCACCGGAGACGGTGTACGCCGGACTCATTCGATCCTCCGAGAGTACATCCCGGACCTCGTAACCCATGAAGTACCTACCGGCACAGAGTGCCTGGATTGGGTTGTTCCCGACGAGTGGAATATCCGAGCTGGATACATACTCGGACAGGATCATGAGAAGATCGTCGATTTCCAGCGGAGTAACCTCCATGTCATGGGCTACAGCGAGCCCATCGATCGCGAGGTGTCTCTTGAAGAGCTGGAAGAGCATCTATTCAGTCTTCCGGAGACCCCGGATGTCATTCCTTATGCCACGAGCTATTACAAGCGCACTTGGGGATTCTGCCTGACGGAGAACCAACGTAGGTCTCTAACCAACTCCAGGTATCATGTTGTCATCGATTCAGATCTATCGCCAGGATCGCTGACGTACTCCGAACTGTATCTGCCAGGGCGAAGCGAGAAGGAGGTGATGCTTTCCAGCTACACGTGTCATCCCTCTATGGCCAATAACGAGCTCTCGGGACCTGTTGTGGCGACGTTTCTCGCAAAGTGGCTCTCAGCGCAGGATCACCACTATTCCTATCGTCTGGTTCTGGCCCCGGAGACGATCGGACCGATCGTCTATCTCTCCAGGCATCTCTCCACGCTCAAGAAAAATGTAGTCGCGGCATTGAATCTAACCTGTGTTGGAGATGAACGGGCCTGGTCCTTCATGCCATCGAGAAAGGGCAACACCTTGTCAGACCGTGTCGCCCGGCACGTCCTTAAGCACCTGTCCCAGTGCTATACAGAATGGAACTTTCTCGAGTATCGGGGAAGTGATGAACGCCAGTATTGTAGCCCGGGTGTAGATTTGCCAATGGTCTCGATTATGCGAAGTCGGTACGGCTCATTCCCTGAGTACCACACTTCAGCCGACGACCTGACCGTCATATCCCCGGCAGGGCTACAGGGCTCATTGGACATGCACAAGGCATACATACATTTGATCGAGACCAATCGAACGTATGCTGCGACAGTGCTTGGAGAGCCCCAACTCTCTCGTCGCGGTATCCTGGACCAAATCGGCGGTGGAACGAATGTGCTAGAAAAGAGAAAGCGGATCCAGAACTTCCTCATGTGCTGTGATGGTGGAAGTGACTTACTGCAGATTGCCGAGTCGATGGGAGTGTATGCGGGTGAACTCGAACCTATAGCAAGATTGCTGCTTGGACAGGGACTGATCAAGGAGAAGAAATGCCTGAGGGATTGAGGGCGGAGCACCATCTATGACCGTAGTTGTTGTTGGTGGTGGAATCGCTGGGATGGTCAGTGCACTCTTGTTAAGCCGAACCGCTGATAGCGTCTGCCTTGTCGAAAAGGAGGATCGACTAGGAGGACTCTATCGGTCGTTTCGCAACGAGTCTGGTCTCACATTCGACTGCGGGACGCACCTACTCCGCCAAACCGGTATTAACGAGTTGGACGATCTGCTCTTTGCCGGCGTCAGGGGCAGTGACTGGAAGGTCTTCGAGACACTTCATGCTGGCGGTTATTTCGGTGGAGTACTAAACTCCGAGAGTCCTTTCGTCGATGCCACGCGACTGCCGACCCGAGTCTACCAGGAGGGTATGATAGAGCTTCTGGAGCGTGTCGAAGCGTCGCATTGTCCATTGACGCTGAAGGAGCAACTTCAGCAAATCTACGGGCCGTGCCTGACTGCAAACCTATTCGAGCCCATCCTGAGGAAATACTACGGATGCTCCCTGGACAGCTTGGTACCAAACGCCCATCACATCATGGGACTTGCACGCATACTTGGGTTTACACCTTTAGCCAGCCGTGAGATCAAGAAATCCAGCGTCTATGACGGGAAAATCGGATTTCACTCGTTTCGCGAAGGTGCGGGAAACCTGAGGAGCTTCTACCCGGTCACGGGTGGTGTGGAATCCTGGATCGAACTGCTCAGGTCACAAATGGAAGAGTCGGGCAATATCATCGTCCGATGTGGCGAGTCGGTACGTCATGTCGAGCACGATCACGGGGCCGTTCGGCGTGTCCAACTGGATGGTGGAGAGACCATCGGGTGTTCACATCTGGTCTGGAGCGTTCCTGTGGCGCTTCTGCTGAAGGCATGTCAAGCGGACATTCCGGGACGTCCGCCGCAGGTGCGACTGACGACGCACTTGTTCCACTTTGCCTTTGACCGACCCTTTCTGACAGACGTCCATTACGTACACTGCCATGAACCTTCCATGCGCACTTTCCGGGTGACGCTGTATCCCAACATGCAGGGGGCCACCACGGGAAGCTATCATCTGACGGCCGAGGTTCTATCCACACTCGGCGAACAGAGTGATGAGCTATTGCCACATGTTCAGGCGGAACTGAAGCAGATGGGCATCGTAGCGCGGGCGGCGGTGCGTGAGTTCTCAAGGGCGGAATCACTTCCAGGCGGTTTTCCTCTGCCGACCCCAGAGCTCGAAGCCTCACTTGAACAGCAAGCTGAGGGCGCTTCCCGCCTTTTTGAGAATGTCACGCTTCTTGGCCGCGCGAGGGGGAAGCACTTTCTCGCGGGCCAAGTGCTGACCGACGTCTTCCACACGATCTCCTCGTTACCATGCAACCACAGTTGAGCCGTGGATCGATGGATCGACCAGATACGCTTCTGGCCGTGAGCAAGGTGATCGCTGAAGTGCTATGTGTCGCAGAAGTTAAGCCGTCGAGCTCCATTCAGAACATGATCGAGTGGGACTCCCTGAGCCACCTTCAGATCCTCGATGCGCTTGAGAGCCATTTTGGCTGTGTGATGGATCTAATGGAGATCGCGGAAGTTGAGTCTGTGCAGGATTGGGTTGATCTGGTGGACAACTATTCCCAAGACAGAAGGCCGATGTGATGAGTGAGGTACAGCCCTCCGAAGCAGAAATATCCGCCAAGCCGATCTCCACCTTTGTCGATATGGATCGTTTCCAGGTTTCCAACGTCGATCCGAAGCCGGCGCCTGAACTTCTGGAGACATTCGAGCACCTGTCAGACGACAGGTACCTGAAGGGCAATTGGATCTTCAGGAAACGTGCATACGCCAGAGGACTGCTTTCCCCGGCAGGAATAGAGTGGAACTCAGGGACCGACTTCTTTCAGCCTCGTGCGATCAACGACTTTGCAGGGGATATCCGGAGGATCTTTGAGCCGGCAGGTGAAGCAATTCGGGAATATGTATGGCATACATTCCAGAGTCCATTCTATCGAATGGGTCTAGGACGTGACACCTACGAACTTGGATTGCATCAGATTCGCATCGTCTGTGACGAGGATCACGAAGGGCATCCTGTCCCCGAAGGATTTCATCAGGATGGCTTTGACGTGGTGGTGATCCAGAGCTATCAGCGCCAAAACATCACAGGTGGGAAGTCGTTCTTGCGTGAGGACTCAAAGGATGGACCTTGCATTCTTGAACGGGATCTGCAGCCAGGGGAGATCCTGGCGTTCAATGATCGCCGTTTGTTCCACTACGCAGATCCCATCCAATCAGAGTCATCAGGACCTGGCTACCGAGATCTCTGTGTAATGACGTTTCTGCGCGTGCGATGACGGCAGGGAGCGCCGACAGCGGGCAAAGGTGTTTGGCGGATTATATATCCCGCCTCCTTCGCTCAGAAAAGACGGCTGATCTCTTTGGTGATTCGAGTCAAGTCCTGTCAAGGAATCAGTCCGAGGAGCTCGTCGACCGGGTTGCCCATGCAATTCATGCTCGAACTGAGCAGCTCGGCAGACCGGCAATGGTGGCAATCTACTTGCCGCGAGACAATTACTACCTTGCGGCGATTTTCGGTTCATGGAAATCAAACAATCACTACCTGCCACTGAATCAAGCCTGGCCAGATGAAACAACCCGCCACATCCTTCAAGATGCCCAGCCAGATCTGATCATCTCGGACACAGGCACATTCCAGGACATCGCTCCCACCCTGCTCTGTGAGACGGCCGCGACCTACGAGACACCGCCTCCGACTCTGCTGCGGCAATGGCAGAGCGAATCTTCCGGGCCTGGCATTGCCTATGTGATCTACACATCAGGATCTACTGGAGGACAGAAAGGTGTCGTCATCAGTCGTCGATCCCTTGTCTCCTATATCGAGTGGGTGGAGCGGACCCTGGGCGATCACCGGGATAACCGCTCGCTGTTGATCAATGGCGAGATGTCTTTCGACATCTCCCTCGCGGATCTCACCTTTGCTATCGCCTTCGAGACCGAGATCCATGTTTCGCCCGATCCCCGGAATATGCTGAAACACGCGCAGATGGTCATCGATCGTCAGATCGACACTTTTTACGGTGTTCCTTCTACTTTGAATCGCCTGTTTTCCTGGGTTGAGACGAGGAATGGCGTTTCGCTGTCAGGGCTTCGGACCATCTTCTCTGGCGGTGACGTCCTCACGACAAACCTTGTCGAACTCCTGGCGCGAGTCGCGCCAAACGCAGTCTGTTACAACATGTACGGACCCACCGAGGTGACCATGAATTGCCTATACCTACCCGTGGACGATGAAGGAGGCAAAAACAAAGACCTAGGGTCTATTCCAACGGGGAAAGAGTTCTCGCACTTGAAGTATCTGCTGGTCGATCCGGACAGCTTGAGTGTAGAAGCCAGTGAGGGAGAACTGCTCGTTTCGGGCGACCAGTGCATGGAGGGTTATCTCCACGATTCGCAGAGAACCGAGCAGGCCTTCGTCACGATTGATGGGACACGCTACTACCGGACGGGGGACTTTTTCACTCGGGACGTCCACGGGATCTACACAATCTTGGGCAGGGTCGATTCCGTGGTAAAAGTCCAGGGCTATCGAGTCAACACGAACATGATCGACGGAGTCCTGAGCAGGGAGCCTTTCGTGCGTGAGGCAAAGACCATCACAATGAGGTCGGGAGAAGACGTAAAGACGATTACGTTTGTTTCATGCTCGAAGGCCCCTGATGATCTCAAAGCAGTACTTACAGAGGTGTGCAGGACCAAACTGCCTCGGTACATGATACCTTCTCACTTCATCGAAATGCCCGAGTTGCCCCAAGGAGGGACAGGCAAGGTCGATACTCAACAGCTTTCGGAAATCGCTTGCGAGCGGCTTCTGGCCTAAGCCGCGCAAGGGTATGGTTGATCCGATCACAAGGTCGTTGTCCGCTTCGCATCCGGGTCCAGTGTTTGTCCACTCGGATTTACTAGGGCTGTTGCCCCAATTGGGCCCTGATGTGAGGCGCGTGATCCAAGAACTCGGGCGGGGAGACGGCCTGACGCGGCGCCTTCTGGAGCGTCTCAGGGAATTGATCGGTGACAGGGAACTGTGGATTCCAGCCTACAATTATGACTTCTGCAGAACGGGTGTTTTCCGCGTTCAGGAGGATCCTGCACGGATCGGTGCCCTCCCGGAATACTACCGTAAGAACGAAGCCGAGTGGCGAACGGATACGCCTGTGTTTTCCATCTGTGGTTCTGGCTCCAAGCCATCCTCTTATCCGCAGCAGGTCGTGGATCCATTTGGAATCCATTCGGAGTTTCACCAACTCTGTGAACTGGATGGGCTCATACTCTTCTATGGCGTCGCTTTCTCGCCTACGATTACTCACTATGTGGAAAGAGTAGCCACCACCGATGGGCCACTGTACCGCTACGACAAGCTCTTTCACGGCGAGGTCCAGGATTCTCCGTCGCAATCCCATCCGGTGACACTGCAATATCACGTGATTCCGCGTGATGTGAGAATCAAGTACGACATGAGGCGTCTGCAGAGAGAGTTGCTAGAGACAGATGTCATGCGTCCCTTGGATCCTGAGATCGGGAATACTTACGTCGTGTCAGCAAAGGGGCTGACGCAGGCCTGGCACGAGAAGCTGTCAGAGAACCCTTACTACCTCCTTGATGATGAGAGTCGACGGACGGCGGTGGAGATGGTTTCGAAGCACGGTGGACGAAGGCTTCAGATTGCCGACTTTGACGATGAGGATTTCGGGCCAATAAGGGCGAATCAATCACCAGTCAGGAGAACCGAGGAGTGACTGGGTTTGACGAACGATGGGAGTTTGATGTCTACGGCCGTGGACAGCAGATCAACAAGTATCCCTTTGACAGTGTGGTATCCAGCGTGTTTCGGCGTTTCGGAAAAGTGGAGGATCGATCTCGAGTTCGTGTCCTGGAACTCGGATGCGGAACGGCCAACAACATCCTCTTTCTGCGACAGGAGGGTTTTGATGCTGTAGGCGTCGACGGGTCTTCTTCAGCCATCGAGATAGGCCGGCGCTTACTTGAGGAGAAAGGTCAGCAGGCAGAGTTGCTGTGCCAAGATTTCACTGATCTGTCCAATTTTGCAGATGAGGCATTCGATCTTGTGATCGACCGTGGCTCCATGACCCACAACCGCAGAGCAGATATTTACCGCACTGTGGCCGAAGTGGATCGAGTTCTCAAGGACGAGGGAGTCTTTCTTTCTCACATTTTCAGCGACCAACACTGTGGACGAAGATTCGGCAGGCCGCACGGTGATGGATCGTACCACTCTTTCGAAGGTGGCACCTTCGATGGATGCAATTTCCTCTTTTTCTTTGCCAGTGCAGCCGATATCAAGGAAATATTCAAACCCCGATTCAAGCTGGTCTCAGCCATTCTCAACTGCGCCGACGAAACTCTGAATGAAAATGACATCCGTGCGATGTGGCACATCATCGGTGAGAAAACGCCGATGAGTCTGCGGAAATAGCCCTGGTCATGGAAAGAAAGACTCTCGTCTTCGCCCGCGTGAGCTACGGGAACATTGCCCTTTGCCTTGCTCTCTCCTGTTTTTTCCGGATCCGGTGTTTCAGGTTCAGGGATTCTCGGATACGAAGACTATTGGCCGGAAGGATCACCCTGTTCGACTGGGACAGCCACGGAGATACCGAAGAGATTATGCGCTTCTGTAACGCTGTGACCAATCCAACTTGGGCCAAGAAGACAAAACCCGCCGCGGGACAGTTGCGCATCAGTGTGGACGGGTACGATGTTGATGTCACTGAGAAGATGTTCAAGGAACTGGGGCCGACTTTTCAAGACATGTACCAACTTGCCAGATTCGGGGGAGAGCATGAGGAGTATCTCCCAGGGATTGATGCATATCTGATCGCCCGCCACACGACGGCTCCGATCCATGTTGGTTCCACAATATTTCTGCGGGCCTGTGCCAGGCTCAACATATTGGCTGAGCATCTGGAGGGGCAGGCAGTCAGAATTACGAGGATCATGCAAGATGGTGCTCGACTCATGCGCTCCTTTCGTTTCTCCCGCTGTCAGTGGAGAGCCTCGATCGTCGCAGAAGTCCCCCATGCCAGCGAACTTTCGATGGACACAGAGTATCGGAGTTTTGCGTGGTTTCTCAGAGACACAGACCTCTCCTCGAGAGATATCCTTTACCTCGTCTCTGTTAGGACGACAAGAGAAATCCTGGCAGAGTTACGGGATAGGAATATCCAGATCGTTGATTCCGTATTCGATCTCAGTCGCGAGTTGAGTTGGAAGAGCAGATTCGCAGTTCTGCGGACGGTCTTCACTAGCGCGTTAAAGGTTGCCGTGGGGACGATGACTCCCTCGATTCTGAACGAGGCGTATCGGTGGTATCCACGTCTCATGTGCTGGAGTCGGCTGAAATCGGCTATGGGAATACAGACGTATGTGGACACCGTCAGCAGCGCCACGATTGGATCCTATCTCACTGTCTACTTCAAGAGGCTTGGCGTACACACAGTGATGCATACCTACAGCATGAACTCAAGTATGTCGTCTTCCCGAATTCCTTCACCAGAATTCCATCTGTCGTATTCTCGTTTCCTGCACGAGTACATGACCGTCTGGACACGCCAATACGCCGTCAAGATCCGTAGCAATTACTCAGAGGATCTGCGATTCTACATCTCGGGGCCTGCAATGGCTGGCCGCGAAAACTATGATCAGTCGGAACTAGACCACCTGCGATCGAAATATTGCGGTGAAGGGCAGAAGGGCCGGCTGGTGGTCAGCGTTTTTGACGTGCCGCCCCAGATTCCAGGATGGGCGTCTGGCAACATAGCCTTTTACACCGGGATGTATACCGAGAATTATTGCTGCGCATTTTTTGAGGATATATTCCGGCTGTTTCGAGAGGAAGCCATTATCGTCATCTACAAGCCAAAGAGAGACTGGGATTCCGTCTGGCGCCCGGGCGCGGCCCCATGCCCGCCCCGGATGGCGGACATCTTCGAGCAGGTGGCCGAGGATGCTCGCTGGGCGACATTGCCAGCACTCATCAATCCCTGGATTCCGGTGTTGCTCTCCGATCTCGTAGTCGCGACCCCCTTCACATCCATCTGCATGGCGGCGCAGAGTCGGAATATCCCCTTCGTATTCCACAATGCTGAGGGAACGATCAAATACCACAACAACAGTGAGCACGAGTCCAGGATCTCTCATTCTTACGAGCAATTGGCAGAGTTCGTATCCCGGACCAAAAAACGCGGCAATGATTCCGTACAGGGTTGCACACAGGCGGGAGTCGCTCAGGGTTTCGTCGACTTTCTTCGGGATCCCAAGCGACTCTCGATCGGCGCTGAGATTGATGAATCGTCCACTTCATGCAGCCAGATGTGACCAATACCTGCGATATGAAACGGGTCACGGAGATACGGCACAGCGTATTCCATGTGGACGGCACAGCTTGACTGGGCGAACAATCGTGATCACTGGGGGAGGGCGTGGTATTGGAGAGGCCATAACAACGTATTTCCATGGTCAGGGGGATCGGGTTGTGATTGGCTCACGGGTTGATTCTGGATTGGCAAGAGATCTTGGCGCGAGAGCGCTGTTTCAAAAAACGGATGTGCGCCGTGCCGCAGAAAGCCGCAGGTTGGTCGATCGGGCAGTAGAGTGGTCGGGACAAGCAGATGTCCTCATTAACAACGCCGGTTTCTCGGGCTGGAGGTCGCTCGCGGACATCGAGGAGAGTTTCTGGGACGACATGATCGAAACGAACCTTAAGGGCACGTTGTTTGCGTGCCAGGCAGCTGTCCCTTACATGAGCGCGGGAAGCAGCATCATCAATGTCTCAAGCCTTGCCGGCAAGCGGGGAAGCGCTAGCAACTCCGTCTATTGTGGCTCGAAGTTCGGAGTGAACGGGATCACCCAGTCGCTCGCAAAGGAAGTCGGGGAACTCGGGATCAGGGTGAACGCGGTTTGCCCGGTCTATGTCCGTACGGAGGGTCTCGATGATGCCCTGAGAGGATCTCAATCCCCAGCGGCAGGTCAGGAAATTGAGAGTTACATGAAGGCCTTCGCGGCGACCAACGCGGCCCTTGGCAGAATGCCAAAGGGGGAGGAGGTCGCAAGCACTTGCTACTTTCTGGCATCAGAACATGCTACAGCCATTACTGGCCAGTGCATCAACGTGGACTGCGGTGTCCTGCCCCAGTAACGAGGACGCATGATCAGGGGCGCAGACATACAGGATCTTTTTAGCCGATCGTTTTCACGAAAGTGGGATAAGCAAGTCTTCCCATTTGGTGGCATTTTCGGAGGGAGCTGCGTTCGACAGGGCTCAAGGGGTCGCCGGCGTTCAGGGACTTTCCGAGTCGGGCCGATTGGGTAAATGGTCCCAATTCTATCATGATTTCATGCAACAACGAATCCTGCGAATCGTCAAAGACAAGAACAGATTCAAGTGTGCGCAACCAACTTGGTCATCCTGAGTGAAGACGATCCTTGTAACCGGGTGTAACGGACTTCTCGGGTCCAATCTGGTTTTCCAGGCGGCGGAGGGATATCGCGTCATCGCCACGACTAGAAAGTGTGCCCTGTCGTCGAGAAAGGTGACCAAAGTCAGGATGGACGTGTCAGATGGGGATGAGGTCCAGTCAGTTCTCGGACGTTTCCGGCCCGACCTCGTCATCCATTGCGCCGCCGAAACGAACGTCGATCAGTGCGAAGCCCTGCCCGAGCGCGCAGCACGCGTGAACGCTGGCGGCA
>Ga0315338_1004160_pt1 | contig 11756 bp, 6 predicted proteins | sample ASW8metaG_FD_204518 | JGI IMG/M metagenome (GOLD analysis project Ga0315338, IMG submission 204518) | Ammonia-oxidizing marine archaeal communities from Monterey Bay, California, United States - ASW #8 | ecosystem: Environmental > Aquatic > Marine > Coastal | place: USA: California | collected...
GCCTTGTGTACCAAAATCGTTTTCTGTAGCAACAAGCCCCTGTCCAAAGTAACGCTGCCAAATTCGATTGACCGTCACCCGTGCTGTTAAAGGATTATTCGTATCTACCAGCCAATTAGCAAAGTCAAGCCGATCGGGTTCGCCATCACGGGCTACGAGCCCTGGCAATACGCCCGGCACATTGGCAGACACCTGAGTTCCAAGCCGCAGAAAATCTCCACGTAAATGAATATTCGTGACCCGCGGCTCACTACGCTCCCGCATCACTAAAGTCGTGAGAACCGGTTTATTGAGTTCCTTTTTCTGCTGCTTCAGACTTTCAACCTTCTTTTTACCAGCCTCACTCTCCCCCTCCGCCTTCAGTTCTTTTTGAGCTTGTGAGATTTCTGCTTGCTTTGCATCTAACTGTGCAGTTTGCTCTTCCGTAGGCAGTGGTAAAGAGGGTTCGTCAGCGTTATTAAAGATCGCAAACAGTTGGTAAAACTCACGTTGTGAAACAGGATCGTACTTGTGATCGTGACAACGGGCACAGCCAAGTGTTAGTCCAAGAAAAGCAGCCCCAGTGGTTGCCACTCGGTCGACCACCGCCTCGACACGAAATTGCTCGTCATCGGTGCCACCTTCTTCGTTGACCATCGTGTTGCGATGAAAACCGGTAGCAATAATTTGAGCCGTACTGGCGCTGGGAAGCATATCGCCAGCGATCTGTTCAACAGAAAATTGATCGAACGGCATGTCCCGATTCAACGCATCGATCACCCAATCGCGGTACTTCCAGATCGAACGAGCACCGTCGATCGTGTACCCATTCGACTCCGCAAACCGGGCCACATCGAGCCAGTGCCTTCCCCAACGCTCGCCGTAGTGGGGCGAACTCAACAAACGATCAACAACTCGATCGTAGGCATCATCACTCGGATCCGATTCAATTGCGTCGACTTCCTCAATCGTCGGTAGCAAACCAGTCAGGTCGAGAGTGACTCGACGAATCAGAGTCGCCCGATCCGCTTCGATCGAAGGCGACACCCCTGCAGCTTCAAGTTTGGCAAGCACAAACGCATCGATCGGATTCCTTTGCGAATAAGAGTTCTTCAAAAGCGGCGGTTGCGGATCGCTTACTGGCTGAAACGACCAATGATCGCTCTTTTTCTTAGCGTCGACGACATCGGTCGACTCCGGCATCGGGGCACCTTCGTCGATCCAAAGCCGCAGCAAGGCAAGCTCTTCTCTGGATAACTCTGGCCCCTCAGGAGGCATCTTCGATAGCTCTTCGTCTTCGCCCAAGATCACCCGAATCAGCAGACTTTCTCCGCTCTTGCCACGAACAATCGCCGGCCCGCTATACCCACCCTCTAGCAGCGAGGCACTGACATCAAGGCGCAACCCCGACTCCTGAGTTTCTTCGCCGTGACACTCAAAACAATGCGCCGACAAGATCGGCTTAATGTCTGTTGTAAAATCAACAGCCATCGCCATCTGGCCAGCGGCCAGAAACCAAATTGCGAATAGGCTCGGCAAGAGATTGCCAGAGCGTTGGTAAACTTGAAGAGATACCTGCCGACCGACCTGAACCAGCCGACACCACTGAGTTTCACGCGATTGTTGGCTAGTCTGAGACATCGACACTCATTCACGCAATACACAAGACAACGCACGCCGAAACCCCGACGTGCGTTGCCTGTTAATTAATTTCTTCACCCACAGCTAAGCAGTGGCCGAGCCAACCTTTCGGCTCTGTCGAGACATCAAGGCGTTGGCCTGATCGTCGCCGACAAACTTCTCATTCTTGGGATCCCACTGCAGATCGCGTCCCAACATCAAGTTAATGTTGCACAAATGGCAGGAGGTCATCGTGCGATGATGGGTATAAACATCCGAAGCCGGCAGTTCACGATCTTCGACGCACTCGAAGAAGTTTCGCATATGTTGCCCAGGCTTCTTGCCCTTGTAGAGCTCAGCAATCTTCTTATCGAGTTCCTCGTTGTCCTTTTCGGTGAGATTCTGAACTGGCTTGCCTTCCAGCTTGCCACGATTCACAAAGATGCGGCCCTTGTCGCCTTCAAACAAAATACCGTTGCCGAAATCGATGCCCCCTTCTTCGCGTTTGTAATGGTTATTGACCTGCATCACCGAGCCATTCTCGAATTTCAGATCGATGCTGAACTCGGTTGCCGTGTTGTAACCGCTGGGTAGAGTGGCATCACCATTGAAGTAAGCATTCCAATTGAAATTATCAGGCACAATCGAAGGAAACTTACCCGCACCCGATACACTTACCGGGCCTGAGTGATCGAAACCGAGTGCCCACTGGGCAATATCAATATGATGGGCACCCCAGTCGGTCATCTTGCCGCCGGAATATTCATACCACCAGCGAAACATTCTCCGACGCTCTTCGGAGTAATCCGCAGCAGGTGCCGGGCCGACCCACATATCCCAATCAATGCCTTCGGGAGTCGCGGTCGTATCAAAAGGCCCTTCGTTAGGGGCACCACCAATGGCAACATAAGCGTTGACATTTTTACCTAAACGACCGCTTTGGACGATGGCAATCGCCTTGAGGAATCGACTATCGTTCTCGCTCCGTTGTTGTGTGCCGACTTGAAAAACTCGACCAGTCTCCTTAACCACTTTGCTAATGTCGATGCCTTCTTGAATCGTGAGCGTCAACGGTTTTTCGCAGTAGACATCGGCTCCGGCTCGCAGTGCGGCAATCGAAATCGGCACATGCCAATGATCTGGCGTACCTACGGTAACAACATCCGGTTTTTCTTTTTCCAACAGCTCGCGGTAGTCGCTATACATGTTGAGCTTGCCGCCCAGATTTTTGTTGAATTCTGCCGTATGCAGATCGTCGACATCGCAGACGGCGATCATCGTCCCCAGTTCTGCGGCTCGTCGGGCAATATGTCCACCCTGGTTGTAGCGACCTCGGCTGCCACCGACTCCAATGGACGCGACCTTCGCTTTGCTATTGAGGTCGCGGGCTTGCGTATAGGAACTGGTCCAAATATAGGGCACCGAGATCGCCGCCCCAGTAGCGGCTGAATGTTTAAGAAATTCGCGTCGAGATTTCATCGTTTATGCTCTCCGTAAGAACGAATGGAATGTTATTGTTGGCTTAAATCAGTATCAATTCTTCGCATTAAAACTGCGATCGATTGCGTTTGATGCTACCTTGGCGACCGCTAGTAAGCAACGGTTTTCTTGGCCCAGATATAGGTATCAAATTTTGGTGACCTGCGCAAACAGCAAAATGACGGGGTTAGACATAGAAGAACACCCGTTCTGCCGTTTTCCGCAGCAACCACTGGCGTTCGCCCTCCGACAAAAAGTCGATTCGGTCGCGTACCAAGGCAATCGAAGCTTCGTAGGTATTGTCCCTGCCAAGCTGGTAAGGCGAGTCGCTAGCCCACATCAGCCGCTCTGGTCCATAGGCGTCGAAGACCCGTCGGATCATCGGCACTAGATCAGTATAAGGCGGTTTTTTCTTGCCAAAAGCGTAGTAGGCCGAGATTTTTAGCACCGTATTTTTGTGCTTTGCCAGTCCGCACAGCGAGTCCACATCGGCATCACGTATCGTGCCATCGACACCAACGCGAGCAAAATGATCGATCACGACCGGTGTATCCGGATGCTTGGCACACATGGCGTCGATCTGCGTGATTTCGTGTGGGTTGATCAAGCAACACATACTCTGGCGAGTCTCGACAGCCGTTTGCCACATTTCGTCCATCCCCCCAGCCAACCATTTTTCTTTGTGGTTGTCTGGCGTGATCCGTATCCCTGTAACATGCTGCTTCAACAGCCGCCGCATGTGCTCACCTGGATTCGGCTTCATATGATCGACCGTACCCACAATGCGAAACGTATTGGGCATCCGCGCCGTGACATCCAACAAATACGAGTTATCCCAACCATAAAACGGATGGTGGTGAATCAATACGACCCGCCCTACCCCGTTGGCATGCGCTACCTTGAGCAGTTCTTTTTCGGTAAACACCGGATTAAGATTTTTAACCGTGTAGTCATTGGCCAACGGGTACTTTTCAACATCGTGCGTCCAAACATGGCTGTGCGCATCGATCCAAGGGTGTTTGTCCATATCCGGTTTGACTTCTTTGGCTAGAGAAAGCGGCATAGCATGCAACACCGAAGCAGCAGCTGCAGTGCCTGCCGTCTTGACCAACCATTTTCGGCGCGTGATCGGAGAGCTATCCATCGAAGAACTTTTCGTCATCTTTAGTAACCAATCTAGAGAATTTTTAACCGCGCATGAACAAGGATTTTAATTCGTGTGTATTCGCGCATTTCGCAGGCATTAAAAAAATCAGTGTTCATCTGTATCCATCTGTGGTTCCAAACCTATCTTCTCCACTCAAGCAATGATTTCCTTAACAACGTGACCGCTAACATCCGTCAAACGAAAATCTCGCCCGCTATAACGGTAGGTCAGCCGCTCATGCTCAAGTCCTAGCAAATACAGCAGCGTGGCGTGCAGATCGTGAACATGGACCTTGCCCGTCTTGGCATAAAACCCATACTCGTCTGTTGAACCATGTCGATACCCGCCACGAACACCACCCCCGGCCATCCAGGCAGTAAACCCGTAGGGATTATGATCGCGACCGTCGGTGCCCTGCGCCGTCGGTGTTCGCCCGAATTCACCCGACCAGAGCACCAGCGTATCGTCTAGCAATCCTCGCGACTTCAAATCGGTGAGCAGACCAGCAATGGGCTTATCAACTTCCAGCGCATTGCCCTCATGCCCTTCCTTCAGCTTGGCATGCTGGTCCCACTGCACATCGGTATTGCTGTGCGTCACTTGGATAAACCGCACCCCTCGCTCGGCAAAGCGACGTGCCAGCAGGCATTGCCGACCAAAATCTTCGGTCACCGCCTCATCCAACCCGTACAATGACTTCGTGGCTTTCGATTCGCGAGATAAATCTTGGGCTTCCGGCATCTCACTCTGTATGCGGAAGGCCAGTTCAAATGACTTTAGTCGAGCTTCCAGCTCTCCATGAGGGCCCGATTGCTGTTGATGCTCGCGATTGATTTCGCTCAACAAGTCGAGTTGCTTACGCTGCAGAGCCGTCGCAGTCTTGTTGCCCTGCACGTACTTCATTGTCGCCGCGGTCGAAGGTTGGCTGGCCACGCCGAGCGGAGTTCCTTGAGACCAGGCAGGCAAAAACGCATTGCCCCAATTCTTCACCCCACCATGGGCCAACGTCGGGCAAATAGTAATGAAAGATGGCAGATTCGCATTTTCGGTTCCCAATCCGTAGCTCACCCAGGCCCCCATACTAGGACGGACAAAAGTGTCGCTGCCGGTATGCAATTTCAGCGATGCTCCGCCATGAGCTGCATTGGTACCGTGTACTCCGTGTAAAAAGCAAATGTCGTCGACACAGCGGGCCACATGCGGAAACAGCGAACTCACTGGCGAACCGCATTCGCCGTATTGTTGGAACTTCCAAGGAGATCGCAGCAAATTGTTGGTCGGTGCGAATTGCACACGCGGTTTATCAAAAGGCAACGGCTTGCCATGATCCCGATCCAACAACGGCTTCGGCTCAAAGGTATCCATATGCGACGGGCCACCCTTCATAAACAGAAAGATGACACGCTTAGCACGTGGCGCTATATGCGGCACCATCGTCGAAACGCTAGCAGCAGATTCACTCGACAACAACGAGGCAGCTGCCAGCGAACCAAAACCGAGCGCACTAGTACGCAACATCTGCCGCCGCGAGCAATGCACCGCATCAGTATGGATAATCGGATCTGACATATTACCTATCGCCGAGGAATTCAATCATTCATCGTATATAAACAAACTCGTTGGACATCAACAACGCCTGACATACGGCTTGCCAGGCCTCTAGGCGAGATCGCTCTTGAGACTCATCGCTACTCAGTTGCTCAAAACTATCGAGATACTGCAAACAACGAGCAACCTCCTGCTCGGTAGCCAACTTTCCAACAACAGCTTCATAAAGCCACTCAATACGGGCAGCATCGTCTTGCAAATCCTCTGCCAGCACCAGTTCTGATAAGCTCTTTGCTCCTTGCTCCAGAAAATCGCTGTTCATCATATACAGTGCCTGCGACGCAACCGTGCTAGTATTTCGGTCGCCGTTAGGCATACTGGCGTCGGTATAATCGAAGAGCGTAAAGCTATCGAACAGGTGATTGCGGATAACCGGCAAATAAACGCTGCGACGGTTAGTTTCGTAGTTGGTTTCGTCTTTGGAAGTATGATCGAAAATAAATGCTCGATTTTTCGTCTTCAGTACAACCCCACCCATCGTCTCATCAAGCTGCCCGCTGACAGCAAGAATCGCATCGCGTAGTTCCTCTGCTTCTAAACGGCGAATGTCGGTACGCCAATAAAGTTCGTTCTGAGGATCTTGATTAGCCGCATCCTCGTTGTATCGGCTACTCATTTGATAAGTCGCCGAAAGCATGATCTGTTTATGCAGCCGCTTCAGTGACCAACCTTCCTCGACAAAGTTAATAGCCAACCAATCGAGCAGTTCAGCATGCGTTGGTGCATCGCCCATCACGCCAAAGTTGTCAGGCGAGTTAACCAAACCACGACCGAAGTGCCAACGCCAAACGCGATTCACTATCACCCGACCAGAGAGCGGGTTGTCTGCTGTTGTCAGCCAATCGGCAAACGCCAGACGTCCGCTTTGATCAGCCTCTATTTCAGGTGCGCCTTGCTTAACGAAAACCGCGGGGATCCTCCGCGGGGCGACATCGCCTAATGTGAGATGGCTTCCCCGAATATGAATTGGCACCTCGACAGGCTTTCCTTCTTTAACGCCCATAGCAGAAGGGACTTCAGGGACTTCCTTCTTTATAGCAGCGATTTCTTCCCGCTGAGTTTTCAATTGTTCGCGTGTTTCGACCGAAAACGATTCCTCCGGTTTCGCAGGCAAGGCGGCACCTTCGCCGAGTTGTTTTTGTAGAGCGGTGGTCGATGTCGCAAGCAAATCATCCAGGGCAGTCTGTTTGGCCGCCACTTGGATCTCATGCTTAGCTAGGGCTTCCTCGTAAGCTTTATCTTCAAGCGGATTCTCGTGCCATTTGGCAATCTTGGTGAACGAGTCCATCGTATGGGTGCTCTTGAAGATACCAGCCAGGGCGTAATAGTCCTTCGTCGTAATCGGGTCGAATTTATGATCGTGACAACGGGCACAGCCGAGTGTCAGGCCTAGCAACGCTTTGCCAACGGTATCGATCTGCTCGTCAACGATGTCCATCTCCATCTTGGTTTCGTCAACCTCAGCCAGCACTTTAGGGCCCAGCGAAAGAAAACCAGTTGCGATACGTCGCTCGTTGCGGGTCGCTGGATCGTCACTGGGTAACAAATCACCGGCCAGTTGCTCACGGATAAATTGGTCAAACGGCTTGTCATTGTTGAAAGCGTTGATCACATAGTCCCGATATCGCCAAGCGTTGGCTTGCCCAACATTTTCGTCTAGTCCATTCGAGTCGGCATACCGGGCCACATCCAGCCAATGCCGGCCCCAGCGTTCGCCATAACGGGGCGAAGCCAGCAGTCGGTCAACAACCTTTTCAAACGCGTTGGCAGACTCATCAGAAACGAAGGCTTCGATTTCCTCGCTTGTAGGTGGCAAACCAGTTAAATCAAAAGTTGCCCTGCGAATCAGCACTCGACGCCTAGCTGGTGGCGCTGGAGTCAAACCCGCCGCTTCGAGCCGTTGCAAAATGAACTGATCGATCGCTCCCAGCGGCCACTCCACAGCAATCACTTCGGGCAGAGCAGGTTTTATAGGTAGTTGAAAAGCCCAGTGATCTTTCGCAGGCAAATCGGACGGCATCTCGGATTGTTTGGCAGCCATGTCCTTCGCATCGGGATGAGGTGCCCCCATCTCAACCCAGCGAGTCAGGTCAGCAACTTCCGTTTTACTCAGCTTGTCCTCTGGCGGCATCTGCAAATCGTTGTCGATGTAGCGAACCGCTGTGATCAGCAGACTCGCATTCGCCTTGCCCGGAACGATAGCCGGCCCGCCGAGTCCGCCGCCAAGAAAATCGCTATAGCGATCCAGCCGCAATTCGCTTTCTTGCTCGTCGGGGCCATGGCACTCGTAACAACGGTTGGCCAGCAGCGGCCGGATACGCTTTTCAAAAAACTCGATACCCGCCGCATCAGAATTTTCTTGCGGAGCAGGATTTTCCTCAGCCCCAACGACACTGCTGACAAACCCAGCAAACGCCAGGAGTATTACAAATCGACACAAATATTGTGGACCTATAGCCATAGCCTCGATGGATCGCTAGATGAAATTGATCAATTCAAATGCAAGTATCTTTCGCCCCTGTTAGTTTACTCGATCCAGGCTACTTTCCCAAGAATCATTCAATTTGCTCGTTTAGTACAGCAGAAAACCCAGGAAATGGAACCACAGATGGACACGGATGAACACAGATTATTTTATTGGTGAGTTAGTTATCTCCTGCAATGATGAATTAGCACATCCGTGTTTATCTGTGTTCATCTGTGGCTCATCTGTGGCTCATCACTAAGCACTTCAAAAACCACGGTTTACTCGACCGGATTTCGCAACAGGCCGATTCGATCGATCTTGGCTTCCAGGACATCGCCCGACTTGAGGAACTTGCCTTTGCCACTGCCCACACCGGCAGGTGTTCCTGTTGCTATTACATCCCCAGGGAGTAGCGTGACAAACGAGGAGATGAACGCCACGATGGCTTTCACTGGGAAAATCATGCCTGATGCTTGGGCATTTTGCTCGACATTGCCGCTGACTTTGAGTTCCAGATGCAGCTGCTGAGGGTCGGGGATTTCATTAGCAGGCAACACACACGGCCCCATCGGGCAGAAGGTGTCGTGCCACTTGCCGTGCAACCAATCGAAAAACGAATCCTTATTCCGTTCGTTCCGTCCAGGGTTCGGACGGAAGCCTCGATCCGAGATGTCATTCACCACCGTGTAGCCGGCAACGTAATCAAGGGCGTCAGCTTCAGCAACACCTTTGCACTCACGGCCAATGATCACAGCTAACTCAATTTCCCAATCAATACGGTCAGGGCTGACCGCAGGAATTTTCACCGGATCGCCCGGGTGAGTCATCGTCGTACCCGGCGGTTTCATAAACACATACGGAAAAGTCTTGTTACGTTCCTCCGCATGGCCGCCACCCTCTTCGATGTGCTTGGCATAATTGCCGGCCAACAAAAGGAGCTTATTGGGATTAGCTACAGGAGTCAGCAACTTAACCTGATCGATCGCAACCCGCGCCTTTTGTTGCTCGTCAGCGGACAGTTGGTTCCAACCTTTTTCCACAGCCGCGACGGTCTTTTGGTGAGCACCGTTTGGCAGCAGGCTGATCAGTTCGTTGGTGGTCGGTAGATCGACACCAGTTAAGTGCGACGCCACAGCAAGCGGCACAACATGATCATCTTCGTAAAATCCCACTTCGATCTGATCGTCACGCTGATATCGGCAAAGTCGCATCGGTCTTGCTCCAGAATTATCTTAATTGAGAACTTTTTACCTTTGTGGATGCTACCGTGCTGCGGCACGAGAAGCAACGTTGAGCCGCCTTCAATGCCTAATTCTGTTGGGATGCTTCCTTGGCATAGCCTTCCAGCCGTTTGACAACCTTCTGATAGTCTGCTGCTAGGTCAGTTTCTTCGCCCAGATCGGCCTCTAAGTCGTAGAGCTCCCAAGGCTTATCTTTACCTGTGCGAACCAGTTTCCAATTCCCCGCACGGACAGCTCGCTTGTCTTGATATTGCCAATAAAGATACGGTCGCTCAATCACAGGTTGATTAGCCAGCGCTGGCAAGAACGAAATACCATCGGTATTGGCCGGCGACTCGATTCCCGCCAGATCGCATGCTGTGGGCATGAAATCCCAAAAAGCCAACGGCACCTCGCAGGTGGTTCCCGGAGCAACGGTCCCAGGCCAGTAGGCAATCGTCGGCACGCGGATTCCGCCTTCGTACAGGTCGCGTTTAAATCCTCGCAGCGGCCCATTGGCATTGAAGTATTCGTGTTTGTGCTTTCCTTCGGAGTGCGGGCCGTTGTCGGAAGTGAAGATCAATAAGGTTTCTCGATCGATTCCCAGCTCTACAAGCAAATCACGAATGCGGCCCACGTCGCCGTCCATGCGAGTAATCATCGCGGCTTGACCTTTAGCAGTGTCAGGCCAATCTTTGTCTTTATACTCGCCGTAGTCGGGCACTTCCATGCCGTTGCCAGTGTAGCCGCCGCCTTCGTTGTTGGCATGCGGGATCGTCCAGTGGACGTTTAGCAAAAATGGCTGATGGTGATTGCGGCGAATAAATTCAAGCGCCTGTTCCGTCATCACATCATGCGAATAAGTGATGCGTTCTTTTGCCACTCGCCCGCGTGACTTCTCATCTTCGTAAAGTACATTGCCCTTGAGAGGATACTTGCCACGGTTCAACCAGATGTGGGGCGGGTAATAGTTGTGGGCGTTGCTTTGATTCAGATAGCCCATCCAAAAATCAAAACCGTTTTCCAGCGGATGACCGGTATTGGTGGTGTCGCCCATCGCCCATTTGCCCACGCCCCCGGTGGTGTACCCCGCCTGCTGCAGTCGCTCGCCAACAGTCTCAACTTCGGGAGTAAAGTGGTAAGCCTGATTTGCACTGATTGCCGTATGCCCCGTATGCAAGCCAGTCCAAAGTACCAGGCGAGAAGGTCGGCAAACCGTGCAACCGGCATAAAAATTGGTGAGTTTCATGCCGCTGCTGGCTAGCTGATCGATGTTCGGAGTACGGATTGTTTTCTGCCCGAAGCAACCTAGATCGCCGTAGCCGAGATCATCGGTCATGATCCAGATAATATTGGGCTGCTGCCTAGCACTGGTAGCATGAACTTGTCCAGAAAAAGCAACTAGGGTTGCAAGAAGTAGCACGCCAACAATCCAAGAGATCATTCTCACCGAGTTGATTTGAATCTGCATAACCGAATTTCTTAAAAGATCTGCTTCTAGTGATCGATAATTACTTTTAGATTGTAACGTCCAGCGTTTAAACTGCTAGAACTTCTACAATATCAGCGTCAAGATTTCTTGATCTAGCCAGTCATTAGGTATTGCTTTCCCTTGCTGGTATGATGTCCGCACATGCTGGGCTTCCAATAAATTACCAACTTCCTTTTTGAAGAGACCTGATTGATGAGTAACGTACAACGCTTTGGCGCTACCGGGGACGGCAAGACGGATGATACCGATGCGATAGCCCATGCTGTGGCGGATGGGGATGGAATTTTGAACTTCCCACGGGGAGACTACCTCATAACGCGACCGATCGAAATCCCCCTTGATGAACGGAATCGATTCGCCGTCGACGGAGTTGGTGGAACCGCAAAGATCATCATGGCTGGCTCGGGGCCGGCATTTCATTTGGTAGGAACTCACAAAGGCACCGCCGACCCGGGCTCGTTTGAAGATCGCGTTTGGCAACGTCAGCGGATGCCGATGATTTGCAATATCGAAATCGAAGGGCGGCACGATCAAGCTACCGGCCTGTTGATTGAAGGCGTAATGCAACCGACTTTGCAGGGTGTTTTGCTGCGAGATCTATACGACGGCATTCGCCTGACCGGCCGTTGCCGGAATGTGGTGATTTCGGAATGCCATGTTTATAACAATCGGCATATGGGAATATTTTTCGATCGCTTGAATTTGCATCAAGCAATAATTAGTGCGTCGCACATTAGCTACAAC
>Ga0315338_1004161_pt1 | contig 11755 bp, 4 predicted proteins | sample ASW8metaG_FD_204518 | JGI IMG/M metagenome (GOLD analysis project Ga0315338, IMG submission 204518) | Ammonia-oxidizing marine archaeal communities from Monterey Bay, California, United States - ASW #8 | ecosystem: Environmental > Aquatic > Marine > Coastal | place: USA: California | collected...
TGCCCGTCTATCAGGGAAGTATCCCAACGGACAAACTAATGGTCGACGAATCGGCTGAGAACCTCTCGATTCTCCAACTCAGCGCCGAAGAAGCTCAACATCCGGCCTCTGGTCGTCCGGCCGCCTGGATCCCCGTCGAGCAACGGGAGCAGGCGGAAGCCGCCGGGATGACCGTTCTCGACCCGGCCGAACTCCTCGTCCTTCATGTCGCCGGTTTCTTCAAACAGTACCCCGAAGAATTTCTCGGACTGCAGGAAGTTCGCACGCTCCTCGATCGCCTCAGCGAATCGCATCCCAGCCTGGTCGACGAAATCGTTCCGAAGGTGGTCAATCTCTTTCAGGTCACAGAAGTCCTTCAGCGATTGGTTCGCGAATCGGTTTCGATTCGTGACCTCAAGAGCATTCTCGAAGCGATCGGCGAAGCGGGCCGGATGCTCGGCGATCTCGCCCGGGGCGCCGATTCCATGCAGCTTGCCGAGCAGGTCCGGTCCGAACTCGGGCGCCAAATTTGTTTCCGCTACGCTCGCGCGGATGGAAAACTGATCGTCTACACGGTCGAGGGCGAGATCCAACAGGCTGTTTCCGAGTCGATTCGACAGACCACGACGGGAAACTACCTGGGCCTCTCGCCAGACATGCAAGCCGACATCCTCGAAGCGATTCGTCGCGAACTCGGTGACCGACCGGCCACCGCTCAGGCGCCCGTCGTCCTGGTCGAGGCCGAGGTTCGTCCCTACCTGAAGAAGCTCGTCGAGCTGGAGTTTCCTCTCGCCGCAGTCATCTCGATGCGCGAGCTGACTCCAGAACTGATTCCGCAGCCAATTGGAATGATCTCAATAACGGGACAGAGTTTATTCGCGGGAGCTGAATAGCGCGTGACGGCAGACCCGGCGAAACTGGCAGCGTTCAGCAAACCCGCCCGCCGTTGGTTTCTGGAGAACTTCGCCGAGCCAACTCCAGTTCAGACCCAGGGCTGGAACCAGATTGCCGAAGGATCCCACAGCCTTCTTGTCGCGCCGACCGGCTCCGGCAAGACCCTGGCCGCCTTTTTCTGGGCCATCGATCGGTGCTCACGAACGCAGACGGCTGAGGTCCCGGGGACGAAGATCCTCTACATTTCGCCGCTCAAGGCCCTGGCCGTTGACGTGGAGCGCAACCTTCGGGCGCCTTTGGTTGGAATTCTCCGCACCGCCGAACAGTTGGGCGAAGCTGCCGTGGCTCTCCGCATCGATGTCCGGACCGGGGACACGCCAGCCGCGGAGCGACGTCAGCAAGCAAGAGATCCCGCTGATATTCTCGTCACGACGCCGGAGTCTCTCTACTTACTCCTCGGATCTCAGGCGCGGGCCGGCCTGGCCAGTGTCACTACGGTTATCATCGACGAGATTCATTCTCTTGCACCGACCAAGCGAGGAACCCACCTCGCGCTCTCACTCGAACGTCTTCACGACATCTGCCCATCCGAACCGCAACGGATCGGACTCTCGGCCACGGTCAAACCGCTCGATGAAGTCGCTCGGTTCCTCGCTGGTACCCGACCGTATGCCATCGTCGACGCCCACGAGAAACCGAAACTGGATCTGGAGATTTGCGTCCCGGTTCCCGACATGGACCGCCCCCCTGCTCCTCCACCCCGAAAACCGAAGACAGGCGGAAACATCCTTGGTCAGGTCCACTCGTTTCATTCCGGAGAAGACGCTCAGGAAAAGGGCGTCTGGCCGGCGATCTACCCCGAAGTCGTCAAAGCGATCCAGGAACACCACTCCACGATTCTGTTCGTAAACAGTCGCGGCCTCTCGGAACGACTGACGCATCGACTCAACGAAATTGCTGGTGAAGAGCTGGTTCGGTCCCATCACGGTAGTGTCTCCCATGCCAAGCGGGCAGAAATCGAAAACGCGCTCAAGCGAGGCGAACTTCGGGCCATCGTCGCGACCAGTTCGCTCGAGCTGGGAATCGATATGGGTGCGGTCGACCTGGTCATCCTCCTCGAATCGCCAGGGTCGGTGGCTCGGGGTCTGCAGCGAGTCGGTCGAGCCGGCCACCACGTCGGTCTGCCCAGTCGCGGACGCATCTTCCCGAAGTTCAAAGGCGACCTGCTCGAATGTGTCGCGGTTTCTGAAGGGATGATGGCCGGAGCGATCGAGTCACTATCCGTGCCGGAAAATCCTCTCGATGTTCTGGCGCAACAACTCGTCTCGATGTGCGTCGACAAAACTCGTACGACCGACGAACTCAAAACTCTCGTCCAGCGTGCTCATTCGTTCCGTGCCCTTCCCGAGACCGCGTTGCGGGCCACACTCGACATGTTGACGGGGCGATTCCCGAGTTCGGACTTCGCTGATCTGCGTCCTCGTCTGAATTGGGATCGTTCCACTGATCAGATTTCGGCGCGACGTGGTTCCGCCATGGTCACGCGAATGAACGCTGGAACGATCCCCGATCGCGGAGCCTTTCCTGTGCATATCGTCGAAGGGGGACCGCGGATTGGCGAACTCGACGAAGAAATGGTCCATGAATCGCGACCCGGCGAAACGATCGTGCTGGGCGCCAGTACGTGGCGCATTCAGGAGATCACCCGAGACCGCGTCCTCGTCTCACCGGCCCCGGGTGAAACAGGGCGTCTTCCATTTTGGAAAGGAGAGAAACCGGGTCGCCCGCTCGAGCTGGGACATGCCATGGGACGACTTCTCCGCGAGGTCGGACCACTCTCGGTAGAAGAGGCGAAGATCGAGTTGCAGCGAAGAGCTCCGCTTACCGACCTGGCCACAAAAAACCTGATCGGCTATCTCCAGGAGCAGAAAGCACACTCCGGCGCCCTCCCGACCGATCGAACCCTGGTCGTCGAACGTTTCCGCGACGAGTTGGGCGATTGGCGCGTTTGCCTTCTCTCCCCGTTTGGAAATCGAGTGCACGCACCGTGGGCTCTGGCTATCGAGGAACTCCTGGGCGAACGGAGCGGCTTCGACGTCCAGGTGCTCTACCATGATGATGGGATTGCCCTCCGCTTCGCCGACACTGACGAAATCCCGCCGATCGACGAGTTGATTCCCGACCCTGATGAGGTCGATGATCTTGTCACCCGGCGGCTCGGATCGAGTGCGCTCTTCGCCTCGCTCTTTCGCGAAAATGCGGTCCGATCTCTCCTCATTACGAGACGACGTCCAGGCCAGCGCAGTCCCCTTTGGGCCCAACGCCTGAAGGCGCGGGGTCTGCTCGCCACTGCCGAGCGGTTTCCGGACTTTCCTATCGTCCTGGAGACTTACCGACAGGCACTCTCAGATGTTTTCGACCTGCCCGCACTCAAAGATCTGCTGACGAAGATCCGCTCCCGAGAGCTGGTCGTTCGCGAGGTGGAAACGGCATCTCCGTCACCGTTTGCCAGGTCCCTCGCCTTCGCTTACGTCGCATCGTTCTTGTACAACGAAGATGCTCCCGTGGCCGAGCGCCGGGCTCAGGCACTCACCCTCGATCGCGGGCTCCTCCGGGAGCTACTCGGGCAAGCGGAATTGCGGGAGCTCCTCGATGAAGGAGCGATCGAGACGGTTGAAGCAGAACTGACCGCGCTGGCCGATGACCGCCGGGCCCGGGACGGCGATGAAGTGGACGACCTCCTCAGGCGCCTCGGTGACTTGACGGAGGGCGAACTCTTCGCACGAACCATCCTGGCAGACAGTGATGGCGAATCCCGCAACGGGAGTGATCGAGCGCCGGAAACGGCCCCGCAGTTCGAGAACGATCCACGACCACAATCGATCGTTCCCGCTGGCTTCGAGACGCTGACCGCATGGCTCACGACCTTGCAGGAGCAGCGAAGGGCCTGCCGACTACGGATCGCCGGAGCGGAGCGTTGGATTCGGGCCGACGAGTCGGCCATCTATCGTGATGCGCTCGGTACCGTTCCGGCGGCCGGACTTCCGGTCGAGTTTCTCGCGTCGGGGCAGGGCCTCGCCGGTGGAGAGACTCCGCTCGAGTTCCTCGTCCGTCGGTTTGCCCGGACCCGCGGTCCCTTCTCTTCAGACCAGCTTGCTCAGCGATACGGTCTGCGCGCGGGAATGGTCGAACCGATTCTGGCCGACCTCGAACGAAGAAACGAGCTCGTCCGAGGGGAGATTCGACCGAGCGGCACAGAGCTGGAATGGTGCCATGTCGAAGTTCTTCGTCGGATCAAGCGCAGGACCCTGGCCATTCTCCGGGGACAGATCGCAGCGGTCGACCGTAGTGCCCTGGCGCGATTTCTCCCGAGTTGGCAGGGTGTCCGGACGGCGATCAGTTCCGGGGCCTCCCCCAAAACGCTCCCGGATGTCCTGGAGCAACTCGAGGGGTTGCCCCTGCCCTATAGCGCTCTGATCAGCGACATCCTCCCCGCTCGAGTTCACGGCTTCGTTCCCACGGATCTCGATGCACTGGGCGCGTCCGGTCGCATTGTCTGGATCGGATGTGGCTCGCTCGGGACCCGGGACGGGCGGATTTCGATCTTCCGACGGGAGAATTTTGCATCACTCCATACGCCGACCGAATCCCCCGTTCCCGGCGAACCGATTCACCGTACCGTGCTCGAGCTCCTCGAAGCACGCGGAGCGTCCTTTCAGCTCGAGATCGAGATGACGTTGCAAGCTCAGTTCGACGGCATGAGCAATGAAGAGATCCAGACCGCAATCTGGGATCTGGCCTGGGAAGGACACATCACCAACGACACTTTTGGGCCACTGCAAGACTTCGCAGGCCGCCGCGCAGCCGCTTCCCGCGGTCGACCGCGGCGGCCAAACTTTCGACGCCAAAACGTTCCGGTCGGCGGAAGGTGGTGGCGCACTGATGAGCTACTCCGTAGTGTTCCAAATGAAACTGTGCGAACCTTACATCGTGCCGAATCTCTGCTCGCTCGCTACGGCGTCGTAAGTCGCGAAGTCGCCCGTTCCGAGAAACTGGCCGGTGGATTCGCTCCTCTCTATCGAGTTCTTTCCGAGATGGAAGACTCCGGCAAAGTCCGCCGCGGATGGTTTGTCGAGGGGCTTTCGGGGGGGCAATTCGCGCTTCTCGGAGCGCTTGATCGCCTTCGACAGGCGGAACCCGATATCGACTCGGTATCGAGTGCGGGACCCGGCGATGTTCTCGTGCTTTCGGCCGTCGATCCCGCCAATCCCTATGGGTCCCTCCTCCCCTGGCCGGAAACCGAAACGACCGGAAGTACTGAAACCGAAACATCGAGTCCAGCCCGTCGAACCGCCGGTGCACATGTCATCCTCGTCCGCGGACGGTTGCGGATCTATGTGCCAAAGAGCCGAAAGGAAATCTGGACCTTCGGTCGAGCCGAGGCGATCACGGAAATCCAGGTTGCCCTGGCCAGGCTCGTCGACCTGCCGACATCCCACAACGGAGGTCGCAGTATCAGCGTAGAACGTATCGACGGGGAGGCGGTGACAGCATCTCCCATTCGCACCCTGCTCGAAGAAGTCGGATTCGTCCGCGGCTATCGGGCCTACACTCTCTAGCATGCCCGAAGGCGATACGCTCGAGAGGATTGCCCAGGCGATCCGTCCCCTCCTTATCGGACACAAGCTCGTATCCGGAAGGCTGCGCGATGCGCCCGAAGTGAGTTTGGCCGACCATACTGTCCGGGACGTCTCTGCCTGGGGCAAACATCTCTTCATCGACTTCGAAAACGAGCAGCGACTGCGGAGTCACCTCGGCATGCATGGATCGTGGCACCGCTACGATCGCGACGAACCGTGGAAACGCCCCCGCCAACATGCCTCGATCGTCCTGACGACGAAAGACAATGTTCTGGTCTGCTTCTACGCGGCGGAAGTAGAACTGCGAAGTGCCGCCTCGATGGAAAGTCGTGGCTTGGGGCGTCGAGTTGGGCAGGATCTGACCGCTGCCGAAGTGGACTTCGACGACGTCGTCGAGCGAATTCACCACTTCCTTCCCCGCTGGGGAGAAGATCTAACGATAGAAGAGTTTCTCCTGCGCCAGAGCATCGCCGCCGGAATCGGGAACATCTACAAATCGGAGTCACTTTTCCTCGAACGCCTGTTTCCTTTCAAGAGGGTCTCGAGCCTCGACGACGGAGTTCTCCGCAACCTCTACCAGAGGAATCATGAACTCCTGCGGGCCAACCTGGGCGGAGGTCCGCGCAGGACGAGGATGATCGACGATGGCGCGGGCCTTCTCTGGGTATATGGCCGGGAGGACGAGCCTTGTCTGCGCTGCGACGGCAGGATCCGGCGGATCCGGGCGGGCCGACCCAGGCGGAGCACCTACTGGTGTCAGCTCTGCCAGCCCCAGGGCGAAGAAAACGAAACTTTCCCGGTAACCCCGTAACTCCTGTCGAATCCAATGGACTTGAGCTGTCGCGCGGCTCCCTGGGCGAATCTCAGTTAGTCTCGACCGAATAACCGAGCGACCTTCCGACTGGACCGCGCCACCCCATTCGGACAGACTCTTGACTTATCTCGAAACCTGTCTCCCGGGAGTCCCTGTGCGCCGCAGCCTTATCCTGAGCCTGACCTCGTGTCTCGGCCTCTTTCTATTCGCGCCGGTCCCCGGCGCCTTCTCGCAAGACATCGCCAACGAACCCCTCTTGTTCGATGGCTCGCCCCCGGATTCAGCGCTGGCCGAGGTCCTTCGCGACCTTCCCGGCCGCCCACTGACTCTGGAGGAAACCCTTCGCCTCGCCAGTGAGGCTTCTCCTGAACTCGGGATGGCCCGTGCTGCGCTCAAGATCGCCACCGCAGACGTGCAGGTCCAGAAAGGGCTTTACGACCCCGAACTCTTCGCGGAATTCCGAGTCGAGGACACCGAGACGCCCAACGCGTCTCCCTTCGCCGGAGCCGACATCGTAGAAGAGAGGGCAACGGTCACCTCCTTTGGAGCGAGAACCCGTCTCGGTCTCGGAACCGAGATCGAAGCTTCGATCGATACGCGCAAGAGCGAAACCAACGACACATTCAGTCTGCTCGAGCCGCGCTACACCACGTTTGGCCAACTCGAAGTTCGCCAGCCCCTTCTGGCAGGGTTCGGCCCGAGCACGCGATCTCCTCTCAGTGCAGCCGAGCATTCTCTCCAAGCAGAAGAATGGCGAGCAAACGACGCAGCCCTCCGCGTTCGGGAGCAGGCCGAGACGCTTTATTGGGAGCTCCTCGGAGCAGAACGCGACTTTGCCGTGCAGACCCTGGTCGCTCGCCGGGCCGCGTCCTTTCTTCGCCAGGCTGAACTGAGGGCCGAAGCCGGGGTCATCGGGCCAAATCAGGTCGCTACGGCCGAGGTCTTTCTTGCTCAGCAACGACTCGCTCTCCTCGACCGTGAAGAGGAACTCGACGCGGCTTCCGATGACCTCGCTGAACTCATCGGAACGCGCCCCATCCGCGAGGGCCGCTTCCGGACGGTTTCGGATCTCGAAACGTTGCTCGAAGACGTCGCGCCGACAACCGGGGATGTAAGCCCGACCGAGCGAAGATCACTTAGTGATGTGCTCGGGTCCGGTCTCGACGAAGAGATGTTCGTCGAGCGTGTGCTCGAAGCAAACGCGAACCTCCGGGCGGCCCGTGCCGATCTCGATGCGTTCCTGGCCCGCGCGAACGGCGCACGGTGGGGATCTCTACCTCAACTCGATCTCGTTGGATCGGTCGGCGGCAACGGTCTCTCTGGGCGGCCCCAAACGATCGACTTCAACGGCGAGATATTGTCTACGTCCATCGACGGCGGACTTGGGGACGCGCTTCGGGAGTCCGTTGGCCTCGATCACCATGCCTGGAACTTGGGAGTGGAATTCAGTTTCCCACTCGGGCTGCGGGAGGAGCGTGGTCAACGCAATCGTTGGGACGGCGAGGTCTGGCGGCAGGAGCAACAGATTCTTGAAGTGCGGCACCAGACAGAAAGTGCGGCCCGCGATGCTTTGCGTCGACTCCGCCACGGAGGAGAACGACTGCGGCTGGCCAGAATGGCGGTGGCGGCGGCCGAAGAACAGATTCGGATCGGATTGATAGAGTTCGCTAACGGCCGAAACACAGCGTTCGAACTCGTCAGGCTGGGAGAAGATTTCGCCTCGACCCAGCGAGAACTGTCTCGCGCCGTCGTCGGTACGGCGACCGCACGGGCAGAGCTAAAGCAATTGATGGGCACGGGATTCGAAGGAGAATGAGCATGCCGCAGAGATTTCGTTTGCCCCAAGCACTGCTGTTTGGTGCCACCCTACTCGTCGGGGCCGTCGGTTGCGGGGGTGATGAAGGCGGAGCTGGTGGAGGGGGCGGAGGGTTCTCCATGCCACCTACTCCGGTCGAAGTCGCTCCGGCCATCCGGGGTGAGCTCGTCGATCGATTCGACGCCATCGGAACCTTTGAGGCGGTCAACGCGATCGAAGTCGTTTCGGAGATCAGCGGTATCGTCCGCGAACTCCCGCTCGCGGAAGGAGAATGGGTCGCCAAAGGCACACTCCTCGCCCGACTCGAAGATTCCGAACTTGCGGCCACGCTGAGACGAGCGGAAGCGCTTCTCGCGCAGACCCGTGCCAGCCACAAGAGGATCAAACAGGTCGTCGACCAACGAGCCGGCGCCCCGCAGGACCTCGACGACGCGGTCGCCGATCTACGGGTAGCCGAGGCTGAAGTGGCCCTCGCTCGAACCCGACTCGACAAGACCCGGATACGCGCCTCTTTCGACGGGTACCTCGGAACCCGGATGGTCTCCCCGGGCTCATTTCTTCAGGCGGGACAACCGATCACTCAGCTGACGGAACTCGATCCGCTCAAGGTCAGCTTCAACGCCCCGGAGCGGTACCTTCCCCGTCTCATTGTCGGAGCCGGGGTGACCGTTTCGACGCCAGCCTATCCGGGCATCGAAAGTGACGGCAGAATCATCGTCGTCGATCCCATCGTCGATCCACGCACTCGAACGATCGAGGTGATCGGAGCGGTCGACAATCCTGACCTGCGTTTTCGACCCGGAATGTCCACCGACGTACGGGCCATCCTCAGTCGGAAATCCGACGCGATTACGATTCCCTCCGCCGCGGTGTTTGCCGAGGGTAATCAGACTCTGGTCTTCGTTGTCGGAGCAGACAGTACGGTCGCTCGCACTCCCGTTGTTCTCGGAACCCGGCTCTCCGCTCAGGTAGAGGTTCTGGAAGGTGTAGAGGAAGGGGATCGAGTCGTCCAGGCCGGTCATCAAAAACTGTTTCCCGGGGCCAAGGTCATGCCTATTCCAGCCCGAGGAACCGCAAACCAAGCGAACGAAACCGAGGAGAGCGCTCCCGAGGAGAGCGCACCTGAGAGAGGAACGGATGGATGAAGCTCTCTGAAATTTCCATTCGTCGACCGGTTTTCGCAACGGTCCTCAGCCTCGTCATCATTCTCTTTGGAGTCATCGGGTTCTCCCGTCTTCCTGTCCGAGAATATCCGGACGTAGATCCGCCGATCGTCTCAGTTACGACCTTCTACCGCGGGGCAAGCCCTTCCGTTGTAGAGACGGAGATTACCGACGTTCTCGAAGAACAGTTCTCGACGATCGAGGGAGTCAAGACGATCACTTCGAACAGTCGTGAACAGGGCTCGGTCATCAGCGTCGAGTTCGAACTCCAGCGAGATGTGGACGAGGCAGCCAACGATGTTCGGGACCGCGTCAGCCGCATTTCGGGATCCCTACCCTCGGAAGCCGAGGACCCGATTGTCGCCAAGGTCGACACGAACGCCCAGCCCATCTTCTGGATCGGCCTTTCCAGCGACCGTCATACGGGACTGGAGCTATCCGAAGCAGCCGACCTGATCTTAAAGGATCGCTTCCAACAACTTCCCGGAGTGGGGAACGTCTTCATCGGCGCAGAACGCCGCTACGCAATGCGGGTTTGGCTCGACCATCACCGCATCGTCGCCTATGGGCTCACGCCTCTCGACGTCGAACGAGCTATTTCCGCAGCCAACGCCGAGATACCAGGTGGTCGCGTGGAGGGTGAGTCGCGTGAGTTCTCCGTGCGGACGCGGGGAGAGATCTCGACTTCAGCAGAATTCGAGAATATCGTCATCTCGGAAACCGAGGGCCGAACCGTGCGGCTTCGCGACGTCGCCGAGGTACAGCTCGGACCCGAGGACGAACGGACTATCGCCCGATTCAACGGCCAATCCGCCATCGGTCTGGGTATCGTCAAGCAGAACAAGGCCAGCACCCTCGAGGTCGCCGCAGAGGTCCGCGATTTGATGCCGGAGGCAGCCGCTCTGCTTCCCGAAGGCATGCGGCTCGACGTAGCCTACGACTCGTCCACCTTTATAGAGGATTCCATTCGGCAGGTTCGAGACACCATCCTTATCGCGATGTTCCTCGTTCTCTTCGTCGTCTTCCTCTTCCTCCGCAGTTTCCGGGCGACCCTCGTCCCCGCTCTGGCTATCCCCATCTCGATCATCGGGACATTTGCGGCTCTCTATTTCCTCGGCTACACGATCAACATTCTGACACTTCTCGCCCTCGTCCTCTCGATCGGGCTGGTCGTCGATGACGCCATCGTGATGTTGGAAAACATCTATCGTCACATGGAGATGGGAAAGAGCCGGCTTCAAGCGAGCTTCGATGGCGCAAAGGAGATTGGCTTTGCCATTATTGCAACCTCCCTTGCCTTGATCGCCATTTTCATTCCGGTTGCCTTCCTGACCGGCACGGTCGGACGACTCTTCAACGAGTTCGGAGTCGCCGTGGCCGTCGCCGTCGCGATCTCTAGTTTCGTTGCGCTCACCCTCTCTCCCATGCTCTGTTCGAAGATCCTTCGCCCTCTTCACGGAAACAGCGACAACTGGGCGGCACGGACCTTCGACGGTTTTTTCGTTCGCCTCGATCGCACCTACGCGGCCATCCTCAATCGCGCTCTTCGTTGGCGCGTCGCGACGATCCTCTTCTCGATACTCCTCGTGGTGGGGTCTGTCTTCGTCTTCCAACGGCTCCCACGGGAACTCGTGCCGGTTGAAGATCGAGGGATCGCGTTCGGTATCGTCATTGCGCCGGAGGGAGCCACCCTCGACTACACGGACGGGTACATGCGGCAACTCGAGGAGATCCTCATGCCGATGCCCCAGCGGCAGGCTCTCTTCACAGCCACGGGGCTCGGTTTTGGCGGACCGGGCCAGGTCACGAACGGATTCGTCTTCTTCAATCTCGTTCCCCGGAGCGAGCGTGACGCGTCCGCTCAGGAAATCGTGGGAGGGCTCTTTCCACAGACCTTCGGCATTCCGGGTGTCCTCGCTTTCCTCGTCAACCCGCCCTCTCTCGGCGGAGGCTTCTCTTCCTCTCCTATCGAGTACGTCCTGCAAGCGGATACCTACGAACAACTCGGACAAGCAGTCGGCGCGGTCATGGGAAAGGCTTCCGAACTCGGATACCTCATCAATCTCGACACCGATCTGCGCCTGAACAAACCCGAACTGAACATCACGATCGATCGGGATCGGGCCGCGCAACTCGGAGTCTCCGTGACGGAGATAGGGAGCGCCCTCGAAAGCCTGCTCGGTGGACGAGTCGTCTCCAACTTCAAACGCGCCTCAAAGCAATACGATGTCATCGTACAGATGCGTGCAACCGATCGAGCCACCCCGGAAGTCGTCGAAGAGGTCTACGTACGCGGAACCGGTGGACTGGTCCGACTGGCCAACCTCGTCGAGGTAACAGAAACGGTGGCACCCAAGGAACTCAATCACTACAACAGGATTCGCTCCGCCACGCTCTCGGCCAACCTGCCGCCAGGATTCGAACTGGGCGGAGCGCTCGATGACATGGA
>Ga0315338_1004162_pt1 | contig 11743 bp, 10 predicted proteins | sample ASW8metaG_FD_204518 | JGI IMG/M metagenome (GOLD analysis project Ga0315338, IMG submission 204518) | Ammonia-oxidizing marine archaeal communities from Monterey Bay, California, United States - ASW #8 | ecosystem: Environmental > Aquatic > Marine > Coastal | place: USA: California | collected...
CCTCCATGAAGTCATCGATCGGGTCCGGACGGAGCAGATCATTCCTCCCGATCGAATCGACCTCGATCGGATTTTCTTGCTCGGTCACTCGCGAGGTGGAGCCGGCGTGCTCCTGAGCGCAAACGAAGATGGGGCCTCGGCCGGTCGAGCGCCCGGAGGACTCGCGGGGATCATTACCTGGGCGGCCATTTCGACTTACGAGCGGGGCTGGGCCGTCGAAGCGATCGAAATCTGGGAACGAGGCGAATCCGTTCCGGTTCTGAACAGCAGAACCAAACAGATGATGCCTCTCGGCCCGGAGCTCTATCAGGACTACCAGGCCCACAAATCGCGCTATGATATCGAAGTGGCCACGAGGTCGCTCGGTCGGAGTGGAATACCGCTTCTTGTCGTTCATGGAACCGAGGATCAAACGGTACCGTGTGCGGAGGCCACAGAAGTTTGTCGCTGGTACGAAGCTGGTGGAGGCTCGGAGGTCGAGCTTGTCGAAATCATCGGCGGCGACCACACCCTGGGATCCCGGCACCCGTTTGACGGATGGCCGGACGCATTGGAGACTGCCTTTGACCGTTCGCTCAAGTTCATCCAAGCCCGTATTTGATCCGCACACGGAGAGGGTTGGCGAACACGTTGTCCGCGGGGAGGCCTTTCCGGTTGCGCCCCGCGACGCCTCTACGGTCCGAGCGGTTTGGGATGAGCTGCGGTCTGCCCTAGAGGAGCGGATCCTTGTCCTCGACGGTGCAATGGGGACACGAATCCAGAATCTCGACCTTTCCGAGGCGGAGTTTCGCGCCGAGCGGTTCCAGGACCACAGCCACGACCTCTTCGGTTGTAACGATCTGCTTTCTCTGACCCAACCGGATGCCATCGAGGCGATTCACACCGAGTATCTGGCCGCAGGAGCGGATCTCGTCGAAACGAATTCGTTTACCTGTACCGCGATTTCTCTGGCCGACTACGGACTCGAGGATCATGCCTACGCGATCAACCATGCCTCCGCGCAGGTCGCACGCCGTGCTGTCGATGCCTGGAACGATCGGGCCGAACAATCCGCCCTCCGCCAGAGAGCGTACGTCGCCGGTTCGGTTGGACCGACCAATCGCACGGCTTCCCTCTCCCCGGACGTCAACAATCCTTCGCTCCGCACCGTCGATTATGAGGAGCTGCGACGGAATTACTTCGAGGCGGCCCTCGGGCTGGTCGACGGAGGGGCCGATCTTCTCCTTGTCGAGACGGTCTTCGATACTCTCAACCTGAAGGCGGCCCTCTTCGCCGTCGAAGAGGTCTTTCGCTTTCGCGGCTATCGCCTTCCGGTCATCGCTTCCATCACCATTACCGATGCGAGTGGTCGAACCCTTTCGGGGCAGACGACCGAGGCCGCCTGGAACTCGATTCTTCATGCCGACCTCTTTGGCGTCGGGATCAATTGCGCTTTGGGTGCCGATGCAATGCGCCCCTACGTCGAAGAGCTGGCCCGCGTCTCGGACTGTTTCGTATCCTGTCATCCCAATGCGGGACTTCCGAACGAGTTCGGCGAGTACGACGAGACCCCGGCGCAAATGGCCTCGACGCTGAAAGAGTTTGCCGAGGCGGGCTGGCTCAATATCGCTGGTGGATGCTGCGGAACGACACCGCCGCACATCCGCGCCATTGCCGACGCCGTCGCTGGGTTGGCCGTGCACGAGCCGTCGAAACGGCCACCCTACACCCGGCTCTCTGGATTGGAGCCCTTCGCACTCCGGCCCGAGTCGAACTTCACCATCGTGGGGGAACGGACTAACGTAACCGGCTCGCGGAAGTTCGCCCGACTCATTCGCAACGGCGACTACGAAGCGGCCCTCGAGGTGGCTCGGCAGCAGGTGAACGGCGGAGCCAACATCCTTGATGTAAATATGGATGAAGGCCTTCTCGATTCGGTCGAAGTGATGAAGACATTCCTCAATCTCATCGCTTCAGAACCAGACATTTCTCGTTTGCCCATCATGATCGACAGCTCTGACTTCGCTGTTCTCGATGCGGGAATGCAGTGTGTCCAGGGGAAGGGCATCGTCAACTCGATCAGTCTGAAGGAGGGGGAGAAGCAATTTCTCGAGCAGGCTGACCTTATCCACCAGCGTGGATTTGCCGTCGTCGTGATGGCCTTCGACGAAGAGGGGCAGGCGACCGACGCCGACCGAAAGGTCGAGATTCTGAGTCGAGCCTACGCGCTCCTGACAGAAACCGTTGGATTTCGGCCCGAGGACATCATCTTCGACCCTAATGTCCTCACGGTGGCCACGGGGATGGAAGAGCACGACGGATACGCTCTCTCCTTTATCGCGGCAACACGACGGCTCAAAGAGAAATTCCCGCTCGCCAAAGTGAGCGGCGGAGTCAGTAATCTGTCCTTTTCGTTCCGTGGGAACGAGCCCGTACGCAAGGCCATGAACGCCGTCTTTCTCTATCACGCGATCGATGCGGGACTCGATATGGGAATTGTCAACGCGGGGCAGTTAGCTCTCTACTCCGAAGTTCCGGAAGACCTGAGGGAGCGGATCGAGGATGTTCTCTTCTGTCGTCGGGCGGATGCGACCGAACGCATGATCGAGTTCGCGCAGAGCTATCAGGCGGAAGAAGAGGTACAGGCCGAGACGGAAGACTGGCGCAACGGCACGGTTGAGGAGCGTCTTCAGCACGCTCTTGTTCGGGGCATGGCCGAGCATGTCGTCGCGGATGCTGAAGAAGCTCGGCTCAAGTACGAACGTCCTCTTCACGTCGTCGAAGGCCCGCTGATGGACGGGATGAACGTCGTTGGCGATCTCTTCGGGGCAGGGAAGATGTTCCTTCCTCAGGTCGTGAAAAGCGCCCGAGTCATGAAAAAAGCTGTGGCACATCTCGAGCCGTTCATGGAGGCGGAGAAGAGCGGCGCTTCGACGAGCAAGGGCAAGATCGTCATCGCGACCGTGAAGGGTGATGTGCACGATATCGGGAAGAACATCGTCGGTGTCGTCTTGCGGTGCAATGGCTATGAAGTCGTGGATCTTGGCGTGATGGTTCGTGCCGAGACGATTCTCGATACGGCCGCAGAGGTCGGAGCCGATTTCGTCGGACTCAGTGGCCTGATTACGCCATCTCTACGTGAGATGGTACATATTGCCGAAGAGATGGAGCGCCGGAAGTTCCGTGTCCCGCTTCTGATTGGTGGAGCGACGACGAGTCTCAAGCATACGGCCGTAAAGATTGCGCCGCGCTACTCGGGCGTAACTGTCCATGTCGCCGATGCCTCCCGAGCAGTTGGCGTAGTCAGCGAACTCCTTTCCGAAAGAGGAGCCGAGCACTACATCTCGGGGATTCAGGCGGAGCAGGAGGCCTTGCGAGAGAGCCATCCAGAGTTCGCGCCCAAACTCGTTTCCTTTGCCGCCATTCAGGAAGACCGTTTCCGAATCGACTGGGAGGCAACGAATGGTTCGAGCGAGGATCATAGTGCCAACCTGGGCGACAGCGTAGCCGCGTCAGCTCGACCTCGGTCGTTGGAATTGCAATCGCCGAAGATTACGGTGCGTGATCTCATTCCCTATATCGACTGGACCCCGTTCTTTCACGTCTGGGAGTTAAAGGGGCGCCATCCGGAGATTCTCAAGAAGCCGGAGACGGGAGTCGTGGCCGCAGAGCTTTACCAGGACGCCCAGACTATGCTCGATCAGATCGTCGAAGAGGATTGGCTCCAGGTGCGTGTTGTTTTTGGATTCTTTGCGGCCAATGCGTCGGGAAACGACATCATTGTCTACGAGGATGGTGCTCGCAAGGCGGAGCGGGTCCGACTTCACATGTTGCGGCAGCAGCGCGAACGGCGGTCTGCCGGGGGCTATCTCAGTCTGGCCGACTTCGTCGCACCGGAGGGTCACGAAGACTATCTCGGTGCCTTCGCAGTCACCGCTGGGCTCGGGATCGGCATGCCCTTGGCTCGATTCGAAAAGGCCAGCGATGACTATTCGTCCATTATGGTCAAGGCCCTGGCCGATCGGCTGGCCGAAGCTGCGGCAGAGCGGATCCACGAGCTCGCTCGGATTCATTGCGGGTTCGGTACCGATGAGGGCTTAACCAAAGACGATCTGATCCGGGAGCGCTATCGCGGAATTCGCCCGGCACCGGGCTACCCTGCTTGTCCGGACCACCGTCAGAAGCGCACTCTCTTCGATCTACTCGACGCGGAAGGTCGCACCGGGATAGAACTTACAGAGAGCTTCGCGATGCTACCGGCGGCATCCGTCAGCGGCTTCTACTTCAATCATCCTTCGGCCCGTTACTTCTCGGTTGGGAGAATTGGGCCGGATCAGGTGGCCGACTTCGCGGCGCGGGCCGGGCAATCTGTTGAAGATGTCGAAGAGTGGCTTGCGCCCAATCTCGGATACGAACCTCAGTCGCGGACGTCCCCTCCGGAGTCTGTTCTCTCCTAGAGTCGGGGCGACACAGGCCGGGCTCGCGGATAGACCGGGCTAAGGAAGCCCAGCTCCTCGGTCGATTCCTGAACGAGATCGAACGTTTCGTTCCAGAGAATCGAAGGAGAAGCTAGATGCCTTTTTGGCTCACCCTTTTGGCCGTATTCCCCGCCTTTCTCCTTCTTTTTGTGATTTTCGTCGTCTTTCAGACTGTTCTCCGACTGAGCCAACCTGGCAACGGCATTCATCCGGTTTCACGCGAGGACTTCCCCGAGAAGTACGAAACGGCCTGCGAGCTCGAAGGTTGGGCAGTGAACCAGGGCTTCGAGTTTTGCGGCGGCTTTCGTCTCGACACCGGCACTCCCATCTTCGTCGCCGCCTGGCAGAAGCCGGGGCAGTCTGAATACCTGCTCGAGTATCAGGCGCCTCACCTCACCCACTACGATAGGGTCACGATCTTTGCAGAAGATCATGCGCTTACGACCGCGAGTACGAAGGACGCTCAGTTTCTTCCCCAACCGATAGGCTCATTTGTACAGAGCTTTCCAGGGCTCGAACTCGATGAGTTGATGGAAAGACACGAAGGTGGGAGGAAATATCTTCGTGGGGAATATGGTCTGATGCCCGTCTTCATCGACGCGAAGATCGACGAGCTCGTCAATCAAGCCATCCTGCGCCAGATGCAATACGTGCGATCGATACCGTTCTGGGCCTTCCGGGGACCTTGGTGGTACTTCGTGAATCGAGAGACCCTCAAAGGCCAACCGGTCGAGGTCCTCTATCCGCCGAGTCTTCGTTCCGAACTTCCGAAGTCAGCTTAGTCGGGAGTCGCGTACTTTCAGACCGCTCGCTCGAGACGAGGGTGAGTTTTCCACTGCCAGCTGTCTGCGCTACTGACCGTGAGATGGGCGATCCAGCCGATACCAACGGCGCGCTCGTCGCGCGCGAAACGTGAACGCAGAGCAAATCGAAAACGCGGCCACACCTCCCAGAATGACCAGGAGCCTTCCGTAGGGCAGTCCGAATTCCGCACGTACGCCGGCAAGGTCGACCGCAGAACGGATCCACTCGATTGCCCCGAGAGTGAGAGCGATCTGGACAATCCTCGCGGCCCAGGCTCTACGTATAGAGAGGAGCCCAATCACCACGAACGAAATGACGACGAATGGCAGGTTAGCGTGTCGCCAAAAGTGGGCGGCGAGAACGAGAAGGCTCAGGATTGTGGGGACGAGTTGAAGTGCAAGCATGGCCAGATCATGAATCATCCCTGCGTCGCTGTCGGTACGGGATTCCCATGACAGAGCCCGCAGTAGTCCTCCGTTCGTTGGCGAGCCGGAGTGCTCATGACTCGCCTGCTGTAGTGGCGACAGTACCTGAACCATCGTTTTGCTACTCCCGCTGCGGGGTGGCTATCGCCGAAGGAGAAGTGGACATGTGACTGAGGGCGGGATTGGCTCTTTTCAAGGGACCAATCTAGCGCGACGCTTACTTGGTCCCGTGCCATCGTGTCTGACGAAGGCGCCAAACAGAGGGGTGGTAAATGCCAGAATTTCAAACCTTGTTGGTCTTCGCCGCGCCTGCGTTGGTTCTACTCGTCATTCCTGGCCCCGCGATTGCCTACTTGGCGGCGCGGAGTCTGGCCCAGGGCCCGGTCGCCGGTATCGTCAGTAGTATCGGACTGTGTGCAGGCCTGTTCGTCCACGTTGCCGCATCCGTTGCGGGTGTTTCTGCCATCGCCGCCCAGTGGCCTCTCGCTCTGCAAACGCTTCAGATCGCCGGCGGAGGCTACTTGCTCTGGCTTGGTGTCGCCGCGCTGCGAAAGCGGGGAGCGGCAGTCGCCGGGAGCAGACCTGCTGTTGTTCCGCGCTCGCTGCGCCGTCTCTTCTGGGATGGAGTCCTGGTCAATGTACTCAATCCCAAACCAGCTCTCTTCTTTCTCGCGTTTCTTCCCCAGTTCGTGGACCCGACTCTAGCGACCTCTGTGCGGATACAGCTTTTGGGACTGGGCGTCTTCCTTGTAGGGCTCGGCCTCCTCGTCAATTCCTCCTACGCAATAATCTTTGGTCTCCTGGGCGAGAAACTTCGCTACTCGGGTCGGTCGTCCCGCCTCCAGAATTCGTTCTCTGGAGGCCTTTTGCTCATGCTCGGAATCTGGGCTCTGATCAACGGTTTCGAGACGCAGGTCGCGCCTTCGCAGAAGTGACCGACCAGAACATCGGGCTGAGGCCGCGAAACGGTCTGATTCCAGGATTCGACAAGGCATCCCACGTGGTAGCTTTCTTCTCGATCAAGAGGCCTCCCAAAACCAGGGCACCGGAAGAATCGAGCCAGCCGTCATGAAGAAGAACCCCTCTCCCGACATGCAGACTCTCCGGGAGGCCATCGAGACCTCCGATCGTCGCATTCTCGAGGAACTCCGAAAGAGAATGCAAATCGTCGAGGATGTGGCGCGAGTCAAACTCGATGCAGCGATTCCGCTCCGTGACCGGCTGCGAGAGGATCAGGTCCTGGCGCGCGTCCGGTCTCTTGCCGTCGAGACCGGACTGGACCCTCACGAAATCGAACGGCTCTACCGGCTGATCATGGAGATGTCGATCGCTCGGCAACAGGATCACATCAGATCACGATCTGTCGTACCTCTGCGCGTGGCCTATCAAGGTGTCGAAGGGTCGTACAGTCATCTCACCGCGCAAAAACGCTATCGCCACCGCACGGGCGGAGTCGTCCTCGAGGGATGCGATACGTTCCGGGAAGTCGTCGACCGGGTTATCGACGGTCGCGTGGATCTAGCACTTCTTCCGATCGAGAACACGACCGCGGGGAGCATCAATGATACCTACGACCTGCTCGGAGATGGAGGTGTCGCGATCACCCACGAGGTGGTCAGTCACATTCAACATTGTCTCCTGGGGCTACCTGGTAGTGCGATAGAAGATCTGCGTTCGGTCATCTCACATCCCCAGGGGTTGGCCCAGTGCAGCGCGTTTTTTCATGCCCATCCCTTTATCGAAGTCAAGCCGGAGTACGATACGGCCGGCGCGGCCCGAAAGGTCAAGGACGGCAACGACGCGACGGTTGGGGCAATAGCCAGCGAATCGGCAGCGCGGGTGTATGGTCTGGAGATCCTTTCGCGAGACGTGCAATCTCAAACGGGAAACTTTACGCGGTTCGTGGAGGTAGCCCGCGAGGCTGCTCCCTGCTCGGAAGAGGTCCCAGTCAAGACGTCGCTCCTCCTCGAGCTTGGGCATGAATCCGGAAAACTTGGAACGTTGCTCCAGGTCTTTTCTGATCACGGCGTCAACCTGACCAAGATCGAGTCACGACCGGTGCTCGGTCGCCCTTTTCAATATCGGTTCTATCTGGACTTCGAAGGGCATCAGGCTTCGACATCCATCGTCTCTGCCCTGCAGGCCGTTGAGCCTATGGTTTCGACGCTCCGAATCTTGGGCTCGTATCCCCGCGATCTCGAAGGGGAAGGCCTGGCAGGTCCTGGGAGGAAAGACTGAACCGCGCCGGTCAGGTAGCTATGGACGCGCTCCGTTTGTATCTTCTGGTGTCAATTTGACACCTAGGCCTGCCAGAGAACATGATTGTGTGAATGGGTTCTGTCGCACTAAGATCAATCAGACGCCGGGGGACTCCTTTAGAAAAGGAGGGCGATCGATGAACCTCACTTCCACACTCCGCTGGGTAACTCTCGTTTTTGCGCTCGCCATCTCTTGCTGTTGTAACGGGGGATCCTTTGCCGCGGCCAGCTCCGGAAACGAAGGTGGGACCCTTGTTTTCCATACGGCTCACCAGGTCTATTGCGCGGATGACGGTACGCCGAGCTCTGGTATCACCTGCCCCGAGAATCACAACAATCCGTGCGAAGACCAGGTAGATTGTTCGTCCGAAATCACCGCTTTGATTCCGACCGGTCCGGCAGAATTCGGTGACGTAGAGGCTCGGGTTTATCATGTTCTGTCAGCGTTCTCTATCGATAGCTGCCCACGGGTTGCAGGGATCACTTTTGGTGTCTACTACGACGAAGGCAACATCTTCATCACGGACTTCGGCTCTGCCGGCGACTTCGAACTCAGCGACCCTTCGTGGCCGGAGCCCTTTGCCGGAACCGCGGTCTCCTGGATACCGGCCGTGACCGCAGAACTCAATGAAGTCTACTGGTTCGCGGCGTATGCATACTACGGTCCCGGACTGGTAGAACTGTTGCCGCATCCCACCCAGGGTGGGTTCTTTGCGGACGACGGGTCGCCCCCGGTCCTGGACCAGATCCAGGAATATGGAATCCTGGGACTAGGTGGGGCGACGGGAGCGAATCCCGCTGGGGCCCCGCCCGTTCTCGAGACGACCTGGGGCAGCATCAAGGCCGTGTTCTCGGGAAATGAGTGAATCCGCGTCGCTCGGTCGTTTGAGTTGGGTCGATCGGGCCGCGACGTCCCGGTTGTCTACACTGGCGTGACCGGGCGCCAACCGCGGTAGCGCCAGAGTGTCTGGATCGTTTCGATCCCGTCCTTGGCCCGGATCTTCTTTCCGTCGGCGACCGGTCGTGGACGATAGATGACGGGCACTTCGAGGATCTCCTCACCGAGACGAGCCGCCTTACCAGTGACCTCGGCGCAGAACTCGAACCGTTCGCACTCGAGATCCATCCGTTCGATAAGGTTGCGTTCGACCAGTTTGTAACACGTCGGTTCGTCGGTCAGCCGGATCCCGTAGATCAGGTTTGCCACCCAGGTAACCAGGATCCCACCGAGGTAAAAACTCAGTGCCGAGTAGCGCTTGTTTTCCTTACGCAGACGTCGCGATCCATAAACGATCTTGGAGTTCTGCGCTTTGGCTGTTTGGACGAGGAGAGCGATGTCGGCAGGCTCGTACTCCAAATCGGCATCCTGGGGGACGACAAAATCGCCCGTCGCATGTTCCAGAGCGGTTCGAATCGCTGCCCCTTTGCCTCGGTTCTTTTCGTGGCGGAGCAAACGAACACGGGCGTGGTAGGGCCGCAAAACTGCATCGGTCCCATCTGTTGAGGCATCGTCAACGACGATGATTTCTTTTTCGACCCCCATCTCGACTTCCAGAACGCGATCGAGGAGAGCGGCGACAGTTCGTTCTTCGTTGTAGACAGGGATCAGGATACTGAGCTTCAAGAACTCACCTCTCTCTCTGTGCGTCTTCTTAGTTCGATGAGGGGAAGGGCGGAGAAAACGAAAGAAAGCGCGATGGCCGGGGACATGTATCGAATATGGGGAAAGATCACTGCTTGAAAGAGGTTGACGAAGAGGATCATTCCCAGGGCGGGCCAGGCGCGCGAGAAGGCTTCCGGATGTTCTTTTGACATTCGACGTACGCCGAGCAGAAACAATATGAGAAGGGGGAGATGGACCGCCAGGCTGAGGACTCGCATCTTCTGTCCGAGCGTCTGAAACCACGTAAAAACAAGTCCGACGAGAGATCGCCCCATTGCGCCGAGTGGGTCGGCCTTCAATTCATCGAGAACCAGTTCTTTGGCAGCCTTCTCGTGTCGGACAAACTCGCTTGCCGAAGTGAATGCCTTCGTTCGATCCCCGTCGTAGAGCTTTTCGAAGATGATCCGTTCCCTTTCCGCACAAGCGTCGATGTCGATCTTTCGAAGATCGGCCCATTTCAACATTGCCTTCGAGCATTGCACGCCGTGATAGAAGGGCGCCCATCCCCAGGACGAGACGGGGACAAACGAACCGGTCAGATCGTAGTTACGCATGGTCCAGGGCGTGACGACGAGAAGGGCTCCGGCCAGAGCCGGAATCATCCAGGCGGTCCATCGTCTGATCGGACTGCGGTGCCGCCGCGAAAGTGCAATTCCGAAGGGGATGGCGAGTGGAAGGGCGACAAGGGTCCCGCGGGTCAGGATGCTCAGCCCCCAGAAGAGGCCGGCCAGAAAGCCCCGCAAACGCGACCCCTCGATCGCGGCTCGACAAAGGAAATAGGCGAGCGCGAGGAACAGAGGGAAGTAGAGGTTCTCCGAGTAGAGACGTGCAGAATACTGAATCGAGTTCGGATAGATCGCGTAGAGAGCTGCTGCGACTAACCCCAATCGTTCAGAGAGCACCCAACGACCGAGGAGGAAAAGGAGCCAGCAACCAAGTGCGCCGAGGAGCGCTTGAACGATCTGCACGAGCGCATAGTTGGTTCCGGCGACCTCGAAAAGACTGCGCAGGAAGAATACGTAACCCGGGGGACGCTGAACGGTTGGAGGATGGGAGAGGAACTGTCGGTAGCCGTGTCCTGCGTAGAGATTCTCGGCGATCTCGTGGTAGCCGTCCGTAATTTCGTTCTCGGGAGTGATTCCGAGGAACGTCCGATTGACTCCAAACGAGAAAAAGAGCCGCAGGAGGACGGCGGCGATGAGAATGGCGAGGAGCGGTCGACTCATGAGGGCATCAGAACTCGAGACGGCTTGCGACTGGCTCTCGGAGTTGGAGCGGGCTTGCGCCGGCCAGGTTCGAGCAAAATGACTCTCCGCGGTGTGGTTTGCTGACGTTGTTTCCGTGGCCGACTTCAGGCCAGGGAACAGTATAGCAAAACCAGGAGATGACACGTGAATCCCATTCTGGACTCGCACAATTACGTCTCAGGTCTCCAACCGGAACGGGCCGCGAACGTCTCCCCCTGGGCTAATAGCTCAAAAGTGGGGCGGGAGCGGGTCTACATCGTCAAGGTGAAGACCGTGACGGTTCCTTTATCGTTCTCTTGAAGCGTGAAGATGCCAGCGCTGAGAGTGTAGCTCAGGAACGATGTCTCCTCTTGCCTGCCATCGCCGTCCAGCTGGAGGTTGACGTCGATCTCTCCGCCTTCGACATAGACGAAGCCGGATTCGAACCAGAGTTGCCCACCTCGGGAGTCGACTTCCTCATAGACGTAGGCCCCATTCTCGAGAACCTGGATGTGGGCCTCGACCGCGGAAGGTACCCAGTCCATGACGTCAGAGAGATCGGCGGCTGCACCATCGACAGTGACTGAGCGAAAGGTCCACGAGCCGAGCATCTCCTCCGGTGGGTGCCCCTTGTCCGGATCGGTCGGGCCCGAAGATTCGTCGTCGCTGCCGCAGCCAAAGGCGAGCAATGCGGATAGGAGAAAGCAGCTGAGGAGGGACTTTATTTGCGCTATCAAGGGATCCCCTTCGTGTTCTGGGTTGGCACCCAGCGTACACTAGGATGGACGCTGACCGAATATCACGAGTGTCACCTTACTGTCACCTGAGCCGCCGGCTCGAGGGGGGAGTTACCTTGAGTGAAAGGCAATGGATCCTGGTTGCCGGACCGTACACCGCCGGGCGAGCCTCA
>Ga0315338_1004164_pt1 | contig 11741 bp, 16 predicted proteins | sample ASW8metaG_FD_204518 | JGI IMG/M metagenome (GOLD analysis project Ga0315338, IMG submission 204518) | Ammonia-oxidizing marine archaeal communities from Monterey Bay, California, United States - ASW #8 | ecosystem: Environmental > Aquatic > Marine > Coastal | place: USA: California | collected...
TTTCACACCTAACACCATAATCTAATCCATCTACTAATACTTCATTTCCTACTACACCGTGATTTCTCAAAATCCGTAACTTATCTGCCAACTCATCATCATTAGTGGTAATCATACCACCCTCAGCCGATGTTATGATTTTGGATGGATAGAACGAAAATACACCAGCGTTTCCTATATTACCAGCCGACATTTCTGTGAGGTGGTCAACATTAACATCATAGAAATGTGCCCCAAATGAGTGTGCATCGTCTGTTAAAAGAAACAATCCGTTATCTTCACAATACTCTTTTATACCATCCATTTCAGGTGTGATTAATCCTGCCATATGTACATGAACAACACCACAAACATCATCACTCATATTTTGTTTGATAATATCCAAAGAAAGACATTGAGTTCTTTCATCTACATCAACAATTACTGGAATGTTTCCTGAACGAATTATACAACTTACACTTGCTGGATAAGTTTGTGTTGGTACAATAAATTTTCTTCCTGCTATACTACTTGCCCTTAATGTAATCTCTAAACCAACACCACAAGAACTTACTGCTATTGCATGTTTAGTTCCTACATATTTTCGTACTTCTTCTTCAAACTGAGATACATATTTACCTTGTATTAGACCACGACTATCAAGTATCTCACTATACTTTCCTAAAATCCAATCTTTATCGGAATCTGGTATAAATGGTTTTGCCCGAAAATATTTAACACTCATTTATATATTCTCTAATCCCTTTTCGTACATCGGTAAAAGATATACCATACTTTTTCTTAATTTCTGAATTATCCAACTCAAAAGATTGGTTTGGAATCATAGCTAACTTTTCAAATGCACTTGGAAATTCTGTATCATCTTGTACCTTGTGATTCTTTACATTGAGTTCAGATTTTATAAAATCAATCAATTCATTTATAGTTATGGATACATCACTACAAATATTATAAATTCCATATGTTCTACTCTCATCATCTACCAACTTCAATAAACATTCTACCACATCTTGTACAAAAACTAAATTAATTGGATAGTTTTCATTACTACTTAATTCTATTATTTCATTATCCATTAACCTATCAATGAAATATCCCAATCTTGGTCTATGTGTACCATGACCAACAACATATGAAGGTCTTACTATTTTATAGTTTAAATCTGTTTTTATCAATTCTTCTTCCAAATTTCTTTTCTCAATACCATATTCTCCAAACGCTTCGGCATAATCAACTGCACCACTACTTACAAAAATATAATTTGTATCTCTTGGTATCAAATCCTTCATCAAATTAAATTGTTCTACTTTATATAAACACATATCAACTATACAATCATATTTTACAATATCTATTTCTTCTAAATCTTCTCTGTTATTTCTATTCCCCTGTATTATGTTTGCACCTAAAGTTCCTGTGCCACTTCGATTAAACACATCAACTTCATTATTCATTGAAACTAATTTGGTTGATAAATGTTTACCCATAAACCTATTACCACCTATAATTAATATGTTCACTTCTTAATTCCCCAAAAAAATAAATCACAATGATTTTCTTCTACTTCAAATTTATAACTACTAAAAATATTATCCACATCAATTGCTTCTCTGATATCATCCTCTGTTACATTCTTATAATAATCGTTATCCCAATTTTCCTTTTTAACATTCGGTAATGTTTTCCAATTATCATATTCCTTAGAACATTGTTCTTCTAAATAGGACACTCCATGTACTGGTCTACCTGTTGTTGCACAAGTAAAGAAAAACAATCCACCACTTTTCAACATTCTGACTACATTCTGAATACTCTCTTTGTAAAATGGATTGTGTTCCCAACACTCACAAGATATTATCGTATCGAATGTTTCATCGGGTACATCATAATCTTGAGCTGGACATACCACATCAACTCCATCTCCTTCACCTATATCTAATCCAGTAAAATCACAATTATTAAATAAAAATTCTTCATTACCATTTACATCAAACGAACCAATATCTAAAACCTTTTTATTTTTAAAATATTCGGGATGTAATCCTTTCACCTTTCCACAAAATACCCATTGTTCTTTATGTGCCATTATATATCCTCTATTTTTGTAACTAAGTTTCCCCTAACAAAATTATTACCAAACCCACCTTCTTTTGGGGCCATATAAACATTTGTATATCTTGGAAACATAATATCAGCCCCACACATATTTCCTACCAAAATCTTAGCCTGTGTTTTTATATACATTTGAACCCTTATGGCCACATTTCTTAAATCAAAAACTGTATTCACATCGAATAACGAGAGAAAAGATGGATCTTTAACATAATAAAAATATGGTAATTTATTTTTATAAAGAACTTTTCTAATAAACTCAACATCTCTATCTTCCTTAAAACGATTTGATAATAATAATGTACCAAATCCATCTGGTGCATGATTTTTAATTATAGTATCACCAATATCCTTTTCCTCATCAGTAAAATATAATTCTGGTGATGAATCTTTATACTCATCTGGACTAAATTGCCAAAAATTTAACATTTGTTCCACTATAGGTATTTCTGAATTATCCTCGTCATAAATTCTATAATGGTCATGAAATATTTCATCATTAATAGTATCCGTAAAAGAATCAACATAAGGATTATTTCTAAAAATATATTCCATTGTTTTATATGGATTTTTCCAAGATTTTAACCATTCTCCTACCATCACCAATGTACCAAGTTCAGGTTCTGCTTCAAATAAATTTTTTAATAATTTCTCTGATGGTATTTGAACGGTACAATTTGGATACTTTTCTTTAAGTAATCTTGGCATTGCTGACATAACTCCCCAATCTCCAATACCTAAACAAGTTCTACATACTGTAAAAATCTGTTTTTCTAAATACTCATCTGGTATATAAGATGGATCCGATTTAGGAAATCCTAATTCATTTACTTTATCAACGGTATATATAGTATCATTTATAATTCTCCAAAATATCATATTTTTCTCTACTCCATTTGTACTACTATTTTCATATTTACAAATAATCCCTTCACTTGCTCTTAAAGTCATATTCTCTCTATAACTCCACCCCTCGGGCTGTCCAATTTCTTTTATTATTTCAAAATGTGGATTATCTTCATATTTGGATATGGCCTCTTTTACTCCCTTCCACGGATTATCTAAACCATAATCATCAAAAATAATTAAAAGTTCTTCACCTGGTTTACATAAATTTATTGAATTATTAATATCACTCAATACAGAATTAATTTCATGGTCACAATCTATAAAAACAACACTAATATCCTCAAACCCCCACGGAACTCCTTCATAAACATCTTTATGTAAAAATTCAATATTATCTCTATCTTTATTTATATCTTTTGCAAACTCTATTAAATTTTTATCAATTTCACAAGTAATCACCTTTTTAAACAAAAAACTTAAAATTCTTGTAGTATATCCCTTACTTGTTCCAACTTCTAAACAAATTTTATCTCGATATTCATCTCCCAAATACTCTATTAAATCTTTCTTAAATTTTAATGATGTAGTATTTTTATCCTTTGTTTTATCTGGAATTTTACTTAATATTGAGGCGCTTGATATTTGCATATAACTTATTTTGATTTTCTTGTTTTTCTATTGTTTTGTGGTGATATAATGATAATTCTTCTCGTGCCGGTAAAGTTGCGTATGTCTCACAATTAACAATCATTTCATGTACCGGCCCTTCCCACCTTATTCTTTCATTTCGGCGAAATATTCGTGCCTGATAATCTGGCCATTGAATCCAACCCTTTTCTGTAATTCCCCATCCCCATTTTTTACAATGTTCTTTAGTAATACCATCAACTGTGTTTACTCGTGGAACACCCAATAAATCAACATTATTCATTTTTAATATTTCTTTAAGTTGAGAAAGTAATGTTTCATGTGGGTATTCATCTGCATCTATATGAAATATATAATCACCTGTTGAATTTTCTATAACTGAATTTTTATGGTCTGCAAAATTACCATCAAGTTTTCTTTGATATACCTTGATAACTTTATCGTGTCCATATTGTTGTAACCAAGATTGTATTACAAATTGCGTTTCTTCATCCGAATAATCATCACAAATTACAATCTCATCTTCTGGGTCTGTTTTGTGTATTAATATTTCTAATAACTTATTTAACTCATCAGCCTCGTTATGTACTGTAATACCATAACTAATTTTCATTTGCAACTCGCTGCTGTTCCAATAAAATAATTTTATCTTTTGGAAGTTTTATTGGTTCATAATAAACAGTATTTTTTCGTGCCTGTTCCCAATTATAAGTTCTGAACTTCGCCTTCTTTCCTATTGGTGTATTCATTACTTTTTTAAATAATGCGTCTGTGGCACCATATGCTCCAATATATCTACTATTAATTTCTACTTTATAAATTTCACTTCTTAAATTCCGTATAGATATCCATCCTATCGATCTTAATAAATCCCAGGCTTGATTTTTATTTGTAAAAATTGATATGTTGGAAGCTTCCAATTTAAGACCATTTACATAAAATTTTTTAGTTCCATCTTTTAAAGTATTTGGAAATTTTGGATTAAGAACCATAATACTATGAGTTTTCATTGATTCACCCGATATGAGTGATTTATACTGAAATGAAATTATATCCCCTGGAACTATGGCATTCCAAGCTGATGCTATTTTAGGCATTAGGTTCACCCACAGTTATTCCCATATCTTTACAGGCTTTCAGAAAATCATATTGACCATAAGTTTTAGCATTATCTAAATCTAACTTTTCAGTATAAAATTTATCTTCTTCGCCGGGAATAGGATAATCTTTTTGTTCTTCCTCTGGTACTGATACAACCTGTACATATCTCCAAACCCAATATTCTGGATTTCCTTCAGGAAAAATTATGCCTTTAGGGCCCATATTAACAACTGATGGATACCAATAAATCTGTCTTTCTTCATCAAAAAATTTTAATTCTTCTACGAGTTTAGCTGTATTTTCAACTTGATGTATATTTTCTTCTGTATAAACACTACTACTCATAAATCCACAATTAAAACACATATAAGAATTAAATTCTTTTTGCATCTCTTCAAAGCAGGCATCTACATCATAACATACTGGACAATCTATTACTCTTTCCATATTACTTTACCTTTTTTAATTTTGGTAATTCCATTGTGGGCAACTGTGGTGGTCCACTACCACTTGATTTTTTTAGCTTCGGAAGATTTAACTTAACTTCTTGTGGTGGTTTATCAAATAATGGTAAATACTTATCAAGTATTTCTTCAAACTTTTTAGTCATTGCATCAAGTGAAAATTTAGTTTGATTTTTAATTGCAAGTCTTTTTGCTTTAACCAAGTATTTACTATAATTATTAAATACATCTTTTAGAATCTTAGAAGCGTAATTATAATTCACAGTATGCCACTTTGATCCCTCTACATGCATACCTTGTTGAAGAGATTCTCCTTTAACATCGTTAAGACTTCCTGGTAACATTACAGCGTCTTTTTCATTCAGAAAATCTACATGACCACTCCAATTTGGAGCTATAACTGGTTTTCCACTTAATGATGCTTCAAGTAATGGACGACCAAATCCCTCTCCGTGAGTGAATGAGACATGAGCTTTAACTTTTGGATGATTATACAAACCATTCATTTCATCATCAGTTAAATCTCCATGTAATATATAAATATTTGGAAGTTTACCACTTACCGTAGATTTAATATCTTTAAGTTTTTTAAATATACTTTCACGATCCAATATAGATGGAGTTGCCCCAGATGTTTTAATAATAAGAGCTGGTTGTTTCGGCTGATTCTTAAATGTTTCTAAAAAGGTTTTTATTAACATACCTAAATCTTTTCTATCATGTCCAAGACCACCCTGTAACCAATGTCCTACAAATAGAAAACAGAAATCTTCTTTGATACCTTTAAATTCGTCTACTAAATCTTTTGAAAACTCTTTGGTTGGTTTGTATATGTTAGTATCGGCACCCTCAAATAAAACTTCAATTGGTTTTTCATTTCTTAATTCACCAATTTTTTCTTTAGTATTTTCATCATGCTTATCAAATGTTGTAGCTAAAATGGTATCTTTAACAAAATTAGCGGGAACTATATTCAAATTCATTCTATTTAAACCCTCAAGCCATTCTCCTGGACAGGCCGTAGTTTCTAATCCTGCAGTAATGCCGATATTAAATTTTGCATGTGGTTGAAATTCATTTGGTACTACAATATGAAAATGAATATCTGGTTGTCTACTCAATTTTAAGTCTGAATGCAATCTCTTAATAATAGGAATATCATTTGGATCCTTTTCATCTAATGCATTTTGTGGTGTTCCACCCCAACGGACTGGCCAGATATGTATATCGAACTTATCCATTGCAATTAATGACCTAACTATATCTCTACTATGTGAACCATAACCACTTCTCGTGCCTACGGGCGCTGTAACTAAAACTAATGGTTTCATTTATACCTCTTTATTTTTTAAATGCTGGTGATAACAACTTTTTAAAACCTGCAATAACTTTATTCCAAAAAACATCACCTGGATTACTCGTTCTACGATCTGTCGTTTTCCGTCTTGGTGCACTTTTTCTTGATGCTGATTTCTTCATTGCTGTTTTCTTTGTTCTTGGCATTTTATTCTCCTATGCTTTATATAACGTAAATCTTTTTCGTGGTGTCCACTTATCAAATGCTGTATCCATATCCTTAATAAACCTCTCACACATATTGGTACACGACATTCCAATTTCTTCTTGTAACATCCATTCTCTACCCTTTAATCCTGCTTCAATTCGTTCTTCCTTTGGTGTATCATACCATTCTTTAAATTTATCTGCTACATCATCCCACCTACACCTATCGTCAAAAATATATGGTGTTGGTATTGAACCTTGTAAAGAACGATTGGATGGCCAAACTGGTTTTGCCCATTCACCGTGAGTAAGATCTGGATTATCTTTCCACTTTCTATCATCATGTAGTGAATGTATCTCATCATAATCTTCATAAGTAACATGCTTACCTTTTAATTTAAAACCACATTGGTCTTGCATCCCACCAGTAACATTTACAACCATCGGTGTTCCTGCCATTAAGGCTTCTGCAGTTCCCAATCCAAATCCTTCGTTAGATGCCATATTAACTTGAACATCTGCCATATTGTATAAAAAATTGAGTTCTTTATCGTCCAATTTCTTATGTGAAAAAATAACATCGTGATCTGGACAAACATTTCTTACAACTTCTGGCAAATCAGTTCCATTTTGGTCTATTGGTTGAGTATGCATAATTAATACACATTTCTCAGATTTTTCCTTTGGTAACATATCACAAAATGTTTTATATGCCATTACAACATCACTTGGAACTTTTCTACGAATATTTCTGTTGTTCCAAAATACTACAAATTCATATTCTTTATTTTGTAACATTGATTTTTTAAATTCTTGTAATTTTTGCCACTCTTGAACATCCAACTCACCAATTGGATGAAATTTATCTTCTGGAATTCCATGTGGAATATATGTGTTATCCCAATCAGTTCGTGGTTTCTTTACTGCTGCATCTTTAACCATTGCTACCGTTTGTTTAGATATATTCATAATTAAATCACAAGACTCATAAAAAAATTCATTATATCTTGGTGTTGGTCTGTCATCCCATATGTTATAATAAAAAATAGGAACGTGTTGTCTAATCTCATGTTCCATTTCATATAACCATCTCCAAAATCTTGGATCTGTATAATGAATAATCGCATCTGGTTTTTCTATATTCATTATTTGTCTAAGTAGTTCTTGATTTCCATAACCACTTATTGGATATATTTTAAGATATGCCTTTTCTAATTCTAATTCTTTTTGAACAGACTCGTTCATATCAACTATTTTACCTTCTTCAGGATGTTTTATGGCACCACCAATTTGAACCCATTCATAATGTTTCATTGTACCCATAACAAAATTTTTAGATACTGTTCCAACTCCACTTGTCATTCTTAAATCATCTGACAGCAACAAAATTCTTTTCTTATTAGACATATAACCCTCTTTGTTATAATTATTTAAAAATTACTACCACTAATCTGCAATTCATCATACTCTACAATAGATTTTTTATAATCTTCGTCTTTTAAGTATTTATCCATTGACCTATTTACTAACTTTTGTAATGTAAATTCTTCGTTTAAAGCTACACCCTTAAATCTCTTATATAAATCACTTATGATTTTAACGGATGTAAGTTTCGTATCACTTATCATATTAATCTCCGTATATATGTATATATAAATATCATATTAATCTAAAATAACTACTTTTTTATTTAGTTTTTCAGCGTGTCCAATTGTATCTAAAGTACCGTTTGAATTGTATCCCTCTGGTATGAACGCTACTATATAATCACTATATTCGGCAATTTGTTTGTTGCGGTCAAAAAAATTGACCACATGGTATCTTTTTCCGTAATTATCCCTATCTAAGATACAATGTTGATTATATTGATAATGGACGGGTGGAAATTCTACATATCTCATATCAAATTCGAGTGCAAACTTCTTTGCATATCCATCTGCACCCTTTGGTTGTCCACCACTTACTACCTCAACATCTTCTCCAAATTGTTCTTTGAGTTTATATACAAACTCTTTAATTTTTCTTTTATTAGTATACTTTCGTGCCCCTACTATACCAACTTTTTTCATTTATCTAATCCTCATAGTCATTTCTTTTTTGTTTTCTCTTTGGTGGTCTATCATCTCTGGATGGTTTATCTGAAATAACAAACTTTAAAGTTTCTTTAAATTGTTCTAATCCTTTTAACACTCCACCAAGTTTCCATCCACTCTCGTGCATATATTGAAATCTACAAGGATACTTTATATCATTATCACCACCATGTATGATATTATACCAAGTATATTGAGCGTGGTCTGCACCTCTATTTGGTCGTATTGTAGTTTTGTAATGAAGTAAACTTTCATACTTTTTCATAAACGATTTTAAATCAGCCGACGTTACTTCTCCTGTATCATACCACAACTGAAGTTTAAACGTTCGTACTTTATTGATTTCATTAATTTTATCTATTACTGATGATTCCAAAGGATCATTTAAAAAATCAGACAACTTTATTCTTAACGCGTAAATTGCTCCACTCATACTTTTACTCCATTCTTATCACATAAATCGGGTTTATCACGAAAGTCACACCACCTACAATTTTTCTTTGAAGGTTGTTTAATATAAGTATGGTCATCTCTATATTCTCCATCTTCTGTGAAACAATCATCCATAAATGATTCCAACCTTCTAATTACTTTATTGATTGATGGTTTACCATTTGCCGGTATAAAAGTCTGTATTCTCTTTTGTGGAAAATCCATATTTTCATATAATTTTCTCTTTACTATGAAATACTCTACTTCAATTCTATCCATCGGAATATCGTGTTGTTTAGAATAAAATTGTTTATACAATAACAACTGGTCTGTTTTATTCTTATCTGCTTTTTGATACTTATTCCATCCCATAGTAGATGTTTTAATGTCAATAATCTTGATTCTGTTTCTAACCGTATCTTTAATAATCAAATCAATGTAACCACGAAATTTAATATTCTTCGGTAATCCATAATCAAGTGCTGTTTCAATACCAACTAACTCATATCCTCTTTTACTGAAATATTGATTTCGTTTTTTCTTGAAGTAATCAAGTATCTTCAATCCATCTTCGTAAAACTCTACCATATCATTTTTAGTACAGAACTCTTCTCCACCATTCTTCTTCATAATTTCAAGAAAATTCTTCTTTAATCTATCTTCAAGTTGTTCCTCTAAATAAAGTTCGTCTGCCTCTTTAATACTTTGAGTGTACATTACTCTTATATATTCTTGTAGGACTTCGTGCATACTCGTTCCAAATAAAGTATATATATTATCAGTAAATACTGATAGTTTATCCACATATGAAAGTTTCCACATATAAGGACATTTATCCCATAATGAAAACTGACTATATGATATTGATTTTTTTCTAGCCATTTAGTTTTTGTATTACCGATTGTTTGGGTAGTGCCCCAACGAATCTATCTACTTCTACTCCATTTTCTTCAATCACCGTAGTTGGTACTGAACGAACTCCATATTTGGATGCTAATTCTTGATTCTGGTCTACATCAACAAACTGAATTGAATGACCTTCTCCTGCTACTTCGTTCATAACTGGTTTAAATGCTTTACACGGACCACACCATGTGGCTGTGAAATATTTTGCTGTTTTCATTATTTACCCCACTTTCCATTTTTTACGATTGTTGCCATAATACCATAATTGGATACATCAAGAAATGCATCTTCCATTGGTTCACCTTCTACTGCATTTTCACGACCACTCATCAATAGAGTTTTTAGTCGTTGTATCTTATCGTTCATTCTGAACCATAAGCCCGTAAGTGATAACTTCACTTCTTCGGGTGTTTGTAATTGTGAACCAACACTAATGTTACCTGGACCGTAATCGTGTTGCTTGTGTAAGAACAATTCGTATTGTTCTCGTTGTAATCTACGAAACTCTGCGGTCATCTGTGGCCACTCTTGTTCCATCATTGTTACAATATCGCCATGGTCGCCTGTCAAATAAGAATTTACTTCTTTTTTAGTTTTATTACCACTCATCGTTTCATATTCTATCTTTGTTTTTGCTTCTTTTATTGCCTTCGGCATAATAAACTCCTTATCTCGTACTGGAAGTTACGAATAATTATTGTAAAAGTCAAGTGATTTCATCCACAATACCATATTCTAAACATTCTTCTGATGTCAAATATGTATCTTGTTTAGAAACATCTTCCCAAAACTCTTGTGTCTTTTTTGTAACATCGCCTAAAATACGATTTATATTTGTTTGTAATTTTTTCATATGATCGGCTCCTTTTATCACATCTGAAGTTTTACCTACTTCAAATGCTGAACCTTCGTGTACCATAACCGTTGAATTTTGAGTCATAGTTCTTTTACCAGTTCCACATGCCAATATCACCGCGGCTGCTGACATACAGGCTCCGATACAACGAGTGTTCACTTTAACTGGTAATGAATTGAAATAATCAATCGTTCCTAACATAGCATATACATCACCACCATAGGATGAAATAACTAAATTTACATCTTTCTTTCCACCACTATATTGGATAAAATTATCGAATCTTGTCATAACTGAATATAATTGGTCTGTATCTATTTCATAAGTTAAATACATAGTATTCGTACCTAAATTAATACCCCATTCTAACTGTTTGAATAGTATTTGTGTTTCTGTATCCAATCCCGGCATATCCGCATAATGTACTTTCAATAACCGTTCAAGGTCACGTTGTTCTGACATACTTTCTCCTATTTCCTAAAGACGAATACGGGTTCATATTTATAACCTGCACCCATCACACTTGATAATGTTAATTGTAATGTATCTTCTTGGGCAAAACCCAACTCTTTTGAAATCTTTACTGTTTGTTCTTCTATAAATTTATACTTGGGAGTGTTTGCTATATTATATAACATATAACCACCTTTTTTTAATCCGTAATAACAATTCTCTATAGTCTTTCTCAAAAACCCATTCACCCACTCATCTTGAGTAGGAAACTTTTTATAACTTTGTGTGGACTCATCGGAATACTTTTCCGTGTCGAAATAAGGT
>Ga0315338_1004166_pt1 | contig 11739 bp, 8 predicted proteins | sample ASW8metaG_FD_204518 | JGI IMG/M metagenome (GOLD analysis project Ga0315338, IMG submission 204518) | Ammonia-oxidizing marine archaeal communities from Monterey Bay, California, United States - ASW #8 | ecosystem: Environmental > Aquatic > Marine > Coastal | place: USA: California | collected...
TTGGCATCCATCACCATTTTCATCACGTACTTCCCGGCACGAAGCGGCACTTTTTTCTTCACGACACTCCCAAGCGTCTGAAAGCTCCCGGTGTTCGGTACGGCAATCGGTCCGCTGGCATCCTTGCCATTAAAATCCAAATGGATCACACCCCCTTCACTCGGCGCCGAGAGGACAAATTTTACGTCGTAGTCCCCAGACTCTTTGACGACGACGCTGTAGGCGACCCACTCGCCCGCCTTGGTCCAGCCGACCCCATGACCACCCGAGGCATCGTCGCGCTTTTCAATATCGACCTGGGTGACGCCACGGTAATTTTCGCCATGATTCTTTTCGTCGACATCGTGGTAGGCCTCGCCCGGTTTTCCCTCGTCGTAATGCTCAGCCTCGATCTTACCGGGGATCGTGTGCTCTTTGCCACCAAAAGGCCGCCGCGATCCGGCCTCATCGGCACTCGTGGGATACGCTTCCAGAACGAACAAAGATGCCGCGAGAATAAAAAGGTATATGCGCATCGGTTTTCTCCGGTTTGCTACTTTTTTTCAGTGACTGTTTGTTTGCCGCTACCTTTGAGCGTGACCAGATAGGCCACCAGGTCGCGGAGTTGAGCGCGGCTCAGAACCCGCGTAAAGCCAGCCGGCATCGCCGTGCCCTGTTTGTCGAAGTCTTCAATCGCATCCCGATCAACCACAATCTCCCGGCCGCTGCCCAGATCGCGGATCGTCACGGTACGGTGCGCACGCCGCGTGATGTAGCCCGAAAGCACACGGCCGTCGTCGAGATAAAGCGTGGTTAACTCGTAGCCTTCTTTAACCTGCCGCGCGGGCCAGATGACCGCCTGGATGATCAAATCGACCGGCAGACCGGCAGAAACGGCAGAAAGTTCCGGACCCTTAAAAAATTCCTTCGTATCGACCGGCCCCGCGCCCACAAAGTGACACGCCGTGCAGTTGGTCAGCGACGAGTTGAAGACCAATTTTCCCGCCTCCACGTCACCGGCAACCTTCACCTCTTGGGCTAGCTCGGCAACAAATGCCGGGTCGAACTCGAGTTCGCCGACCGGCTCGATCCCCATCGCCCGCTGTAGCGCGGCTGCCATTTGCGGATCGTCTTTGCCGGCCGCACTGAGCCAACGGGCAATCGACTCGGCATCGCTTTGAGAAACGTCTTCCGAATCAATCACCGTTGCCAGGGCGGCGGTGCTGCCCCGACGCTGCATCAAAATTTCCAAAATCCTTTTTTTCCCCGCTTCATCGGCAGATGTATAGAGACTCAAGCCCGCGCGGAGCGCCGCATCCAGATCCCGTTTGGCGAGCGCCGTTAAAGCGGCCTGCGCAATGTCCGGGTCTTCGTCGCTAGAAATGAAACGGCGGAACCGTTCGGCGGCATTTTCGGGCGCGAGCGTCTGCATCGCCCGCATCGCCACGGCCCGCACCTTGGGTTGGTCGCCCGCATCGAGCAGGGCATCGATCGGATCGAGCAGGCCGGTCTGCCGCCACGCACCTGCCAGGCGAATTGTCGCCATGCGGACTTGTGGATTCTCACTCTCCAACAGGGGGGAGAGCGACGCAGTCAAATCGACTTCGGGTACAAGCCGCCGCTGCTCGGCGATCTGGCTCAGCCGCACCATCAATGTTGGATCCCTTTGTGCCGCCTCAAACACCGTGATCAGATCCTCTGCGCTGCCGACCTCAGCCAGAAGAAGACGCAACTTCCGCTGCATCTCCGGTTCGAGCGATCCGCCGGCGAGCAGTGTGCGGATCTGTGGCGCGATTCGTTGACCGGTCGTTCGCAGGGCGTAGACCAAATGTTCGGGGTCGGCAAACACCGGTTCGCCCGACTCAATCGCCGCAATCCAGTGCGGGGCCAGCACCGCCGTACACTCACCGAGTGCATGTTTTTGGAAGCGGTCCATCTGCCCGTCGAGCGCGCGGGCGGCAATCCCCATCGCTTCGGCCTCTGGGATGTTGCTCGCCGCCACAATCGTCTCAAGCCGCACGCGGGGATGCGAGTCGGCAATCGCCACTTGCAGTATCGCCAGCGGATCCTCCAGTCGGTCGTGCCAGCGGCCCACGACCCGTACCGCATAGCTGCGGAGCTTGGGGTTTTCCGAAGCGAGCAGTTGTTTGAGCAGTTTGGGCCTCACGACTTCGTGATCTTCATAGACTCCGAGCGCTTCGTAGAGGTGATGTCCATATTCCGGATCGCTCGTATCGAGCGACGCGATCCACGCCTCGAGCGCGGCGGTCACTTCGGCCACCTCCAGATCGCTCAGCAACCGCTTGACCTGATCGCGATGGAAGCGGACCGGCGAGGCGAGTTGCCGGCAAAGGGCCGCGGCATCCATTGCCATAAAATCCGGAATTTTCGCAAGCGGACGGTTTTTCGCCGTCACCCGCCAGATGCGGCCGTGGTCCTTGTCGCGATCGGGATGACGGAAGGAGGCCTGGTAGTGGCCGATGATCGGGTTGTACCAGTCGGAGATATAAATCGCCCCATCCGGTCCAATCTGGATATCGACCGGACGAAAACCGCGGTGTTCGCTCCGCAGCACTGGATCCCGATTGACCGCACGATGCCCTGAACCGTCGGGCGTGACCTGCATCCTGTTGATCAGGTGTCCGAAATAACCGGCGATCAGCAGATCCTCGCGCATCTCCTCTGGAAGATGGGGCGAATCGGCATAGGTGATGATCATGCTCTTGATCGGCGTGCTGCCGATATCATCTGGCCGCTGCCAGCGGCCGCTATGCACTAGGTTCGAAAGCATTTCACTCACCATCGCTCCGCTCCCACTTTTGATCAGCGGTACCCCCCAACGGTCGAAGGCGATGCCCCAGGGATTGGCCCCCGAGCCGCCATAAAAAGCGTCGAGCTGGCGCCTCCGCGGACGAAGCCGCCAAAAACCGTGCTCGTCGAGCCGTTCGATGCCCCACGGGGTTTCGACCCGCGAAAACGTATGGAGTCCCTGGCAGAACATGAGCTCACCGCCGGGACTCCACGCAAACGAATTGATGTTCTGATGCGTATCGCCGGTGCCGAACCCGGTAAAGACCACTTCGCGGGTGTCGGCCCGATCGTCCCCGTCGGTGTCCTTAAGGTGCACCAGTTCGGTCCCTTCACCCAAGTAGACTCCGCCATGCCCTAGAGCAAACCCGGTCGGCATATCGAGCTTGTCGGCAAAGATGGTCGTCTTATCGGCCCGACCATCGTTGTCGGTGTCTTCCAGAATCAGCAGCTTGTCGTCTGGAACATCGTCCGGCTCGAGTTGCGGATAGGCCCAAGTACAGAGGACCCAGAGTCGTCCCCGCGGACCGAACCGGATCGCAATCGGATTGGCCACAGAATCGCTCTCATCGGCAAACAGGTTGACCTCAAATCCTTCGCCCATCTCAAAAGTCGCCATCTCGCTCTCGGGCGTAATATCCTTTTCCGGTTTTTGAACGCTCTGTGCAAACGCAATGCATGGAATAAACGCAAAGCAAACGCAGAAACACGGCGCCAGTCGCTGGTAGATGAAAGAACGGTTCACGATCAAACTCTTCTGTGACTTAAGGGTTCACTTTCCTGGCAGCCGCATGAATTTCGACTTCCGTCTGATCGATTGGCGAAGCAATCGACTCAACCGCGGCGGGGAACCAGCGGACTTTGAAGTCGCGATGGTCGCGACTGCTCTCGACAAATTGCCGGTTGCCGTAGAGGAATGCCCAGTTGGTCGGTCGCCAGTACCGCATCCAGAGCTGGTTTTTCTCCAAAATTTTTTGTCTGAGTCGCTCCGCATCTTCACTCAGTTGCACGTCAGGCCAGGCGGGCTCCGCCACAACGGCAACGGGCTTTGTTTTTTGCAATCCCTCGGCCAGTTGACCGGCGACCCACCAGTGCCCAGTCGCCGAGAGATGTGCGCCATCGCGCGTGCGCGGCCTTTTTGCTTTTTCACGTGACGCAACAGCATGCAAGTCGACGAGGTCGAGATGCTTTTCGCGGGCAATGCTTCGAATCGCCTCCGCGTTCTTGGCCAACCGAGCGTTCCGCATCGGAAGGTTGATGCCCAATTCGAGCGGATCCTCAAACGGAACGGGCGTTATCAGCACCAGGCGGTGCGCATGCCCGCGCAACTGCTCGACCAAATCCGCATACGCCTTGGCAAACGCCTCCGGCGAGCGGGTATCGAGCGCTTCGTTCTGGCCCATCCAGAGCACGATCGTATCGGCCGCAATCCGGCCGCGATGATCGGGGTCTTGGTTGGGAGGTGCGAGCCCACCGAGAAAAAAATTCCTCGGTCGCTGCTGACGATAGACGGTATCGGCCTGCCAGGCGAGATTGCGAATGCGGGGAGGGCCCTCGGGCGTTGTGGCCGCAAGCAGCGTTTCCAGATAGCCGAACCGCTGCGTCTGGTGCGCGTTGGTCCCGCCTAGGATCACAATCATCGGGGGCGATTTTCGATTGGGCAGCTCTTCACCACGCGGCAAAAGACCACGCAGGGCACCGGGCGGGTTTTCGGCCGCTGAGAGAGGAATTGCAGCCAGAAAAACAGAGGCCCCAAGGCAGAGCAAGGCTCGCAGGGCCAAAGCACGGGAACAATGGGCAGGGTACCGGTGAATAGTCACGGGGAATACTGTTTTCATCGGGTCGGGCGGGGGTGCTGATTGCACCCATCATAGACCCTCACCGCGATGCCCACAACGATCCAATGGAGTGAAGTGAGCCAACACCCACTGGAAACATCGAGAGGCGCCGATCGGATTCGAACCGATGGTGGCGGATTTGCAATCCGCTGGCTTAGCCACTTGCCTACGGCGCCAACTGATTTGGTGGGTTAACTTAGGTACTTCATACGGATGGGTCAAGTGCGTCTGTCCGGACATCCACTGTGAGAAAAGCGGAAATAGGCAAATTTTTCGGATTGTCCCGCTTTGCCACGGCAAGAATTTTCTCCTTGTTCTGTGCCGTTCGTCGATCGAGTGAAGTTTACCGGCCCAATGACTCGATGGAGAAAAGAGATCCTGATCTTTTTACGCGATCGCGAAAGTGAAAGGCTCCCGTTGATGAAATTGCTTGACGCCGTTCGACATCGATTCCACGTCCGAAGGGCAGCGCGCCTGGCAGTCGATATTGCCAGTAACAGTGAGAAGCAAGTATGGAGTCGGGTCCGCAAATGTATCTTTGATATGGACCTCCATGAAGCTCGGGGATACGTGCGCGTCCGCGCTACCGCCGTGATCCGCGACCAGATGCACCTCACACTCGGCAGGCGCCACAATCTACCCGAGCGCGTTGTGGCGATAGTCGCTGAGTTGGCTCGTGAACGGGTGGTCCATCTGGTGCTCGTCGACTTCCTCTCGAGTCGCAAAACGGGACGTCGCGTGGCCGCCTGAGTCCACCGCATTTTTCTCAGTCTGCCTTCTTTGCTGATAAACCAAGCCTCGCAGAACGCGGGCCTCGTTGCTGCTCTGCAGTCCTAGGGTTAAAATATCGCGATCCGGGAAGGCTCACACATGCGCGACAGTCACAGAGCCTTTTGCAAAGTGGATTGATTGTCCTTTGTACCTGTTACCTTCTCTTCTAGAATTGAGCTGTTGATGACATCCGCTGCTGCCACCCCCAACATCCCCGCCGAGGGGGCAATCGATGTACTCGCACTCGGAGCGATCGTACACCGCCTCGATCCAGGTGTGGTTCCATTCCGCAAAGCAACCGAGTGCCAGATCCATATCAGTGGTGGCGAATTCAATGTCGCGGCCAACCTCTCAAACTGCTTTTTAAAGCGTACGGCCATCGCCACAGCCATGGTCGATCATCCCTTGGGAGACCTGGTCACCGAGCGGGTCCGGACAATGGGCGTGCGGCCCTTCTTCAAACAGTTTGCCAACAACGGCGTGGACGGACCGAACATCGCTACCGTCTACAGCGACCGCGGCCAGGGTATCCGGCCACCAGTGGTATTTTACAATCGTGCGAACGAGGCGGCGGCCATGCTCAAGCCGGGGGATTTCCCCTGGGACACTATTTTTTCTGAGGGCATCCGGTGGTTCCATAGCGGTGGAATTTTTGCAGCGCTCTCCGCCTCAAATCCGGATTTGATTATCGAGGGCATGCAGGCCGCCAAGGCCGCCGGTGCGGTGGTCTCGTTCGATCTTAATTTTCGTAACTTGCTGTGGCACCATTCCGGCGGTCTCGACACCGCCCAGCAGACTTTGCGGCGGATTGCAGAACACGTCGACGTTCTCGTAGGGAACGAGGAGGATCTACAAAAAGGGTTGGGATTTTCCGGCCCCAACGTGACTTCCGATTCTAAGCTCGATCCATCGGTTTTTCTGAGATTGATTGACGAGGTCCAGAAGGAATTACCACAAATCAAAATCCTGGCCACCACACTTCGCGAAGTCCATTCCGCCAACCACCATAGCTGGAGCGCGGTGGCCTGGGCCGGGGGGCAGCACTACACGGCACCCCGGTGCGAGTTGGAAGTCCTCGATCGGGTGGGCGGCGGTGATGGTTTTGCGGCAGGCTTTTTCTACGGGCTGCTGGAGGGGATGCCAGTGGAAGACGCCCTTAAATTTGGTTGGGCGCACGGCGCCCTTTTAACAACGTATCCCGGGGATACCACGATGGCGACGCTCGAGCAGGTTCAGGCTCTGGCCGAAGGTGGTGGCGCGCGGATTGAACGCTGAGCTCAGGAAACCACAAACTTGCCAAAATCTCAAAAACGATGTGACTTTGGTCTGGTCGGCCTCGCTGTCATGGGTGCGAACCTCGCACTCAATGTGGAAAGCCGAGGTTATCGAGTCGCGGTCACGAATCGAACAGGCAGCAAAATCGATGCCTTTCTTGCAGGGCCGGCGGCAGGAAAAAATATTGTCGGCTGTTACAGCCTGCCCGATCTGGTCGATGTACTCTCAACACCCCGCAAAGTCATGCTGATGGTCAAAGCCGGACCGGCCGTCGATGCGCTGATCGAGCAACTCATTCCGCTCCTCTCCCCGGGTGATGTCATTATCGATGGGGGCAATAGCTCCTATCTCGATTCGGAACGGCGAACCGGCACTGTCGAACAAGCGGGCCTGCTCTACGTCGGAACCGGTGTCTCGGGAGGCGAAGAAGGTGCGCTACGGGGACCGAGCCTGATGCCAGGTGGCACAGAAGCAGCCTGGCCGATCGTGCAGCCGATCTTTCAAGCCATCGCGGCCAAGGTCGGCCCCAATGGAGACATTCCCTGCTGTCAATGGGTCGGCCCACGGGGGGCAGGGCATTATGTCAAAATGGTCCACAACGGTATCGAGTATGGCGACATGCAACTGATCTGCGAAGCGTATCTTTTGCTGCAGCAGGTTGCCGGGCTGGACAACGCGCAACTCTACGACACCTTCGCGGACTGGAACCGCGGGGAGCTGCAGAGTTACCTGATTGAAATTACCCGCGATATTTTTAGCGTGAAAGATTCCGAAGGAGACGGATTTCTCGTCGATGCCGTTCTCGACCGGGCTGGCGCCAAGGGAACCGGAAAATGGATGAGCCAGTTGGCACTCGACTTGGGTGTTCCAAGCACACTGGTAACCGCGGCAGTCTATGCCCGAAGTCTTTCTGCGATGAAAGAGGCCCGCGTACGGGCCGCTGCAATTCTTAAAGGCCCCGAACCCGAGCCCTACCCGGGAGATCCAGATGCCTTTGGCGAAGCGGTCCGGCAAGCCCTCTATACCTCAAAGATTTGCAGCTACGCCCAAGGATTTGTGCAATTACAAGCTGCGGCCGCCGAGCATGAATGGCCACTCGATTACGGCAGCATCGCCATGCTTTGGCGGGGTGGCTGCATCATTCGCGCCCAATTCCTCGACCGGATTAAAGAGGCCTTCGACGAACATCCGGCACTTGAAAACTTGCTGCTGCATCCCTACTTTCATTCTGCCGTGCAAAATGCCCAACCATCCTGGCGGGAAGTGATTGCGACGGCGACCGGTCGTGGACTGCCGATTCCCGCATTGAGCAGCGCGCTGGCCTACTACGACGGCTACCGGACAGCGCGGTTATCGACCAACCTGCTGCAGGCCCAGCGTGACTACTTTGGTGCGCACACGTATGAGCGAACCGACCGGGAGGGAACGTTTCATACCGATTGGCTCCACGCCCGTAAGGAACCTGCGATCCAGACTGATTAAATGGACCGGGAGCGACCCTCTCTGCAAAACCATGATGACTCCACATCCCAGAAAACCTTGAGAACATTTGTGATGCACCCCGACTACCTGCAAAACCTTTTCGGAATAGACGGCCAAGTTGCGGTTGTGATCGGCGGCACAGGGGTCCTCGGCGGCGCGATCGCGGAATCTCTTGCTCAGGCCGGAGCCAGCGTCGTCATCGCCGGACGCAACAGCCAACGAGGGGAAACGCGGGTCTCGGCCATCGAGTCGCTCGGTGGCAAAGCCACATTTTTACCTGTGGATGCCACTAGTCGCGAGTCGGTGGAACAACTCCTCGCTGCAACTGTTGAACAATTCGACCGTTGCGACATGCTCGTCAACTCTGCTGGAGTCAACTCGGCCGATCCCTACTTCGAAATCGAGGAAGCCGATTTTGACCGTATCCTCGACACCAATCTCAAGGCAACTCATTTCGGCTGTCAGGTGTTCGGCCGTCATATGGCCGAACAGGGCGCAGGAGCGATTTTGAATATCGGCAGCGTCTCTTCCCACCTGCCGCTTTCCCGCGTCTTCACCTACTCTGCGACCAAAGCGGCCGTGGTCAACTTGACTAAAAACGTTGCAAGGGAACTCGCACCACAAGGCGTGCGTGTCAATTGTCTCTGTCCTGGATTCTTTCCCGCCGAGCAGAACCGGAAAGTTTTGACTCCCGAACGGGTGGAAAATATCCTTGGCAAGACACCGATGGGGCGATTCGGCGAGGCGAACGAACTGGCAGGTGCCGTCCTTCTGCTCCTTGCCCCGGTCGCCGGCAGCTTCATCACCGGCGCAGAAATCTATGTTGATGGTGGTTTTACCGGAATGAGTATTTAGACAAAGGATCGTCTCTCCATGCGTTATTCCATCATCATCTTTGGTGCCTCGGGCGACCTGACCCGCCGCAAGCTGATCCCCGCACTCTACAGACTCCATACCCAGGACCGCTTGCCCCCAGATACGAATATTGTGGGATTCTCGCGAACCGAGTTCACCAGCGAAGCATGGCGCGACCACCTGGCCAAGTCGACGGAAGAATTTCTCGGCCCGTTGTTCTCGCAGCAGAGTTGGGACGCATTTGCTTCCTCGGTGTATTACCATCCGGGCGACATCGGCAACCTTGAGGATTTTCGAGCGCTCGGTGAACAACTTGAGACGGTTGAGGGAGAGGGCAGTAGCACACGGGTGTACTATCTGGCGACCGCTCCACGTTTTTTTCTGCCGGCCGTGGCCCATCTCGGAGAAGCCGGCCTGGCAGACGAAACTCGCGGACCACGACGACTCGTCCTGGAAAAACCGATCGGCAGCGATCTGCAATCGGCAGAAGAACTCAATTGTGCAGTCGGTTCAGTATTTGCGGAGCATCAGGTTTTTCGGATCGACCACTATCTGGGCAAAGAGACCGTCCAGAATCTCTTGGTACTCCGATTCGCCAACACGATTTTCGAGCCGATCTGGAACCGCAACTACATCGACCATATACAGATCACGGTCGCAGAAGAGGTTACGGTGGGTCATCGGGCGGGGTATTACGACCGTGCCGGTGTGGTGCGCGATATCTTCCAGAACCACCTCATGCAGTTGATGATGGTCATCGCTATGGAAGCTCCTGTCCGATTTGAGGCAGACCTCGTGCGCAATGAAAAAGTAAAAGTACTCGAAGCCGTTCGTGTGATGGACAGCAACGATGTTGCCGAACGTTCCATTCGCGGGCAATACCGCGGGTATCGCTCTGAACCTGGAGTAGCGGCCAATAGCCAGACAGCGACCTTTGCCGCCATGCATCTGAGTATTGACAACTGGCGGTGGCAGGGAGTGCCATTCTATCTCCGCAGCGGTAAAGCGATGTCCTGTCGCACGACCCAGATTGTCGTCCAGTTTCGCGAACCGCCCCACAGCATGTTCCATCCCGATCCAACCACATCGATCGATTCCAACCGACTGGTAGTACAGATCCAACCGGCCGAAGGAATCCAATTGCATTTCCAGACCAAAGTTCCCGACCACGATATGAAACTGCGAATGACCGAACTCGACTTCCAGTTCGCACGGGAGTTTATCGGGCAGATGCCCGATGCCTATCAGCCGTTGCTCTTAGATGCCCTGGAAGGCGATGCAAGCCTGTTTGCCCGTAACGACGAAGTAGAGCACTCCTGGGAAATCATCGATCCGATTTTACGTGCGTGGGAGGAGACCGGCGAGCCAACTCTCCACATGTATGAACCGGGGTTATGGGGTCCGTCTGAATCGACCGAATGGATGCGGAGTCGCGGTCGAGAATGGTTTGATACCTGCCCGGTTCTCGGAGAACACAAGTAATCTGTCGTTCAGACAAGAAACATGCAATCGCTTCGATTCGACAACGTAGAAATTGATTTTCCAATCGTTCAGGCCGCACTTTCCGGGTATAGCGACTGGCCGATGCGGATCATTGCCCGCCGACTCGGGGCACCTTACACACTCTGCGAGGTCATGCTCGACCGCTTCGTGGTGGAAGTTTCGCGAGGGGGCAAAGCCCGCCAGTATCTACAGGTCACTGACGAAGAGCAGCCAGTCGGCGGCCAGCTGATGGGGGCCGATCCAGCCAATTTCGCCCCGGCTACCAAGCGGCTCGTGGAGGCCGGCTTCGATGTGATCGATATCAACTTCGGTTGTCCCGTAAAAAAGGTGCTCGGCCGCTGTCGCGGAGGCTTTCACCTGGGACAACCCGACGTGGCGTTGGAAATCGTTGCCCGCGTTCGCGAAGCGGCACCGGAAAACGTTCCGGTAACGGTAAAAATGCGACGGGGAATCGACGATGATGCCGAGAGCCAAGACCACTTTTTTGAAATCCTCGATGGTGCCTTTGACCGGGGCGTTAGCGGGATCACCGTCCACGGCCGCACGGTCCGGCAGCGGTACAACGGCCCGAGCAGTTGGGCGTTTTTAGCCGAAGTCAAACGTCACGCCGGCGACCGCACGATTCTCGGCAGTGGCGATTTGTTTTCGCCCGCCGCCTGCGTACAAATGCTCACCCAAACCGGCGTGGACGGTGTCACGGTCGCCCGCGGCGCGATCGGCAACCCCTGGATCTTTGGGCAGGCTGCTGCGCTGCTTCGTGGCGACCCGCTTCCCGAACCGCCAACGCTCCACGCCCAGCGGGCCGTGATCCGCACCCATTTCGAGTTGGCCACCGCCCATTACGGACCGAAGCGATCATCTGCGCTAATGCGAAAATTCGGCATTAAATACGCGCGGCTGCACCCCGAGTCGCAAACGGTCCGCGACGCCTTCGTTTCGGCCCGCAACGTGGACGAGTGGAAAGCGGTCCTCGACCGCTATTACCGTGACGACCTTCCGGGCCGGCATCCGCCGGCGCTTCCAGAAGCGGCTGAAACTCCCGGCGCCGAAGGTTGCTCGAGCGGAGCGGATGCCACACTACCGGGATCCGATGCCGGTTAACAACCGGTTGCCGACTGCGCGTGATGTGCGAGGGCACCGTCGATCTCGGCTCGAACCTCGGCGTCTTGTTCCTTGTCCAACTGCGCGGCCAGAAGTGCGGCAGCCGTTGCGGAGCCATAGCGCCCCA
>Ga0315338_1004167_pt1 | contig 11738 bp, 10 predicted proteins | sample ASW8metaG_FD_204518 | JGI IMG/M metagenome (GOLD analysis project Ga0315338, IMG submission 204518) | Ammonia-oxidizing marine archaeal communities from Monterey Bay, California, United States - ASW #8 | ecosystem: Environmental > Aquatic > Marine > Coastal | place: USA: California | collected...
TTGGCCTTCTCGACCGACGTTACCTTGCCGCGGCGTTGCCGGGCCAGATCGAACCCGACGGCGGCAACGCGGCGGATTTCCGATTCGGTGTAGGTCTGGGTATCGAAACCGCGGCGCTGGCCGTCCGGCAGGGTTTCAATCCCGCGCGGCGTGCCGAAATAGATGCCACCGGTCGATTCCCGCACGATCATCATGTCGAGGCCGCGCACCACGTCCTCCTTCAAGCTCGATGCGTCGAGCAGCGCGTCGAACGTGGTTGCCGGGCGTAGATTGGCATACAGATCGAGATCCTTGCGCAGCCGCAGCAGGCCCATTTCCGGGCGCATGTCGCGCGGCGCGTCGTCGTATTTCGGACCGCCAACGGAGCCGAACAGCACCGCATCGGCGGCCATGGCGTCGGCCATCGTTTCCTCGGTTATCGGTGTCCCATGAGCGTCGTAGGACGCGCCGCCGACGAGCCCTTCTTTGACCTCGAACGTGACCTCGCGCCGATGGTCGAACCATTCGACGACCCGGCGCACTTGGACCATGACCTCCGGTCCGATCCCGTCGCCCGGCAAGATGAGTAGTGATTTGTTCGCAGCCATAAGGGCCCCCTGACTTTTTCCTGTTATTCGCTTGAATGAGTTTCGAGTTCGCGCACATCCGTAAGACGGCCGGTCACCGCCGCCGCCGCAACCATCGCCGGGCTCGCCAGATGGGTCCGTCCGTTGCGGCCCTGCCGTCCTTCGAAATTGCGGTTGGACGTCGATGCGCAGCGCTGCCCTGGATCGATGTAGTCGCCGTTCATGGCGATGCACATTGAGCAGCCCGGCTCACGCCAATCGAAGCCGGCTTCCTTGAAAATCTTGTCGAGGCCGCGCGCCTCGGCTTCCTGTTTGACCAGGCCGGAGCCCGGCACGACCATCGCTTCCACACCGTCGGCGACATGTCGGCCGCGCGCGATAGCGGCGGCGGCCTCGAGATCCTCGATCCGGCTGTTGGTGCAAGAGCCGATGAAGGCGCGGTCGATTTCGATGTCCCGCATCGCCGTACCCGGTTTCAGTCCCATATAGTCGAGCGAGCGCTGGATCATGCGGCGGCGTCCCTCGTCCGGTGCGTTGGCCGGGTCGGGCACCTTGCCGTCGATCGGCGCGACCTCTTCCGGGTTGGTACCCCAGGTCACCTGCGGCGCGATCTTGGCCGCGTCGAGCGACACTTCCTTGTCGAACACCGCGCCCTCGTCGGTCGGCAATGTTTTCCAATATTCGACGGCCTTGTCCCAATCCGCGCCCTTCGGCGCACGCGGCCGGCCTTCGCAATAGGCAAAGGTCTTCTCGTCCGGCGCGATCATGCCGGCGCGCGCGCCGCCCTCGATCGTCATGTTGGAGACGGTCATGCGGCCTTCCATCGACAGGCCGCGGATTGCGGAACCGGCGAACTCGATGACATGGCCGGTGCCGCCGGCGGTGCCAATCTTGCCGATGATGGCGAGAATGATGTCCTTGCCGGTGCAGCCGACAGATAGATCGCCCTCGACGCTGACGCGCATGGATTTCGGTTTGGGTATCCGCAGAGTCTGGGTCGCAAGGACATGTTCGACTTCAGATGTGCCAATCCCCATGGCGAAGGCGCCGAACGCGCCATGTGTCGCGGTGTGGCTGTCGCCGCAAAACAGTGTGACGCCCGGTAAGGTAAAGCCCTGCTCCGGCCCGATGACATGAACGATGCCCTGTCGCGGGTCCATCAGGTCGAGCAGCTCGACGCCGAACTCCTCGTAATCCTTGTACGCCTGCTCGACGATCATGCGATTGACGGGATCAGCGATCTCCTCATCGCGCGGGCCCGTCGGGATGACGTGATCCATGACGCCGAGCACATTCTCCGGCCGACGGACCTTCAGGCCGGCCAACCGCAAGCCCTCGAAGGCCTGCGGCTGCATTTCCATGATCAGCAGACGGTCGGCGTACAGAACGCTGAGCCCATCCTCGGAGGCATCGACGAGATGGGAATCCCAGATCTTGTCGAACAGCGTGCGCGGCGCGGTCATACCGGCCGACCCCTAACTATTGAGCCAGGGCTGCGAGTCCTTCTGCTTCGCCTCGAAGCTGTCGATCTTGTTGCCCTTCTGCATGGTCAGGCCAATATCGTCGAGCCCGCCCAGCAGGCATTCGCGGCGGAACGCATCCAGTTCAAACGGCACGGTGACGCCGTTCGGGCGGCTGATCTGCATGTTGACCAGATCAACCGTCAGCTCCGGGTTTTCGGTGTCGCTGGCGTCCGCCATCAAGGCGTCCAGTTGATCCTTGGTCACGCGGATCGGCAGGATGCCGTTCTTGAAGCAGTTGTTGTAGAAGATGTCGGCGAAGCTGGTCGAGATGACGCAACGGATGCCAAAATCGAGCAGTGCCCAGGGCGCGTGTTCGCGCGACGAACCACAACCAAAATTGTCGCCCGCCACGATAATTTTGGAATCACGGTAGGGCGGCTTGTTGAGGATAAAGTCGGGCTTCTCCGAACCGTCCGGCTCGAAGCGCATTTCTTCGAACAGCACACTGCCGAGGCCGGTCCGCTTGATGGTCCGGAGATGCAGCTTGGGAATGATCTTGTCGGTGTCGATGTTGATCATGTCCATCGGCGCCGCGACGCCGGTCAGCTTATCGAATTTATCCATCGTTCGTCCCTTCCCCTCAGCTTTTCAACAGATCGCGCACATCGGTCAGCTTGCCGGTGACCGCGGCTGCCGCCGCCATCGCCGGGCTGACCAGATGGGTCCGCCCGCCGCGGCCCTGCCGGCCTTCAAAATTTCGGTTCGAGGTCGCAGCACAACGCTCGCCCGGCTGCAGCTGGTCGACATTCATGGCCAGACACATCGAGCAGCCCGGCTCGCGCCAGTCGAAGCCGGCGTCGATCAAAATCTGCGCGAGGCCTTCCTCTTCCGCCTGTTGTTTGACGAGGCCGGAGCCCGGTACGATCAGTGTCCGCATGCCTTCCTTCACCTTGCGGCCCTTGGCGATCTCGGCGACCGCGCGGATATCCTCGATCCGCCCATTGGTACAGGCACCGATAAAGATCGTGTCGATCTCGATATCCGTCATCTTTGTCCCGGGTTTCAGCCCCATATATTCGCAGGACCGTTTGACCGCCGCCGCCTTGTCGGGATTGGTCGCATCCTTTGGATCGGGTACGACGCCGGTGATCGGCACCACATCCTCGGGGCTGGTGCCCCAGGTGACCTGCGGGGCGATCTCGCTAACATCAAGCGTCGCTTCCTTGTCGTAGTTCGCGCCTTCGTCCGACGGCATGGTCTTCCAATGCGCGACCGCGGCATCCCAATCGGCACCCTTCGGCGCATAGGGACGCCCCTTGAGATACTCGTAGGTCTTCTCGTCCGGCGCGATCAAACCGGCGCGGGCACCGGCCTCGATCGTCATGTTGGAGACTGTCATCCGGCCTTCCATCGACAGTGATGTAATCGCCGGGCCGGTATATTCGATGACATGCCCAGTGCCGCCGGCGGTACCGACTTTACCGATGATCGCCAGGACCAGATCCTTCGCGGTGCAGCCAAACGGCAGCTCGCCATTGACCGTGATCCGCATGCTCTTGACCGGTGCCTGCAGCAGGGTCTGGCTTGCCATGACATGCTCGACTTCCGAGGTGCCAATGCCGAAGGCGAGCGCGCCAAAGGCGCCATGCGTCGCCGTGTGGCTGTCGCCGCAGACCAAGGTCACGCCAGGCAAGGTGAAGCCCTGCTCCGGACCGATGATGTGGACGATGCCGTTACGCGGATCGTCGACTTCGAACAGGGTGACGCCGAAGGCCTCGCAATTGCGCCGCAAGGTGTCGATCTGCAGCTGCGAATCTTCAGGAATTGCCTCCGAGCGATCGGTCGCGATGTTGTGGTCGATCACCCCCAGGGTGAGGTCCGGGCGGCGCAGCTTGCGGCCGGCCAGGGTCAGCCCTTCGAAAGGTTGCGGGCTCGTCACCTCGTGGATGATGTGGCGGTCGATATAGAGCAGGCAAGTCCCATCTTCCTGCCTATCGACCACATGGCTGTCCCAAATCTTGTCGAGTAGTGTGCGCGGCTTGGACATAAGGCTCCCTCGTCCTGGCTGATTGTCGCATGCGAATGGATGCCACTGCCGGTTATCTGTGAAGAGGCCTCACATCGGGAAACCCGCATTGCGGGGCCTAGACCTTCCAGCGATCCGGCATCCATAGCGATTTAAGCGTTTCAGCGCCGCACTTACAAAAGAGAATATTTCATACGGCGATGAAACAGGCTCACAGGACCAGTTTAGCTCTCCGGCTTACCGTCCTTCGCGTCGGTGCGCCGGACCGTCGTACGCTCCGCGATGCGGGCCGATTTGCCGCGCCGTTCGCGCAGATAATAGAGCTTCGCGCGGCGCACCGAACCACGGCGTATCACTTCGATCTCCTCGATGCGCGGGCTGTACAGCGGAAAGACGCGTTCGACGCCCTCGCCATAGCTGATCTTGCGCACCGTGAAGGCGCTGCTCACGCCGTTATTTTTGCGCGCGATGCAGACGCCCTCGAAGATCTGAACCCGCTCGCGCGAGCCTTCGACGACCTTCACATGGACACGCAGGGTATCACCGGCCTGAAATTCCGGGACCGCCCGCGTTTCCGCGAGTTTCGTCACCTGCTCCTGTTCGAGCTGTTCGATAATATTCATGACATCGTCCTCACTTGCTTATTCCGCGCGACGTACCGTTCCCAAAGATCGGGACGCCGTTCACGGGTAATACGTTCAGCCTGGGCCAACCGCCAGGCGCGAATTTTCTCATGGTGGCCGGACAACAAAACGTCCGGCGTAGTACGGCCGCGCCAGGTGGCAGGCCGTGTATATTGCGGGTATTCGAGAAGTCCTTGCGCGAAGCTCTCCTCGACCAGGGACTCTTGGTCGCCGACAACCCCCGGCAGTAGACGGACGCAGGCGTCGATGACACTCATCGCCGCCGGCTCGCCACCTGACAGCACGAAGTCGCCAACACTTACTTCTTCGAAACCACGTTCTTCAATGACCCGCTCGTCGATTCCTTCGAAGCGGCCGCACAGCAAGGTCACGCCCGGCCCCGAAGCGAGCGACGCGGCCCGCGCCTGATCGAAGGCCCGGCCACGCGGCGTCAGGTAGATCACCGGCCCCGACGCGTCGTCGACGGACGCCAGTGCGGCATCGAGCACGTCGGCCCGCATAACCATGCCCGGCCCGCCGCCGAACGGCGAGTCGTCAACCGTGCCGTGCTTGTCGGCAGCGAAATCGCGGATATCGACCGTCTGCAGAGTCCAAACTTTCTCCGATAGAGCGCGTCCCGCCAGCGAATGGCCAAGCGGCCCCGGAAACATATCCGGGAAGATCGTAAGGATACGGGCGGACCAAGCGCTCATTTGCCGTCCTCCGCCTGCGTCTCGGTCGGTGGCACGACGGTGACCCGACCACCGTCGAGATCGATTTCGGGAACCACCGACTTGGTAAAAGGCAAAACGGAGACACCGCCGCCCTCGAGGATAATCTCGATCATGTCGCCGGCTCCGAATTCATGCAAAGCGCGCACCTTGCCATAAAGCGAGCCATCGGCGAGAACCGCAGAAAGTCCGATCAGATCGGTGTGGTAAAACTCATCGTCGCCGGTCTGCGGCAAGGCACCCCGATCGACAAAGAGTTCCGTGCCTTTCAGCGCCTCGGCCGCATTTCGATCGCCAACGCCCTCGATCCGGGCAAGCAGTACACCCTTCGCGGAACCGGTAACGCCCAGCGCAAAACGACGCCTTCCGTTGGCATCGTAGAGCGGGCCGTACGCGGCGACGTCGGCGGGATCCTCGGTAAAACTTTTGACACGCACGAGACCGCGCACGCCATGCACACCGACGATAACGCCGACGCATATCCGAGAATTCGCCATGAATGCCGCCTGTTCCACCAACGTCTTCCTTACGCCGGTTTCTCTTCTTCGGCCGCCGGCTCTTCCGCGGCAGCCTCTTCAGCGGGCGCTTCCGCTGCTGCAGCTTCCTCGGCGGGAGCTTCTTCCTCAGCCGGGGTTTCTTCCGCAGCGGCTTCTTCGGCCGGCGCTTCTTCGGCCGGCGCTTCTTCAGCGACCGCCTCTTCGGCCGGGGCTTCCGCAGCAGCAGCTGCCGTTTCAGCCGCTTCCTTGGCCGCCACAGCCGCTTCCTCGGCTTCCTTCATGCGTTCCTGCGCCTTCGCCTTGGGCAAATGCTGCTTGGTCTGTTCCGGAATTGCCGGCACAGCCATAATTTCGGCCCGGCCGAGGAACCGCGCGACCCGGTCGGAGGGTTTCGCGCCAACCGACATCCAATGGCGGATACGGTCTTCGACGAGTTCGATCCGCTTGGGATCGTCCTTGGCCAGCATCGGGTTGTAGACCCCGACGCGCTCGATGTAACGGCCGTCGCGTGGCATGCGCGAGTCGGCGACGACAATGCGGTAGTACGGGCGCTTTTTCGCACCGCCGCGGGCCAGTCTGATTTTCAGCGCCATATGGATGATTCTCCTCGGTTTGCTTTTCGTTTCGAATATTCGGTTGCTGTTACATACGGGGCATGAGGCCCTGGATGCCGTGACGCATCAGACCCTTTTCGCCCATCTTGCTCATGCGCTTCATCATCTTGCGCATCGTTTGATATTGCTTGAGCAGTTTGTTCACGTCCTGGATCGAGGTCCCCGACCCGGTCGCGATACGTTTCTTGCGCGATGCATGAATCAGTTTCGGCCGCAGCCGTTCCTTTGGCGTCATCGACGAGATGATCGCCTCCTGGTGCAGCAGCGCGGACTCATCGATTTTCGACTCCGCCATCTGCTTCTTCGCCTTGGCAACGCCCGGCAGCATTTCCATCATGCCCGACAGGCCGCCCATCTTGCGCATCTGGCCAAGCTGCTTGGCCATGTCGTCTAGATCGAATTCGCCCTTCTGGATCTTCTTGGCGAGCGCCTCGGCTTCGGCCTCATCGATGGTTTCCTGCGCCTTTTCGACCAGGCTGACCACGTCGCCCATGCCGAGGATACGGCCGGCGATCCGTTCCGGATGAAAATCTTCCAGTTCGTCGAGCTTCTCGCCGACGCCAATCAGCTTAATCGGGCAGCCGGTCACGGCGCGCATTGACAGCGCCGCGCCTCCGCGCGAGTCACCGTCGACGCGGGTCAGCACAATACCGGTCAGCGGCAAACGCGCCTTGAAGCCTTCGGCGACATTGACCGCGTCCTGGCCGGTCATCGCATCGGCGACAAGCAGAATTTCGTACGGTTCGACCGCATCGCGGACCGCCGCGGCTTCCGCCATCAGCGCCTCGTCGATCTGCAGCCGGCCGGCGGTATCGAGCATCACAACGTCGTAACCGCCGAGCCTGGCCGCTTCGTTCGCCCGGCGCGCGATATCCACCGGTTGCTGTCCGGCGACGATCGGCAGGGTTTTGACCCCGGTCTGCTCGCCCAACACCTTCAACTGTTCCTGCGCGGCGGGCCGCTGCGTATCGAGCGACGCCATCAGGACTTTCTTCTTGTCCCGGTCCTGCAGGCGCGCCGCGATCTTCGCCGTCGTCGTTGTCTTACCGGAACCCTGCAGCCCGACCAGCATGATGCCAACCGGCGCCGGCGCCAGCAGCTCGAGCCCCTCCGTCTCCGCGCCGAGCATTTCGACAAGCTGATCGTTGACGATCTTGACGACCATCTGGCCCGGCGAAACGGAGCGCACAACCTCCTGGCCGACCGCTTCCTTCTGCACCTTGTCGATGAAGTCGCGCACGACCGGCAGGGCGACGTCGGCTTCGAGCAGCGCAACCCGGACGTCGCGCATAGCAGCGGACACGTCGGATTCGTTCAACGCCCCACGGCGTTTCAGCTTCTCGAAGACGTCGGCCAAGCGGCCGGACAATGACTCGAACATGCGCGCCTCAATCACCAGTTCCGTTACGACAACGCAAAACGCGCCAGTGCGCGAAACTCGCGGACTGGCGGAGCCCCTCGGGACCGGAAACCATCGTTTCCCGAATGAGACCGGGCTTTTACGCCCGGCTGAGGATCAAGTCAAGAGCGGCTGCGGAGGGATTAATACGATCGCCATTTGCATCTGGCATTGGTTTCGTATCTTCTCACCACCATCCTGAAGAAACCGTCACAGAAAACCAAAATCCAGCAAAGTTCGGGGGAGCTAAAAAATGACCACTAGTAAAAATCCAGAAACGATTGTCCTGCACACCGGATACCGGACCGACCCGGCGACCGGCGCCGTCGCCGTGCCGATCTATCAGACAACGTCATTCCAATTCCAGGATACCGGCCACGCATCACGTCTTTTCGCGCTGCAGGAATTGGGAAACATCTATACCCGGATCATGAATCCGACCCAGGACGCGCTTGAGCAGCGCGTTACGGCCCTGGATGGCGGCGTCGCGGCATTGGCCGTCGCTTCCGGACAAGCCGCCTCGGCCATGGCGGTACAAAACCTCGCCTGGGCCGGCGACAATATCGTCAGCTCGACCGACCTTTATGGCGGCACCTGGAACTTGTTCGCCAACACGCTGCGGCAGCAGGGAATCGAAGTCCGTTTCGTCGACCCGTCCGATCCCGAAAACTTCCGCCGCGCGACGGACGACAAGACGCGGGCCTATTACGCGGAAACCCTGCCAAATCCGAAACTGCATGTATTCCCGATCAAGGAAGTCGCGGATATCGGCCGGCCGCTCGGCATTCCGCTCATCATGGACAACACCGCCGCGCCGATCCTGTGCCGCCCCTTCGACCATGGCGCCGCGATCAATGTCTACTCTTTGACGAAATATATCGGCGGCCATGGTACGTCGATCGGCGGGATGATCGTCGATAGCGGCGCGTTCGACTGGGAAGCCGTGCCGGAGCGGCAACCGGCGCTGAACCAGCCGGACGAAAGCTACCATGGCGCGGTTTGGACAGAGGCGGTCAAACCGCTTGGCCCCATCGCCTACATCATCCGGGCCCGCGTCGTCCTGTTGCGCGACCTCGGATCCGCGGTTGCTCCGCAGAATGCCTTCCAGTTCATCCAGGGCCTGGAGACGTTGCCGTTGCGCATGCGCGAGCATTGCCGGAATGCGAGTGCCGTCGCGGAATACCTCGGCGGCCACGATAAGATCACGAAGGTGATCCATCCGAGCAACCAGTCCGGCGAGGAAAAGCGCCGTGCCGATGCCTATCTAAACGGCGGTCTGGGTGGGCTTGTCGGCTTCGAGTTGGAAGGCGGCAAGGAAGCCGGACAGGCGTTCATCGAAGCGTTGAAGATGTTCTATCACGTCGCCAATATCGGCGATGCGCGCAGCTTGGCCATTCACCCGGCCTCGACGACGCATTCCCAGCTTTCGCCGGAAGAACAGTTGGCCACGGGCGTCACCGACGGCTATGTGCGCCTGTCGATCGGTATCGAGCATATCGACGACATCATCGCAGACCTGGAGCAGGCGCTCGCAGCAGTCTGACTTGGTAAGGCCCGGCGGCGCCTTCGGGTGCCGCCGGTTCCCACCCCTTAGTAGAGTCCCCACAGCGTGATCAAAGCAACACTCGAAGTCTTTGCGGAAAACTTTGGCGACGGCGATGGTTCGGCGCGGTTTTCTCCCAGTCACATCAAGACCGAGCTGTTGTCCGGCCTGACTGTCGCGCTGGCGCTCGTGCCGGAAGCCGTGGCCTTTGCGATCGTCGCGGGCGTACATCCCCTCGTCGGGCTCTACGCCGCCTTCATGGTCGGGCTGATTACGGCTGTCTTCGGCGGCCGTCCCGGCATGATCTCCGGAGCGACCGGGGCTTTGGCGGTGGTCATGGTGGCGCTGGTCGCCCAGCACGGTGTCGAATATCTGTTCGCCACCGTCGTGCTGATGGGACTATTCCAGATCGTCGCCGGCATCTTCCATCTCGGCAAATTCATCCGGCTGGTCCCGCATCCGGTGATGCTGGGCTTCGTCAACGGGCTAGCCATCGTCATCTTCCTGGCCCAACTGACCCAGTTCCAGATCGAAGCGCCGGACGGCGTGCGGGAGTGGATGACCGGCGTGCCACTCTTCACCATGATCGGGCTGGTCGCGCTGACCATGGCGATCATTTGGGGCGTGCCGAAGCTCACCAAGGTCGTGCCGGCACCGCTGGTCGGGATTGGCGTCGTCGCCGCCATCGTCATCGGTTTCGGCATCGATGTGCCGCGGGTCGGCGACCTGGCATCGATCGAGGGCGGGCTGCCTCAGTTCCATATCCCAATGGTACCGCTGACTTTCGAAACGCTGCAGATCATCCTGCCCTACGCACTGATCCTGGCGGCCATCGGCCTGATTGAAAGCCTGCTGACATTGAACCTGGTCGCCGAGATCACGCATGAAGGCGGCGGCGCATCGAAGGAGTGTATCGCGCAGGGCGTTTCCAACACCGTGACGGGTTTGTTCGGCGGCATGGGTGGCTGTGCGATGATCGGCCAGTCGATGATCAACATGAAATCGGGCGGTCGCACGCGCCTGTCGGGGATATCCGCCGCCCTGTATCTGCTCTGCTTTATCCTGTTCGCCTCCAGCTTGATCGAACAGATCCCGCTCGCGGCCCTGGTCGGCGTGATGTTCATGGTCGTGCTGGGCACTTTCGCCTGGCAAAGCCTGACCATCCTGCGCCGCATCCCGCTGACCGATGCACTGGTCATGATCCTGGTCACCATCGTCACGGTCTGGCACGACCTTGCCATCGCCGTCATCGTCGGCGTGATCGTCTCCGCCCTGGCCTATGCCTGGAGCAACGCCACGCGAATCCACGCGCGGATGGATACGACGGAGGACGGCGCCAAAGTCTATCAAATCGAGGGGCCCTTGTTCTTTGGTTCAACGAACGGGTTCGCCGCCTTTTTCGATCCCCGCAACGACCCCGAGACCGTGATCGTCGATTTCATGGAAAGCCGCGTCGTCGACCAGTCCGCGCTGCAGGCGATCGAAGCGCTGGCGTCGAAATACGAGGCGGAAGGAAAGACGCTGCAGCTGCGCCATCTGTCACACGACTGCCATCAACTCCTGAATCGGGCCGGCCAGCTGATGATCGATTCCGACGACGATCCGCATTACGGCGTTGCCGTCGATTACGACGTCAAAACGGGAAACCTCGGCGGCGGCCACTAAGGCAGGACGGACAGGCTCACGAAGGACCGCGGAAATCAGCATGTTGCGGCCGCGCCGCGGGAAACAGCGCAGGATAGAAGCACCCATGTCCCATGAGCCGCACGGCGCCCGCGACGATGCCGAGGGCAACCGCCGAGGGGTCAGCGTCATGCTGGCCACCACGACACTCTTTGCCATCATGAACGCCCTCACCAAACATGTCGTAACGTTGTATCCGGCACCGCAAATACTATGGATTCGCTACATGATCTTCGCCGCATATGGCCTGGCGGAGACCTTGCGCCGTCGCGGCCGGTGGGCGTTCAAGTCGAAAGCGCCTTATCTGCAGATCGCGCGCGGGCTATTGCTGGCGACAGAAATTCTTATGTACATCGTCGCCATCCGGTATATGCCGCTGGCCGACATACAGGCGATTACGGGCGCCGGACCTCTCGTCACGACCGCACTCTCCGTACCCATTTTGAAAGAAACCATCGGTATCCACCGCTGGAGCGCGATCGGCGTCGGGCTGATCGGTCTGCTCATTATCGTACGACCGGGTTTCGAACAGTTCGACCCGATCATTCTACTGCCCCTGGGAGGAGTCGTACTCTATGCGCTATATCAAATTT
>Ga0315338_1004168_pt1 | contig 11737 bp, 12 predicted proteins | sample ASW8metaG_FD_204518 | JGI IMG/M metagenome (GOLD analysis project Ga0315338, IMG submission 204518) | Ammonia-oxidizing marine archaeal communities from Monterey Bay, California, United States - ASW #8 | ecosystem: Environmental > Aquatic > Marine > Coastal | place: USA: California | collected...
GACGCTGAAAAAGTTTTTTTCATCGACCCACGCCTTTATGGGCTCAAACCCGGCCAATTGGGCGAGTGCCTGAAACTGGTCTACTCCATATTTATGTGAATTTTCTGTATGAATTGCTTCTCCGTCGGAAATATAATAGGACGAATTCCCGATTGTGACGGATTGTCGCTGGTCGCTGAAAAGATACATTTCAATACGGTCCAGATCGTAATTGTAGATAGCGTCGTGATGAAACGCCGATATATTGAAATTGGCGCCGAGTTCGGCATTGGCCCGCACCAGCAGGTTCAGATTGAACGACGCGGTGACACCCCGGGAATCATTATAGGCCGCCCGCAGGATATCCACATCTTTCTTGAGATCTGCGCCGATCAGCAGCCCCCCCTGGCGGGGCCGCAAAAGATCCGCCGTCTGCGCTAGGAAGTCGCGGGCTGGACCGGCGGCAAAATTGCCGATGGACGACCCCGGAAAAAACACCACCGGCGCCCCGTCATGCCCGATAATTTCAGCCGGTAGGTGGATCGGCTTTGTATAGTCCGCGCACACCGCCGTCACGTGCAGATCAGGGTTCTTGCGGGCTAGGGCGGCCGTCGACGCAAGCAGATGGTCCCGAGAAATATCAATTGCGGTATAGGCAACGCGCCCCCGTAGGGCACCAAGAAGAATACCCACCTTGATGCTGGAGCCACTGCCAAATTCGATCAGATGGCAGTTTTCGCCGATTAGAGAGGCTATTTCCACAGCATTGGCGGTCAACAGGGCGGTCTCGGTGCGAGTGACATAATATTCGTCCAGCCTACAGATCTGGTCAAATATCTCGGAACCGCGCTGATCATAGAAAAATTTGCAGGGCAGAGATTTGGGAGATTGCGACAGGCCAGCCCGCAGCGCATCTTCAAATCCCTCTTCCTCTGGCTGAAGATCATAAAAGGCGACGTAATCCGACAAACTTTGGTCTTTCACGGTCTTACTTTGGTTTTCGGGGTGTAAATATATCGACAAGCTGCAAAGGGGGCGTCGCGGAATCAATTCATGGCGGGTAATGGGCCACCAATCCCTGAAAAACAATTGAATCCACTCAAACCAAAAGCGGCCCAAGCCTAACCTGTGGTCCGAGGCCCTGCAACATTGGAACAAAGTCAATGCAGGGTTTGCGACCCTCATTTTATAATTTGAGTCAGTGTTCGCCGTGGCGAAGATAGTCCGACCAGTTGGTTTCAAGCCGGCGCAGGAGCCAGCAGCGGCCTCGACCTTCTCTGATTCGTCCGCCTGGGTGCCAAGTGCAAACGCGTACTTTTCCTCGGCTCGGCGATTTGCAGGCATAGATATTCACCTTATATCCGCAGATCGACGCGCAGTGAACGCCGGTCATGCCACGACCGTTCCTAGGCAACGAGACCGCGTTTCACCTGATGTTTGATGTTGTACCAGACGTTGGAGCCGAGGTAGTAGCCCCGTTCAATCAGATCGCGCACGCTGATCGATTGGCCGCGCATTTTTGTCAGCATCAGAGCCTGAGCTGCACTTATACCGTCCAACCCCAGGCGACTCCACCTTAAATCGCAGCATATCCAGATGGCACCGGTGAAGCCGATCTATCATAAGGGCGATTTGGAAATACCTTTCAGCGACGGACTGATCATCCGCCGCCTCGGAAATACTTGCCGCCACTAGACTTGCTCCTGATGCACCCTCATCGACTTAGGCTCCGTCTAGATACTTTATGGAGGATTGCAGAGTTTTTGGATGATGAGGTGGATTGAGGCGAGCTTGAGGAAGGCGAGCGCGGTTTTCCCAGTCCTTGGCCAATCGGGGCCAGCGGTTGAGCCAGGGATGGTGCGTTTGACCATCCAACGCCTGGGCTGGACGATGAAGACCTTGACCCGATTGGATCGCTTGACGATCTTGGTCTCGAGGTGGGGCAGGATGCCGGCCATGACCCGTGAAAGATCGGCCCTTGATAGGCGCTGTCGGCGAACGATTTCCTGCGAAAGGGAAACAGACCGAACAATATCGCCAGCAGTTCAAGGCCGCCGTCGCGATCCTCTGAACGTCGGCAGCGGCTGCCCGAGAGCGGTCGTGATCTGATGTCGCAGCCGAGTTTTTCCCGGCTGGAGAACGCGTCTTCGTGGCGCGCGCTGGCGCGCATGGGAACATCTGTTCTGCGACAGCTTCGAGCGCGTTTCTGACGCTATTTCTGGGTAGGGCGCAGCCATCCCAAGACATATAATTAATATATATTATAAATTTCAGAGCTTATGGATTTTTATTTACGTGATTAATTTGTTTGGGTCTTCCAAAAGTAGGCCTAGGTATGGGCACCGGCATGGCGGAAAGCGGTCGATTGGAGTATGGTCAATATTCCCAGCCTGGGGGAAGAGGCTAAAACGTGGATTGCAAGCTCTAAACGCGACTTTGTCGGGCTTTACAAGATTAGTTTGGTGCGACGTGATTGATATAATTAGGGAAAGCTAAATGGACGAGACAGACGGCAAGCCAGAACCTGTCGATTACGACAGGATGATGATCGATCTGGTGGAGGGTAAAACCGAACCAGGCGCGCCTGGCCACAACAAGCCCATATACGACTGGCCGCGTCATACTAAGAAGCGCACCTTCGTCCGGGCACTGGAGGGTACCTACGCCCATATGCAGGGCATGGTCAATACGCAGCCACGGGTCTACCACTCGAAGGACTTTAAATGGGAAGGTGGACCGCAAAGCTATGGTAAGCCGGTCATTAACCCCATGAGCGTCGACATCGCCCAGTCCATCGAGACTCATTTTCACGCCTTCGCGCCGGGTGGCTATAACAAGAAACACGGCCATATGAACAGCGCCGTCTTCTACGTCATCCGCGGCGAGGGCTACGACATCCATGACGGTGAGAAACTGCCGTTTGAAGCCGGTGATTGCATGATCGTGGAAAATGGCTGTGTTCATCAGCATTTCAACTCCTCCGATACGGACGAGCTGATTACCCTGATCATGAAGGCCAAGCCGTTGTTTCTGTTCATGCACATGGTGTTTCAGAAAAGCGCCAGCATGCCGCCGCAGGAACCCGTAGCGGGTTGGGAGGAATACGGACCGCCAGAGGATTTTTGATCCGAAAACGCTCCGAGGCATGCTTTTATATATTTTGAGTCCGCCGGTAAATTTACCTGTCATTGGCTTTGATCCAGAGGATCCCTTGATGGACGACACCCCGCAAAATACCAAAACCGCCGACAGCGAGGCGGGGTCCGGCCATAACAGGCCAGCCGCCGATTGGGCGCGCTGGACCAAGAAGCGGACCTTTGTTCGGGCGCTTGAAGGCACGTATGGCGAAATGATGCAGTATGTTTATGACGTGCCGCGCGTCTATCCCAGCCGGGACCATAAATGGCATGGTGGCCCGCAGAGCTATGGCAAAGAGATCATCAACCCGGCGGATGCTCCGGTCGCCCAGTCCATCGAAACCCACATAAAGGCGTTCGGGCCCTATGGCACCAATGTCAATCACGGCCATCTCAATAGCGCCGCATTTTATGTCTTGCGGGGCAGGGGGTACGACCACCATGACGGCGTCCGGTACGATTACGATGCCGGCGACATGCTGATGGTTCCCAACGGAGTTGTGCACCAGCACTTCAACGATGACAAAGAGGAAATGGTCGTCCTGATCATGAAGGCCAAGCCGCTGTTTCTGTTCATGCACATGGTGTTCCAGAAGACCGTCAAGATGCCCCCCAACGAGGCCACCAAGGAACAGCTGGAATACCAACCGCCGACCGATTTATAGGCGACTCTTGTATCCGTTCCTAATTAAGCGATGAGATAAATTCCGCGAATCCAGGGAACAGGATACCGATGAGCGGTCGCGGCCAGGTCAGAGCAAGCAGATAATCGAACACGACGTAAGAAAATATTGCTGCAGAGGGTACGTTAGACCCCAGGGCTCCTTCTCTTTGGCCCGCATATAGGCGATCACGAACAGGAAGATCGTCGGCAATATACCGATAAACCCGGTTGCGCGGACGAATCCGATCAACTACTCGAGAAATGCACTCGCGCGTCGTAAGACGGTCCGGCTATCCACCCCGGCATCATTGACGGCGATATCGAGTGCATTGAGCGCATGCCGCCCTCAACGAACTCGTTGTCTCTCGCGAGCCACCCTTGATGGAAGGAAAGGTTAGGAAGCTAACGGTCACGATGCTGATGGTCACCCGCGTGTCCAACGGCTTCCAGTCAATGGAATGCCACAGCATCAGGGTGAGCAGCCGGCTTCCCGAACCTGGCGCTTGAACGGTCGGAATAGGCGCAAGGCCGACAACGTGAACGTGACGATAACAATCCAGTTATCGACGCACCGTTTGCCGCCGTCGGGCTTGCCGGCAGGATCAGCGACTCGATGTGCGCCCATTCGTCATCGGTCAGATAGCTCGGATAGCACAGCTTGTCGCGGTCGTAACGGAGGTGGTTTTCATCAGTCCACATGGGGTACTCCGTGAGTGGGAACTACACCCCCGAGGGAATTACAATCGATTCAGCGAGTTCAAGGGCGTAAACACCTAACCAATTCGTCCGATTCACGAAGTCTCCGGACCGACACTTAAGGGAATGCATGATAAAAATTCTCCTTAATCTGTTGAGCGGACTCGGCCTCAGGAAAACAATCAGGCGCTGACCTGAACGCGGTCAGACATCGTTTGATACGTCTAGGGTGTGTCATCCCGATAACCGGATCGTATCGACCAACGTTATAAATCCGCAGTGGGGGTACAACGATTACAAAGACCCAGATGAATTACAAATTTCATCCAAATTGCTGCACACCATCCGGATTGAGCACAGCAAATTATGCCGGCTGCTTTTCCTCGGTGGTGCCGCTTGCGCCGGCAAAACAGAACAGTCCGCCAACCACGAAGATGGCGCTGAGCCAGAATACCCAGCGTGGTTCCTGAATATCCATGAGCCAGCCGAACACCGGCTGCACCGCGGCCGCGGCCAGCATCATGCCGGTGGTGAGAAAACCCAGCACTTTCCCCATGGAGCCCTGCGGCGTCACAGCCCTGATCAGCAAATCGCGGCTCGGCAGGAGCACCCCCTGCAAGATTCCTGATAAGGTGATGGCAGTCAGTATGACCGCCGCGGGCAACTGGTATGACCCGACGATGACCAGCATGATTCCGGCGCTGACCAGCGTGGCAAAGGCGGTGGCGATGCGCGGTCCATAGCGGTCGGCGACGAGACCGCCGATGAGAACACCAGCGGCACTACCGATCATGAAGCCCGTCAGGATGGTATTGCCGAGAACTTCCGACATGCCATAGAGCTGGTTAAGCGCGACGACGATGAACGAGCGAACTCCGGTAAACCCTATGGTCAGCATGACGTAAAACAACATACACATCATGATCGGATAGGATATCAGCAGCCGCAGGCCTTCTCTTATGCTGTGGGCATCATGGCCCGATTTGGCGGTGGCCTTATTGCGTTCAGGAACCTCTTCGTTCAAACTGCCGGCCATGGCCCACACGACGAGCGAAAAGACGAATCCGACCATACCGACAATGATAAAGGCGCTGCGCCAGTCGAACAGCGCGGTAAGACCTATCATGACACCCGGCACCAGCACCCAGCCAAAATTGCCACTGAAAAGATGGACAGAATAGGCGCGGCCCAGCCGCTCCTTGTCGATGGAGCCGGACAGGATCCCATAATCGGCCGGATGAAACACCGTATTGGCGATGCCGGTGATGGTATAAAGTACCATCAACTGCCAGAAATTATTGGTGAAGCCGATCGCCATAATTGACAGGCCTTGGACGCCCGACCCCAGGATCAAGAGCTTGCGCGCCCCAATTCGGTCTATCAGGAAACCAACCGGTGTTTGCGTGATCCCAGCCGCCAGCGCATAGGCCGACATGGGCAACGCCAGAACCGCGTAGCTGACATCGAATTCCTGCTGTAACGACAGATAAAGGGGCGGCATGACGAAGAAAAAGAAATGACTCATCATATGGCCGAAGCTGATGAGCCCGATCACCTTTATCTCGTGCGACGGAAAGGCCGCGAGGCGCCCCATTTATTTTCTCCCGGGAAATTACTGTTTGCGGACAATAGTACTTTAACCAAGCAATTCAAGGCGTTCCAGCACACCAGCTTGCTATTTCTTGACGGTGATCGAGGGCTGGGGCAGACTTCTCAAATCCAAGTTTTCCGACTCCCGAGGAACGGCAATGTTTGACGGCACACCAGATGAGATCAGCAGGCTAATCGAACCGGGCCGGGTTCATCGCCGTGTCTATACTGATCCGGCTATCTTCGATCTTGAAATGTCACGGATCTTCGGCCGCACCTGGATATTTGTTGGCCATGACAGCCAGGTAGTTAAACCCGGCGATTACATTACCACCGAAATCGGCCGCCAACCGGTCATCCTGATCCGCCACTCGGACGGCAACACCCATGTGCTTTTGAACCGCTGTGCTCACCGCGGACCCAAGGTCTGTAACGAACCGTGCGGCCACGCCAAGGCGCTGACCTGTCTTTATCACGGCTGGACCTACGACACTGATGGAACCTTGATTGATGTCTCCATGCCGGAAGGCACCGCCAAGGGTTTCGACAAGTCGCAATTCAGCCTCGCCAGTGTGGCCCGGACCGGGCGTTATCGCGGGTTCATCTTCGCCAATTTGGTGAAGGACGGTCCGAGCTTTGATGATTTCCTAGGTCCCATGAAAGCCAATATCGACGATCTGGTCGATCGCGCGCCGGATGGCGAAATATTGCTCGACGCCGGCATGCATCGCTATTTCTTCCGCGGCAACTGGAAACTCCAGGTCGAAAACGTGCTGGATTCCTATCACGTGCCCTACAGCCACGCCTCGACCGTCAACAAGAAGGGCGAACAATTCTCGCGCCGCGAAGGTGACAAGGAAGGCGCCAAGGTCATCGACGATCAAAATACTGACAAGACCGCTGATGTGTGGAAGGGGCGGCGATCCTTCGTGGTCAACTTCGGCCATGGCTGGACCAGCAATACCGAGCTCAATGAAAAAGGCCGGTCGAGCCCCGCCTATGATGCTTACAAGGAAGCGCTGGCGGCGAAAGTAGGTCCGGAACGGATGGCGGAAATCCTCACACCCGAATTCCACAATTCGCTGCTCTACCCCAATACTTCAATCATGGGGCTCAACATCCATATTAGGGTGATCAGGCCGGTGGCGGTCGATCTGACCGAGGTTATGGTCTATCCGGTCAGGCTCAAGGGCGCGCCCGAAAGCATGAATTTCGGCAATATTCGTCTGCTCAACGTGACCCATTCGGCGGCCTCGTTCGTCCAGACCGATGATCTTGAATCGTTCCGCCGGACCCAGGCCGGCCTGCGCAGCGAGCAATCGGACTGGATCGATATTTCGCGCGGGTTGGGCGAGGAAAAAGCCGACGACCATTACAACGCGACCAGTGAATCCGCCATGCATGAGATGGTCATCCGCGCCCAGTACGATGCCTGGCGTCAATATATGTGTGACGCGTGATGGACGGTCTCAAGCTTCCCCAATCCACCGCGCCCGGCGGTGTTGCCGGTATAGACCGTGAACAGTTCGAGCTGTTCCTGATCCACGAAGGACGCCTGCTGGACGACCGCCGCTTCGAAGAATGGATGGAACTGTTTACCGAGGACGGGCTTTACTGGATACCGTCGACACCTAACCAGGCCGATCCATACAAGATAGCCTCGCTGTTCTTCGACGACCGTGAGTTGATGAAAACCCGAATTGACCGGCTGCGTCACCCGCGTATCCATATACAGACGCCGCCGTCACGCACTAACCATATGGTAAGCAACGTCATCGTCGAGGAGGCCGACGAGGCAGCGGGTACGTATCTGGTTAGCTCATCCATGCTTATGTCGGAATGTCGGCTTGATATCCAGCGCCACTTTACCGGCCGGCAGTTCCATCGGATCGAACGGGCTGGGGACAGTTTTCGCATCCGCCTCAAACGGGTGCATCTGATCAATTGCGACTCGCCTTTCGAGGCGATGGCCGTGCCGATTTAGGATGCATTACGCGTCGTTTTTAAATTATTCGTGATCCTCGGACTTGATCCAAAGATGATGAGCTTTTGAGTATGACTAAATAATTACGACACGATCTTATCGAACATATCATTCGAATTGGGATTATTTTTTTCGATCAGTTTGATCTTCCGGGCACGAACCCAATGATTCAATATTTTCTCACGCTGTATGGTATTTATTGCTGTCCCATGGTCCTCCAAAATGAACCAGTATTTTCAAATTATAGCGCCAGGTAAATCCAGGGACGGCGTTGGTGTGATGCTGATAATCACGCATAATTAGGTCACTGCTAATACCTATATAATTTTACTATTGGGCCGGTTCAATATGATGTAAACGTGATAAGGCATACCTGAAATCAGGGATAATTTATACAAAACCTCGTCAGCCCTTCTTCGCCGCCCGTTCGATGTGGAGTCGCGCCATAAAGGACATGAAGGGGTGGACGCCCATGGCGACCATTTCGGAATCCTTGAGATTCAGCAGTGCCGACTTTTCTTGTTTGGATAAATCGAGCGCTGCCACGTAGGCCTTGCGGTTGGCGGCATAACGGTCGCGCTCCGCGGCATCGTTGGCGAGGCGATGGAGGATGATCGAGAGATCGAGCCGGCCGGGCGCGATGGCGGGATAATGTGGCTTGAACGGCTTTTCCTTGCCCGTGGGCTGACGCCACCAGGCCAGCGTCGCATAGTTGTGATGCCAGCTCGGATCGAACGATATCATGTCCGGTTTGCGTTCGCCCAGCATGCCGGCAGCCAGCCCCCAGCAGCGCAGCTCGATGTTCCCGGTATCGTCCATGCGTTTCTCATCGAGTGACAGCAGGTAGCGTAAATTCCCCGTTTCAAGTTCCGCCAGCACCTTCCGGTCGAACGCCAGATCGGGCTCGGCGTAGCGTTCGGTGCCGGGGAAATGCGACATGCCGCCACTGGTGATGACCACGGCGCGCAGGCCCTGCGCTTTGAGCGCCCGGTTGATTGCCTGGCCCAGCGCGTAGCACCGCTCCATGCGAGGCTGCGGCGGCACATAGGCGTTGACGAAGATGGGCATAATCGGGCCGTCGATGCCAAGGAACGAAAGCGGAATACCCAGGGAGTATTCGATCTCCGCAGTCGACGTGAAGGAAACATCGAAACCTTCCTCATACAGATAGCGGATCACTTCGGTGCCTTCATCGCTGGCGACCTTGTGGGAAAATGATCTGCCGGCGAAGCTGCCGGTTGCCACATTGCCGCGATGCAGCGCGAAAGGCGGCACACAATGGAGGACGAACTGATTGGCGTGATCGTTGGAAATGGTCACATAGACATCGGGCTTCAGCGCCGCCATACGCTTGCCGTTGGTCTGCGCTAGGCGCTTGACACGAGCGACAACCTTCTTGTCTTCACTATTGGGCAGGGTGAAGAATTGCGGTGCATGCGCCATGCACACTCCGCCGACAATTCCGGTTGGTCTTTTCGCGGCCATTGTTTCCACCCCATCATTTCTGATCATCATCCCCGGACATGATCTGTGGATCTTTCGCCGCAGGGATCTCGGTGGGCATATGAGATCCTCGGATCGAGTCCTAGGATGACGACGCTAGTAACAAAAAGGATAAGCGGCAGCGTGTAGAAAGGGAAGACGACATTCAAACCGTTAAAGTGGCGTGCTCAATGTATCCACAACATTTTGACGATCAAAACCGTTTTTGTTCTCACGTTGTTGATCATCAGGTCAAAGCCGATCAGCAGAGGACCGGCAAAGGATTTGCATGCCTGGGTCATGAGCTCCTTCGGACCGTTCCTATCCGGTTAATGCAGAGCTCCACTACATGTAGGATGCTTCCGCTTGCCGGAATGTAACTCGTGGTAGGTTGGTGGCTCGGGCCCTCCTGCGATTCCGAGCAATGAGCGGAGGGCGTTGAACGGGTATAACCGCCTGTTGAAGCGGAATGTGAACTTATTGAGGCAGCCTTGTAGATGCTTTGGGCTCACGCCATGTTAGATGCCATTGAGCCAATTCTTCATGTTGTTGAAGACGAGATCGGCAAGAACTCTCCGCCCACCTCGGGGTCGCCGCATGACGCTGCGCCTGCAATTGAACAATAGGATTCTCGCTCCCACTTCGACCAGGATGCTGGCCCGAACCGCCTGCTGGACCGAAATGGCGTTCCTGTCCTCTGGATCACGCCCTATCCATACCCGCTTTATTGACGGGGTGTCGGCCATGTGCCTAGTCTTTTGGGACTATCGTCAGCGGCGGAATCCGGAGACAGATACATGACTGTTGAAACGGCTAATTTCTTGCATAATCGCTGGTATGTCGCGGCGCTCTCGACCGAGGTAACCGACGCCCCGCTGGCGCGCACCTTGCTCAATGAACAGATAGTACTGTATCGCGACACCAAGGGGGCGGCGATCGTGCTGGAAGATCGCTGTGTTCACCGCCAGGCGCCCCTGTCGCTGGGTGAAGTGATCGGCGATCATCTGCAATGCGGGTATCACGGCTTTACCTATGACCGTACTGGCGCTTGTGTCCGTGTGCCGAGCCAGGCACGGATCCCGCCAGGCGCCTGTGTCCGGGCCTATCCGGTCATTGAACAGCAGGGCTTTGTCCATGTTTGGCCAGGCGACCCGGCCCGAGCAGAAGGCCAGACGCCTTTCGATTTCCCGTTTGTCGATAACGATGGCTGGAACAGCCGCTACGCAAGCCTTCGCGGAAATTTTGATTACCGTCTGCTGATCGACAATCTGATGGATCTGACCCATCTCGCCTTCACCCACAAGAAGACGATCGGCGCCGGCGGTGTCGCCGAGCAGGGACGCACCAGTACCGAACGCGATGGCGATCTGGTGCGGGTAATCCGTCTGATGGACAATATCGCGCCGGCGCCGGTCCATGTGGAGGTTACCGGCTATGAAGGTAATGTGGACCGCTGGCAAATTATCGAATTCAACCCGCCGTGCCACATCGCGCTCGATGTGGGCAACGCGAAGGCGGGCAAGGGCGGCCATGACGCGGCGCCTAGGGACAAGCTGATCGACCGCCGAACCCTCCATATCGCGACACCGGAAACCAAGACGACGACATTGTATTTCTGGGCCAGTACCTATCCGTCGGACGCCATGAACTCGGAGAAGGAACAAATCATCTATGACCGCACCATGGAGGTGCTTGATGAAGACATAACCATGATCGAAGGCCAGCAGAGCCGGCTGACCGGCGCCGTCCCGATCGTGGACATAAGCGAAGATGCCGGCCAGATCGCCATGCGCCAGACTCTGGCACGGCTGATCTTCGAGGAAAGCTTAGCCTGAAATTCAGGCGGTGATATCTGTATTTGTGGCGACGGTTGTCGCGGCAGGCATAGCAGTTCCGTACCACGGCGGCGACACTGACCAGAATGACACCGGCAACGTTGCTGGCGTTCAGCTTGCCGGAGTAAAGCGCGTACAAGCGTGTTTCTAGGTTGGGATAGGTGCTCAGCCCCGTATACACCGCCCATCTGCGCCGACTGACTATCGTCTATTTCTCCGGATCAACTCTATTCCCATTTCACAACATCGGACATCCGAATTTAAATGCTCAAGTGACTAAAATTTATTAAGGCCGATGTTTTTCACCGCACGCCGCCCACAGTCCGCCCAACACACTTTGTCATCCTTGTGCGCTACACTAGGATCTTGA
>Ga0315338_1004169_pt1 | contig 11737 bp, 11 predicted proteins | sample ASW8metaG_FD_204518 | JGI IMG/M metagenome (GOLD analysis project Ga0315338, IMG submission 204518) | Ammonia-oxidizing marine archaeal communities from Monterey Bay, California, United States - ASW #8 | ecosystem: Environmental > Aquatic > Marine > Coastal | place: USA: California | collected...
GGTATATGTGATGGTCTAGGATTTGGGGATAATACAAAGGCAGCTTTGCTAACTCGAGGAATTGCTGAAATAACTCGTTTGGGTGTTGCCATGGGTGCTAATTCAACTACTTTTAATGGATTAAGCGGAATAGGAGATCTAATTGCTACCTGCTTAAGTAAGCATAGTAGAAATAGGTATGTTGGTGAAAAGATCGCTGAAGGAAAAAAACTATCAGATATTTTAGATAAAATGGATATGGTTGCAGAAGGAGTAAAGACAACCCGATCAGTATATGACCTCTCTAAAAAATATAACGTTGAGATGCCGATTTCAAATGGAATATACCATGTGTTATTTAAAGAAAATGACCCTAATACAATTGTTGCAAAACTGATGACAAGAGATTTAAAGCATGAAAGTTTAAATCTATAGATTTAAACTTTTTTTCTTTCTTTTAATGTTTTCAATATTAATCATAATTTATCTATCTGCCCCTGTAGTTCAATGGATAGAATAAATCCCTCCTAAGGATTAGATACTGGTTCGACTCCAGTCGGGGGTACTAAAAAAGGATATAGTTTATGTTAAAACCGAAACGTAAAATCTTGCGAAAAGAAATTCAACGGGACCCATTTCTTGAGAGTCTTTTTTCATTTAAAACACATTTTCTAGATTACAAACAATTATATACCCGTATCACTATTGGATTTATAGCTTTGGTCATTATTGGTACATTTATTTTAAGGACTAAAGCATCTAATTATAATTCGGCTGAATTAATGTTAAGCAAAGGTATGATATATGTAGAGCAAGGTGATAATCAAAATGCTATCATCCATCTGCAGGAAGTAGTTGATGAATTTGCAAATACTATACCTGGGGAAAATGCCAGTTATTATTTAGGACAAATCCATTATGATCGAGGAGACTATGAACTTGCTTTACCTTATTTTGAAGAATATGCTAATGAAGGTGAAAATATTTTACTTCTGGGAGCATCTTTTCAGGCATTAGTTGAAATATTTAAGAGCAAATCTAATCTGGAAGATGCCATTCAATACCAAAAGCTATCTAGAGATAATGCAAGTTCAAAAGGAGAGGCTGCTTATGCAGCTTTAAAATTAGCAAATCTAACTTACCAAAATGGTGATCTTATGAGTGCTAAAGCTATGGTTAAAGAAGTCTTAAATAAACACGGAAATGATTTAGATATAAAGAAGGTAGCTGACCAATTAAACGGTTTAATGCAAGTTGGAATGCCGTCCTTGAATTAGTCTTTGATAGACCTTAGATAACACGTAAATTTTATTCCGAAAAGTGGGTTGTCTGACCCACTTTTCTGTTAATTAGACATGAATACTATAAAACATAAGATCGCTGAAATGATACCAAACCATTTGTTTTTCTTAGATTTGATAGAAGATCATTCAAATTCGAAGGTAAAAATAATTGTTGATGGACCTGAACCAATAGATCTTAAAACTACTACATTTATTGCTCGAGAGGTTCGTTCCTCTGAAATCCTTAACAATGATTATCCGGGTGGTGTTCAGTTGGAGGTCACTTCACCTGGTATTGAAGCACCATTATTATATGCTTTCCAATATCAAAAGAATTTGGGTCGTTCCTTAATAATTTCTCTTTTTGATGGTAAGGTAACCAAATTGGTATTAACGCATGTTAATGATAAATATTTTGAAGGTTTATCAGATTCTGGCAATAAGATTCAATATAAATATGACCAAATCAAATCAGCAATAATTGATGTCAAATTTTAAAATATTTTGGAGGAATTTTGGTTAATAGAGAATTAATAGAAGTATTTTCTGAAATCGCTCGAGAAAAGAATGTCGAACGCTCTGAGCTTGGATCCATTATTGAAGGTTTATTCCTCCATCTAGTGGAAAGAGAAAGAGGAGATGCAAGTAATTGCAGTGTTATTGTAAATCTTGATAAGGGTGAATTTGAGATTTATGTTGAAAAAACCATCGTTGATGATGTTGAAGATCCTGTAATGGAAATAACCCTCGATGAGGTTCGAGAAGTTGACAAAGAAATGGCAGACGATCTTGAATTAGGCGATTCATATGTTGAAATCATTGACCCTATGATTTTTGGCCGTCGGATGATTCACATGGCTAAACAATTTTTCTCACAAAGATTGCAGGATGTAGAAAAAAAATATATTTATGAAGATTACGCAAATCGTGTTGGCGAAATAGTAATAGGTACAGTTCATCAAGTTCAACGAGATAACGTTTTTGTTAATATTGAACATGCAGAATTGAGAATGCCTCGAAAAGAACAAATTAAAACAGAACATTATCGACGTGGTGACTCAATACGCTCTATAATTAAGTCTGTAGAAATTACATCTCGAGGACCAGATATTGTTATTTCCCGAAGCGACAATCATTTCTTATATAAAATGTTTGAAATGGAAGTTCCTGAAATTGAGGATGGGGTAATTGAGATTCGCGCTATTTCTAGACATCCTGGTGAGCGTGCAAAAATTATTGTTCAATCTCATGATCGTCGGATTGATCCCGTGGGTGCCTGCGTTGGTATGCGTGGAAGTAGGATCCAAGCTATTGTTCGTGAATTAAATAATGAAAAAATTGATATTGTCAATCATAGTGAACAATCAGAGATTTTAATATCACGTGCTTTGTCACCGGCTAAGCCTTTAGACCTTTATATAGATGATGATAGGAAATACTGCATTGCTATTTTTGATGATGATGATCTTGAATTAGCAATTGGACGTGGCGGTGTTAATGTTAATTTAGCTTCCAAAGTGACTGAATATCGTATTGATGCTTTTGGTTTAAAAGAATATGAACGTAAACAGTCAGAGCAAGAAAAACTTTTGGTAGATATTGAGGACATACCAAAAAGATCTGTCAAACCTTTAAGTGAAAATAATATCAATACAGTTTCTGATTTGCTTAATTCTGAAGAAGAAAGATTAATTGAGATCAAGGGCATTTCTGAAAAATCTCTTGAAAAAATTTATGATGCAGTTCAATCTTTTGTTGAAAAAAATCAAGCCGTGAAAAACTCTAAAACAGAGGAAGCAGAGACCGAAGAATCATCTAGTTTGTTAAACAAAGAAGTTTTAGAAAAAGTAGAATCATAATTTTATGGCAAAACGTCGCATATTTCAAATTGCTAAAGAGCTGAATATTTCTCATACTGATATTTTATCTTTCTTAAAAGGTAAAGGTATTGAAGTGGGTAGCCACATGGCACCTGTTGAAGAAGATACATATCAAATAATCTTGTCCGAATTTCACAAAGATAAAGAATCTGTAGAAAGATATAGAAAAGAACAGGTTCGACGAGAAATTCATGATGTTCGTATTCTTGATAGGCAGAAAGCAAATAAAAAACTCAATCTTTTGACATTGGAAGATCAACGAAAATTAGAGAATGAAGAAAAGGAAAAGGCTGAGCTTTATAAGAAAAAACTCGAAGAAACAGCTAGAGTTAAGGCCATTGAAGAAGAGGAACGAATTCGACAAGAAGCTAGTAAAAAAGAAGTAGTTGAAAAAAAGCAAACTGAAGAGATACGTAAAAAGCGTATTCCACAAAAACAGAAGAAAAAATTAAGAAAAATTAACCTTTCAAACATAGAAGCGCAGGTTGGAAAAGGGACAACTCATCGCAGAACAGGTAATATAATAAAAGATGATGATAAAAAAAATAAGACTGCGGCCGAAACTGTAAGGAAAATCACTTCTAAAATTGATATAAAAGCAAAAAAGAAAACCTATAAAAAAGAAAAAATTATTCTTGAAGAAAATTTAGATTCTAAAGAATCTAAACCAATTAAAATTGCCGAATTTTCAAATGTCGATGAATTATCAAAAATTTTTGATACACGTTCAAATGATATAATTCAAAAATGTATGAGTCTTGGTGTTTTAGCAACAATTAATCAACGTCTTGATTGGGACTTAATTCAACTTATATCTGAAGAATTTGGCTATACTGCTGAAAAAATGGAAGATGTTGGTGATGAATTATTCTCACTTGACCAAACAGAAGAAGATATCGAGAAAGGCGTCGAACGTCCTCCGGTTGTAACAGTAATGGGACATGTCGATCATGGAAAGACATCTTTACTTGATTATATTCGAAAAACAAATGTAGTTGGTGGTGAATCTGGTGGTATTACTCAACATGTAGGTGCATATCGCGTTGAATTGAAAGATGGTAATGCAGTGACTTTTTTAGATACTCCAGGTCATGAAGCCTTCACAGCCATGCGTGCACGTGGTGCGCAGGTAACGGATATTGTAGTTTTAGTCGTGGCTGCTAACGATGGAGTCATGCCTCAGACTATTGAGGCCATTGATCATTCCAAAGCAGCTGATGTACCATTAATTATTGCAATTAATAAAATTGACCTTCCTGATGTGGATTTAGAACGTGTTAAACGTGAACTATCTGAGAATAATGTACTCGTTGAAGATTGGGGTGGTAAAATTCAGGCCATTCCTATTTCTGCTAAAACAGGTGAAGGGGTAGATGACCTTTTAGCATCAATGTTGGTAGAGTCAGAAATGCTGGAATTAAAGGCTAATATTGACACTTTAGCTCGTGGTACAGTCGTGGATTCTAAATTAGATAAAGGACATGGTCCAATTGCAACTGTATTAATTCAGAAAGGTTTATTAAAAGTTGGGGACCCATTTATATGTAATAATGTTCCTGGAAAAGTTCGAGCCATGATGAATGAGCGCGGTCAAAGAATTAAAGAAGCAGGCCCCTCATTTCCTGTCCAGATACTTGGTTTTGACCAAGTGCCTCAGTCCGCAGATATTTTTGCTGTGGTTAATGATGAAAAAGAGATCAAACGGATTGCATCTGAGAGACAAAGATTAAAGCGTGAGATTGATCAAAAGAAAATTGCAGCTCAATCTTTGGATGCGATGTCCGCATTGATAAAAGAAGGTGCCATTAAAAATTTACCTATAATCTTGAAGGGCGATGTAGATGGTTCGATTGATGCATTATCAGAACAATTAGAAAAAATTGCTAATGATGAAGTAGGTGTCCAAGTAATCCATAAAGCAGTGGGGATGGTTTCAGAATCAGATGTATTATTAGCAGCAGCATCAAATGCAGTTATTATTGGTTTTCACGTTCAAGTATCATCAAATGCAAAACTTCAAGCTCGTCAAGAAGGCGTAGATATTCGATCCTACAATGTAATTTATAATGCTGTTGAAGAAGTTACACTAGCTCTAGAAGGATTATTAGAGCCAGAACTGGTTGAAGAGAGTCTTGGTAGCGCAACTGTTCAAGCTGCATTCAAAATTCCTAAAATAGGTTTTATTGCGGGTTCTAAAGTGCTTGAAGGAACTATTGTTAGAAATGCAAAGGCTCGGATACTTCGAGATGATGAGGAGATTGCTTCAGGTGAAATAAACTCATTAAAGCACTTAAAAGATGATGTAAAAGAAATTCGAGAAGGTTTTGAGTGCGGTATAGGAGTAGATAATTTCTCTAAATTTAAGGAAGGAGATATTATCGTTTGTTATCAAATTAAATCGATAAAAAGGACGTTAGAAATTAATTGAAATCTGAACGACCCTATAAAAGAACAGATCGGGTCGCGAATGAAATCCAACATATCCTCGGTCAAATTCAGACGCAGTTCATCGATTTATCCGATCTAGGTTTTATTACTTTTTCACATGTAACTATATCCCCTGATTTAAAAAATGCTAAAGTATTTTTCAGTGTAGTACAAAAAAAGAAATCCATAGTAGATATTGAATCCGAAATGAATTCTAAAGCTAAAGTATTCCGTAAATATTTGGGGCAAGAGCTACAAATTAAATTCACACCAACAATAAAATTTTTTTATGACGAAACCATATCTTATAATCAAAAACTGGATACCATATTTAATAATTTAGATAAAAAGAATTGAATGTTTTGATTTATAATATTTATAAACCTACTGGATGGACCAGTTTCGATGTAGTTAATAAAATTCGAGGTATAACTAAAGAAAAGAAAGTGGGTCATGGTGGGACACTGGATCCATTTGCGGAAGGTTTATTGATTATTGCGACAGGAAAAGATACAAAGCAGTTGACCAATATTTCGGGTGCTTCTAAATCATATCGTGCAGTTTTAAAACTAGGTAAAACGACAGATACATTAGATACTGAAGGTCAAATTATAGATACGAAACCAGTCCCTGAATTAAATGAAAAAATTATAATTAATGTATTAAATAAATTTGTAGGCGAGTATGAGCAAATTCCACCCATGTTTTCTGCAAAACGTGTTAATGGTGTAAGACTGTATAAATTAGCGCGTGAAAACATAACGGTTGAAAGAAAACCTATTATAGTAAATATTAATAATATATCGTTAAACAGTTTAAATGGAGATTCTGTGGATTTTTCTGTTACGTGTTCTAAAGGTACTTATATTCGTGTTCTTGGACAGGATATAGCTAACAAATTGGGAACTGTTGGTTATTTGATCAGATTGATTAGAGAAAAAGTTGGAAAGTTTCAAATAAATGATTCTTCCACCATTGAAAAGTTTGAGTCTGTATGGATGTCTACCGTTCATTAGGTAAAATTCCACAATTTCCTGGAAGTATAGTTACAATTGGAACTTTTGATGGCTGTCACCGTGGCCATCAGGAAATAATTAAAAAAGTGAATTCTATCGCTGAATCGCTAAATAAACAATCTGTGCTGATCACTTTTGATCCTCATCCACGTCATATTTTGCAGAGAGGATATAAGTTACCTATTCTCATGCATATTAATAAAAAACTAGAAATTCTTGAGTCATGTCATTTAGATGTAGTGGTTGTAATTCCTTTTAATAAGGAATTTTCAAAAATTAAAGCAGACACATTTTTAAATGAAATTGTGGTGAAACAATTCAAACCTTCATGGGTTATTGTAGGCTATGATCATCATTTTGGATTTGAACGTGAAGGGAGTCCAAAGTTTTTAACTCAGTATGGTAAAGAATATGGTTTTGATGTTGATGTAGTTGACCCGATAACGGATGAAAATGTTATTATTTCAAGTACTCATATACGTGGACTTATTAAACAAGGTTACGTTCGACGTGCATCTTTCGAATTGGGTTGGGTTTTTGGATTTGAAGCAAAGGTTATTCATGGCGCAGGTAGAGGAAAATCTCTTGGATTCCCAACAGCAAACTTTATACCTGAGGAAAAAAACCAACTTGTACCAGCCAATGGGGTGTATTTTATTCGTGGAAGGATTAATGGGAATAATCTGTATGGTATGTGTAATTTAGGTGTTCGACCAACCTTTGATGAGACGGATTTTGTTATGGAAGTCCACTTTTTTGATTTAGAGTCGAATAATATCTACGGAAAGAAGATTACCGTGGAATTTTTAGAGCGGATCCGAGATGAAAAAAAATTCTCTAATCCAGAAGAATTAATTAATCAATTAAATAAAGATAAAGAAAACTGCATAACATTGATGCGTAAATATAATTAGGAGACAAAATGTCCTTAACAAATAAACAGATTCAAGACATTGTAAAAAAATTCGGTAAAGATGATAAAGATACTGGCTCATCTGAAGTGCAAGTTGCATTATTAACATCAAGAATTAGATTACTTACTGAACACGCTAAAGACAATAAGAAAGATAATCACTCCCGCCGTGGCTTGGTTATGCTAGTATCACAACGAAAAAAACTTTTAAAATACCTTCGTCGAAGTAATCCCGAGTCCTATTTGAACGTGACTCAAGAATTAGCTATTCGACGCAATTAAGAAAGAAGAATAAAATTATAATGAAAAAACATGAAATGAACTTAAATGGGAATACACTCTCGATCGAGACTGGACAAATTGCGAGGCAATCATCTGGATCAGTTATCGTAAAACATGGTGAAACGGCTATTCTAGTAGCTGTAAATGCTGCAAAGCAAGCACGTGAAGATATAGATTTTTTTCCACTTCAAGTGGAGTATCGGGAGCGTCATTACGCAGGTGGAAAAATACCTGGTGGATTCTTTAAACGTGAAGCTCGGCCATCTGAACATGAAATATTAACCAGCCGCTTAACCGATCGTCCTATTCGACCGCTTTTTCCGAAATCATTTAAGAATGAAACGCAAGTTATTATTACCGTTTTATCAAGTGATGGAGAAAACATGGCTGATACCTTAGCTGGCGTGGGTGCTTCTGCTGCTTTGATGCTGTCTGATATTCCTTTTAATGGACCCATTGCCACTGTGCGCGTGGGTAGAATTGATGGTGAATATCTTGTTAATCCAACTCGTCTACAAATGGAAGATTCTGATATGGAAATAGTCGTATCAGGTAATGACAAAACCATTGTTATGGTCGAAGGAGAAGCCAAGCTTATTACTGAGGAAGAATTTCTAGATGCCATGAAATTTGCTCACGGACCGATCAAAGAATTGATTTCACTTCAAAATAAATTGGTTTCTGAAATTGAAGTTATTAAAAGAGAAATTATAGAAGATGAAATTGATTCAGAGCTTCAAAAAGCTGTATCTGATTTAGTATCTAGTAAAATCAATAAGGCTATTAAAACAAGTGATAAGGCTGATCGTGACAATCTAATTACTGCTTTAAAAGAAGAAGCCGTGACAGCTTTTGAAGAATCACACCCAGAATCGAATAAAATAGTGAGTTCTTTTGTAAACGACCATCTGAAAAAAGCATTTCGCGATCAGATTTTGTCTGATAAAGTCCGTTCTGATGGCCGCAAAACCACGGATATAAGACCTATTAATGTTGAAACAGGGATTTTACCTAGAACTCACGGTTCTGCATTATTTACCCGTGGCGAAACACAGGCAATTGTTGTTCTTACTATGGGAACACCCAGAGATGAGCAGATTATTGACAGTATGGATTTAGATACAAAGAAGAAATTCTTTTTACATTATAATTTTCCTCCTTATTGTGTTGGCGAAACCGGACGTATTGGATTTACCAGTAGAAGGGAAGTAGGCCATGGAAACCTGGCTGAAAGAGCAATAAAACAGGTATTGCCTGATTATGAAGATTTTCCTTACACAGTTCGTATAGTCTCTGAAATCACTGAATCAAATGGATCATCTTCAATGGCATCTGTTTGTGGTGGGTCTTTGGCATTGATGAGTGCAGGTGCACCATCAAAAGGTCATGTTGCCGGTATTGCTATGGGACTTATCAAAGAAGGCGAACGTTATGCTGTACTTAGTGACATCCTTGGTGCTGAAGATCATCTTGGCGATATGGACTTTAAAGTAGCAGGCACTCGAGAAGGTATCTCCGCTATTCAATTGGACTTGAAGATAGAAGGAATTACTTTTGAATTGATGGAAGAGGCTTTGGCGCAAGCCAAAGCTGGACGTAACCACATACTAGATATTATGTATGATGCAGTTCCAGAACCTCAAGAAATGTCAAAATATGCTCCGAAAATACTTTCATTGCAGATTAACCCTGAAAAGATCGGTGGATTAATTGGCCCTGGTGGAAAGACCATTAAGAAAATTATTGCTGATACAGAATGTGATATCAATGTTGATGATGATGGTATTGTCACAGCAGCTAGCTTAGACTTAAAACGTTGTCAAGAAGCTATTGAAATTGTTCGAGCTATTACCTTAGATCCAGAAGTTGGTATGGAGTTTGATGGTAGCATCACACGTCTAATGACCTTTGGCGCATTTGTTGAATTTGCACCTGGTCGTGAAGGATTAATTCATATATCAGAATTAGAATGGAATCGCGTCGAAAAAGTAGAGGATGTGGTTAAGCCAGGAGATTCTGTCCGTGTGAAACTTATCAGAGTTGATGATCAAGGACGTTTAGACTTTAGTCTAAAAGCTTTAATAGAGAAGCCAGAAGGCTATGTTGATCGCCCACCAAGAGATCGTAATGATCATCGTGGAGGAAATAGAGAAGGTGGAAGAGGAAGACGCCCATTTAAGCGTCGTTAATTTTATAAAAGAGTAATATATGGCGAAGCAAATACCGGTAGCACATCGAGCTTCCCAGATAGAATATGCGATCAGGGATGTAGTTGTTCCAGCTATAGCTCTTGAAGCGCAAGGACACAAAATCCTTAAGTTGAACATTGGTGATCCATTAGCTTACCCTGGATTACCAACCCCAGATCATATGATCGAGTCCTACCAAAGAGCACTTTCTGATCAAAAAAATGGTTATTCACCATCGTACGGAATTACTGACCTTAGACAGGCAATAGCTGAAAATGAACAGTCTAAACTGAATGGTGGATGGAATTGTGATCCTGATAATGTTTATATATGTCATGGCGTTACCGAAGCTCTCCAAATTATTTTTGCTACATATTTGAATGAAGGTGATGAGGTGCTTGCGCCAGGCCCTCATTATCCTCCATATATGACTTATCCTCAGGTTTATGGTGGCAAGACAGTAGAATATCGCCTTGACCCTGATCAAGGATGGTCTATTGACTTTGAAGATTTAAAATCAAAGATGAATAGTCGAGTGAAACTTCTGGTACTAATTAATCCAAACAACCCAACGGGAAATGTAATAACTAAGTATCAGTTAGATCAGGTAATTAAATTAGCATCACAGTATGAAAATTGTACCATTATTTCAGATGAGATATATGATAGATTGAATTTCAATGGAGATCATTTAAGTACAGCATCTAGATCAAATAATGTACCAGTAATAACACTTAATGGCGTTTCAAAGGTATATTATGCACCGGGTTGGCGCATAGGTTACATGAGCCTTCATGACCCTCTTAATCGGTGCAATGAACTGAAAGATGGCTTGGAGCGATTGCTTCGTTCAAGGCTCTGCGCATCAACTCCAGCCCAATACGGATATTTAGCTGGACTAAGAGGGGGAGATGAGTGGATGGAAGAATATTTAAAGAGTATAATTGCGCGAAATGATCTATGTACAAAACGGATTAATGAAATTGAAGGACTTTCTGTGCAAAAACCTCAGGGTGCATTTTATATGTTTGTTAAGCTGACTGATCCCTATTGGTTTGAAAATGATAAAAAGTTCGTTATAGATCTACTTCACAAGAAACATGTACTTGCGGTTCATGGTTCAGGATTTTCTCAAACCTATGGTAAAGGGCATTTCAGAATAGTTTTTTTACCATCAGAATCTGTACTACAAGATGCCTTGGATCGAATTGCAGAATTTATATTTGAGACTGCACATTAAGCTATTCTTTTAACCCCACTATAACTGTTGATAATAGTCGATTTCTTGACTAATATAAAGTATTAGTTTAATAAGGATTAATGATGGACAGACCAGCCAAATCAATTAAAAAGCTATATTATTCTATTGGTGAAGTCAGCAAACTCACAAGCTTAAAACAGTATGTTCTTCGTTACTGGGAGTCTGAATTTAAGCAACTGAATCCCACCAAAAATAAAGCTGGAAATCGCACATATCGTCAAAAAGATATCGATCTAATTCTTCGTATAAAAAATTTACTTTATAGCCAAAAATTTACAATTGAAGGAGCTCGTAAAATGCTTAGCGGAGAGGTTGATCCTTCAGTCAAAAATATTATTACTTCTGAAAGCGAACCTGATATTGATTTGGATATTTTGATTAAAATTCGTGGCGAGTTAAAGTCAATATTGGACGAATTAAAACAATAATTATCGGGGCGTGGCGCAGTCCGGTAGCGCACTTGGCTGGGGGTCAAGTGGTCGCAGGTTCAAATCCTGTCGCCCCGAC
>Ga0315338_1004170_pt1 | contig 11735 bp, 15 predicted proteins | sample ASW8metaG_FD_204518 | JGI IMG/M metagenome (GOLD analysis project Ga0315338, IMG submission 204518) | Ammonia-oxidizing marine archaeal communities from Monterey Bay, California, United States - ASW #8 | ecosystem: Environmental > Aquatic > Marine > Coastal | place: USA: California | collected...
CAGTCGTTCGTCTCACCAAGCTGGATATCCGCATTGGTGGATACCAGCCGCTGAAAACGCACCAGCCGCTCGAGCGCGCTCTTCAGGGTATCACTCACCAGCCAGCCCAGGCCCAGGCCATGAATAGCCCCAGGCGGCAAAGCCTCGCCGACCTTGATTGCCAGACAGGGGTTTTCGGTGCGATCGATGGCGAGGCGCCAGAGCCGTTGGTGCTGCACCACTGAAATACGGCTGTCGGGTTCTTGAACGGCACCCGGATCAATACCCGCATCGGCCAGCAGTACTGCACCATCGCAGCCGTATTCACCGGCGACCCGGGCGATGGCCAGGGCGATATTCGAAACGACGGTGTGGTTTTCAGTAGTTATAGCCATGTTGCATTGGCCCCGGTGTCCAGCGCGTGACCACGCTTTGGCGGGGATTGATTACTGCAATAGCGCTTCCTCACAGATGATACCCGCTCGCCAGCGCCTCAACAAAACAAGTTCTATGGCAGGTCATGCTCAGACCACGCGGGTCCTGTACCGCATGCAGACAGGGAAAGATTTCGAGTGGCGGGCTTGCGCCCACCCGCTGGATTCGCTGAGCGCGCGCCACCTGGCACTGAAGCTCAAGAGCCTTGGCGTCGAGGCGCTGGTCTGCCCGAGTGATGAGTTTGAAGAAAAAGGTCTGCCTGAAACCTACCGGGCGCAGGAATACTTTTGATGATGATCTGGCGCCTAATGATTACACCCCTGGCAGTCCGGTACCGAACAATTGATACACGGTTGCCGATGTCTGCATACGCAGACCAACACGACTGGCAGCAAATGCATAAGGAGCAAAAATGACTACGTTAATCACCCATCTCCGGGACGTGGAGAACAAGAAACGTGTAAGCAAACAGCAGGGTTTTACCCTGATCGAACTCATGATCGTGGTTGCGATTATCGGCATTCTGGCTGCTATAGCCCTTCCTGCCTACAGCGACTACAGCAACAAGGCAAAGTTCTCTGAGGCCGTTCTAAAGGCTAGTAAATTGAAAACAGAAGTGGCTATGGCGTCGCAGGTTGGTGGTGCGACCGCGCTATCTCAGCTAACGGGAGCTACTGGATCAGAATACGAGAACATTCCGACCAATATTACGGCCGCAGGCTCAGTCTTCGGTCAACAGGTTCTCAACGGCGTAATCACGATTACATGGCCGTCAGATAGCTCTGCTTTGGCGGGGAAGACTTATGTCCTGACACCTACGGCCAGCAGTGCTACTGTTGTCTCTCCAATAACATGGACCAAGGGCGGAAGCTGTAAACCTAAGTTCTGCTAATCAGCAGGGTTTCGTCCTCATCGTGGGGATGGTCATGATGTTTGCAACGACAGTCATGGCTGTCCCGAGGGTGAAGATGGCAACGATGGTTGAAAGATCGGGGCCACCCCTAAGAGACAGTCTTGGGTCAACTATGAGATCTGTAATAAGGTTTATGACCCAGCGGGAAATCGAGTTGTTGACCGGAAGCAAACAGCCACAGGATCAGGCGGAACTGCTCTGTGCCATTGGCGTTCCGGTAGAAGTCAGTCCACTAGGCATTCCCAAGGTTTGTATCGAGGAGATCGAACCGAAGCTGCCGTTAGGTTATGAATGCGCTGAGGAAGAACAAAACTGAAGTTTTGTCCGGTCGCTGCAGGGGTGGTGAGTACTGCAAAAAGGTCTGCCGTTGCCAACGTCGTTGAGGGATAACGCCCACCGAACTCAAGTGAATTGGAGGTTTTATTGTTAACTATTTGATGTGCGTCGGCTTAGTCCAGATTAACGGAACTTATTAAAAATAAAAGGAAATTTTGGAATTTGGGGGTGAAATTTCGGAAGTATTTTGCTAACATGGAAGTCTAGTTGTAATCCTCCTTCCTCCTCGGTAATTGAGTCCCGGGCCTTCCCGGGACTTTCTTTCAGAACGCATTAATTCAGTCCTTGCTGACCTTGCTCTTGTCGGCTGGACGAGCGGCATCGACAATGCTCGCATGACCGATACCCGAACGCTTCTGGTCGTGGCCCATGTGCCGTCGGCGAATACACAAAGATTGCGCGACGCGGTCGAAGCGGGCGCAGTATCAGCTGACGCCGACAGCATAAAGGTCGTGGTCAAAACCCCCTTTGCGGCAAACGCCGATGATGTGCTTTCGGCGAAGGCGCTGGTGCTCGGCACCACCGAGAATCTGGGATACATGAGCGGGGCGCTCAAGGATTTTTTTGATCGCGTGTATTACCCATGCCTCGATAACACCCGCGGTTTGCCCTATGCGCTCTATATCCGAGCCAAACTGGACGGCACTGGCACACGCCGAGCGGTCGAGTCCATTGCATCGGGCCTTGGCTGGCGGGCGGTACAGGAACCGATGATCTGCCACGGTGAGTGGCGCGAGGACTTCGTTGACGAGTGCCATGAACTTGGTATGGCCATGGCCGCCGGCCTTGATGGGGGGATTTTTTAAAAAAAAGACCCCGGTAAAGACCGGGGTCAAGTTTAAGGAGGAGATACAACGGGCGCAGTATGCGCCGGGCGCTGTCAACGGAGTGTGAGGTCGCTGCTTCACCCAGGCCCAAGAGCCGCACTATCTCCCAGAAACCTTTTTCTTTTCTCTTGTTTTTTCAGCTTGACCGTGCGGTAAGCGTTTTACATCTCCCAGATCACCTCGCCCGCTGTTATCTCGGGCGCTGAGGTCATGAAGGGCGCCATGCGCCCCAGGATGGCCTGGATCTGCGGCTGGGCATCCTGTGCGGCAGCTTCGCTCGCATAGCGTGAGATGATCATGCCCTGGCCTTCATCGACGACACAGGAGTGAACCATCTCGAGACCATCGATGGCGTTGAGTTCATCGCGGAAAGTGTCAGCCATTGCCATAAACTCGTCGAAGCGGGCGGCGTCAAATCCATAAGTCGTGACGCGGTAATACATGGTAATCCTCCTTTTGATGATTGAAGAAATACTTTAGCAGACAATCTAGGCCCCTGTGTCATCGCAAGAATTTCATTTTTATCAACGCTCTGCTCACGTTCTAGACAGGAACTGATTTGGGATAGGATTACCAGACCGCCGGGTCGCCCGCCAAGATGACATGACTGAACCCGATACCCCTGACACGAAACTGCACACCGCCTGCAACTGGCTGAGTGCGGCACAGCGGGTCCTGGTGCTGACCGGGGCAGGCCTTTCCACCGCCTCAGGTATACCGGATTTTCGAGGCCCGCAGGGGCTGTGGACCCGCGATCCCGATGCAGAAAAGCTCTCGGATATCCGCTACTACCTGGCTGATCCGAATATCCGCCGAAAGGCCTGGTTGTCGCGGCGGGACTCACCGGTGTGGCAGGCGAGCCCGGGGTTGGGCCATGAAGTACTGGCACGCTTTGAACAAAGCGGACGCCTCGATACGCTTGTCACCCAGAACATCGATGGCCTGCACCAACTTGCCGGCAGTTCTGGCGACCGCGTGATTGAAATCCACGGCACGATCCGGGAAGTCGCCTGTCTTGGGTGCACCTATCGCGTGGCGATGCAGGTGGTGCTAAAGCGCCTCGCGGCAGGAGAGGAAGACCCCGACTGCCCCGACTGTGGCGGAATCCTGAAGTCCGCCACCATATCCTTCGGCCAGCCGCTCATTGCGCGCGATCTTGCCCGCGCGGAGCAGGCGGCCCGCGACTGCGACCTGCTGCTGGCTGTGGGTTCAACGCTGTCGGTGTACCCGGTCGCGGGGCTGGTGCCAATCGCCAGGGAGTCCGGTGCGAGGATCGTTATCGTGAATGGAGAAGCAACGGCAATGGACGAGATTGCAGACGCGGTGCTGCTGGGCGACCTCAACGAACTTCTGCCGGCCGTGCTGGATGGGGCTACGCACCAATGACCGGCATTCAGGTACATGTAAAAGTGTGCTGCATGGCGTCGATTGACGAGGCGCGCCTTGCCGCGCGGCTCGGTGCGAGTGCCGTCGGGCTGGTGGGCGACATGCCGTCGGGCCCTGGCGTCATCGGCGCGCAGGCGGCAGCACAGATTGCCCGTGAAGCGCCGTCCGGTCTCGATACTTTTCTGCTGACGAGCGGTGAGCGCGCGGCGGATATTGCCCGTGAACTTGAGATCTGCCCGGCGAGTACGGTACAGATCGTGCGCCACATTGATCCGGAAGAATATCCGGCGCTGATTGCGGCTCGGCCACAGGTGCGACGGGTCCAGGTGATCCATATGGAAGATGAAAGTGCGCTTGAGCTGGCCGCCCGCTACACACCCTTTGTGCATGCTTTTCTTTTGGATTCGGGGCGAACGTTCGGAGCGAAGCCTCAGTTCGGCGGTACCGGCAACACACACGATTGGAGTATCAGCGCCCGATTTGTCGCGCAGACGGAACTTCCGGTTTTCCTCGCGGGCGGCCTACAGAACGCCAACGTCTACGATGCGATTACTGAGGTCCGACCCTATGGTGTGGATCTTTGCACCGGGGTACGCACGAATGACCAACTTGATGAAGCCAAGCTGCAGAACTTTATGGCGGAGGTTAATCGTGCTGGTGAGGCACTAAGCGCTTAAGTCGGAGATCTCGGCTACATTAGGCGTATTGTATTGGCAGCGCTCGCCGCCCCATGGTGCACCCACTTACACCTGAAATCTCAGACCTTAAGCAGATTGCCGATGATCAATGGCGGTCTCTCGCCACGGCGGCACACGATCGGCACCACGCCTGGCATACGCCGATCCTTGCCAACGTGGGTGAGGACATTGCGCAGCTGCGCACCGTGGTGCTGCGCTCGGCGGACCCCGTTACCCGAATTCTGACCTGCCACACCGACAGCCGTGCTCCAAAGATTGCGCAACTCTCGCAGGATCCGAGGTGTTCCTGGCATTTCTATGATCGCGACGCCAAGACCCAGTTAAGAGCTTACGGCACGGCCTGGACGCATCGCGGTGATGCACTGGCGCATCAGCGCTGGCAGGACGGCGCCTGGCGCAGCGCCCAGTGTTATCGCACGCCGCTCGCTCCCGGTGAGCCCTGCACGGAAGAAGATCTTGATATCGACGTGCCAGTGGATCCGGCTACGGGCGAAGAGCACTTCGTGGTCCTGGCCAGCGAGATCAATACACTCGACTGGCTGTTTTTGAGAGTGGAAGGCCATCGGCGCGCCCGCTTTTTGTGGGAACAAGGGTGCTGGCAGGGCGAGTGGATTGCGCCTTGAACGAGGTAGTCTTATCCTTAAGTCTTTAAAAAAATAAATAAATCCTCCGATCTGTTTGGACTCTGCCCATAGAGAAGGTGGAGAAAACCATCAATTTCCTATGGGAAAATTTCTACAAACAATAAGAAAGATTGATGATATCGAAGAGAAAAGTCTATTGGTCTGACCTAGTCCATTGCGGTAACGTCCGTTCTCACCTCGTGAGCCGAAGGATTTGGCTACGGGGTTGAATTTCAACCAATCACCCAAACGGGAGAGAGAGGAAACAATAATGCTGAAACGTAAACTGATTTACCCAGTGCTTGCGATGGCGAGTGCCGTAGCTGTGCTTGTGGCGGGGCCTGTCCAGGCCTGGCAGCCGAAGAAGCCGGTTGAATTCATCATCATGGCCGGTACGGGTGGCGGTGCTGACCAGATCGCACGTCTGCTGCAGGGCTTGATCGAAAAGAAAGGACTGAGCTCACGTCCGTTTATTCCGATCAACAAGCCTGGTGGTTCGGGTGCCGAAGCGCTGCGCTACATGCAGGATAAGGCGGGGGACGATCACACCGTCATGATGACGCTCAACAGCTTCTACACCACGCCGATCATCCAGCCCGATCTGGGCGTTGATCCGACCGCGTTCACGCCGATCGGCCTGATGGCGATGGATACCTTCCTGCTGTGGGTCCACACTGACCGTAGCGACATCACCGATCTCGATAGCTACGTCGCTGCCGTGAAAGCCAAGGGTCTCGACTGGAAAGTCGGCGGCACGGGCTCGGGCCAGGAAGACAGCGTCTTGACCGCGATGATGGAAGCGCAGTTTGGCTACAAGGTCACCTATATTCCGTTCCCGGGTGGTGGCACCGTGGCCAAGAACCTGATCGGGAAACAGATTGACTCGACCGTCAACAATCCATCAGAACAAATGGCTTTCTACCAGGCAGGCAGTTCCAAGCCACTGGTTCAGTTCACGGGTGATCGTATGCCTGCCTTCCCCGATGTGCCCACGGCGAAGGAGCTCGGGATCAACATCGAGTACTACATGCAGCGTTCGGTGAACGGACCTCCAGGTATGTCGGCGGATGCTATTGCGTTCTATACCGATCTCTTTCAGCAACTGTTTGACAGTAAAGAGTGGCAGGATTTCTGCACCAGTGACGGCCTGACCTGTGACGAGATGATCAAAAACGAAGCGCTCGGAACCTTCCATGCCAATCAGTATGTTGCGCACCAGAAGTTGATCGAAGAGGTCGGCGCTTCCGCCATTACGGGCGAGTAATAAGCCGATCTGTACACTGGGCCAGCCCATGCTGGCCCGGTTGCTTCGTTTATATAAAAGCAAACGCAGGCACCGCGCTGACCGCCACCAGTGAGCGATCAGCGCGGTCGCTTAGCGACCGAAGATAGGGTGAGGGGGCCCACATGTCGACACGCACAGCGGAACTGCTGGCGGGTATTGGACTGCTCGTCTTTTCTTTGGTCCTGATGTGGACCGTCTACACCGACGGGCTCACTATCGGCTGGGTTGAGGGACGTGGGCCAGGTGCCGGCGTCTGGCCTTTCTGGCTGAGTTTGGGCATGGCGCTGACCTCTTTGTGGACGGTGGTTCGCTGGGTTCGCAGGACCACAGCAGAAAGCCGCAACGAAACTCCCTACATCGACTCTGATCCCTTCGCACTGGTTGCGGTCTCATTCGTCGCGTTGACGGCGATGATCTTCCTCGTCACCATCGTCGGAACCTACATCGCCATCGCTTTGTTTTTGGGTTTCTACATGAGGTTCATAGGCAAGCACACGTGGGGTATGACCACGGCCTCGGTGATCGGCGCAGTCATCTTTATCTACTTCCTGTTCGAGTGGCAGCTCACGAAGTACCTGCCCAAGGGCCTGCCCATCTTTGAAGACGGATTCCTGTGGATCGACAATTTCCGCTGGGAATACCTGATGTAGGCGCCTTTAAAAGGAAAACGAAAAATGGGGGAAATTGCCAATCTGTTAGCTGCCGGGCTGCTGCAGGCCTTTGAGCCTTTGAATTTCGGCATGATTCTCGCGGGGTGCATGGCGGGGCTCTTTATCGGTGCGATGCCGGGCCTGGGTTCGGTAAACGGGGTGGCGATCCTGCTGCCGGTGACATTCCTTGTGCCGCCGACTGCCGCAATCATATTCCTCGCAGCGCTTTACTACGGAGCCATGTACGGGGGTGCCATCAGTTCTATTACGCTTGGGATTCCCGGTGCCTCAACAGCTGTGGCCACCGTCTTTGATGGCCGACCCATGGCACAAAAGGGACTGGCTGATCAGGCGTTGATGGCCGCAGCCATTGCCTCGTTTATCGGCGGAACCATCTCCATCGTCCTTTTCACCCTGTTTGCGCCGCCACTCGCCGAGTTGGCGTTGAAGTTCGGTTCGCAAGAAGAGTTCGCACTCATGGTGTTGGCCTTCGCAACCTTCATTGGACTGGGTGGCGACGATATTCCGAAGACTATCTTTTCGATCCTTCTTGGCCTGGTGATGGCAGCGGTAGGGTTCGACATTATCTCGGGCCAACCGCGTCTCATTTTCTTCGACATGGTCGAATTCCAGCGCGGCATCGGTTTTCTGGTGCTCGCGATAGGTATCTATGGGATCGGCGAGATGTTGTGGACGCTTGAAAAGACCAGCGGCAAGGTTCAGATCGAAAACGTCAAAACTACGTGGGCGCAGTTCAAGCACAATCTCGGGTATATCAAGAGCTATCTGCCCACAACCTCGCTTGGCTCAGCGCTCGGATTCTTTGTAGGTACACTGCCTGCGGCAGGTGCTACGCCAGCGTCACTTATGGCGTACGGGCTCGCCAAGACCTTCTCTAAAGACCCTGACAGTTTTGGCAAGGGCAACATCTCCGGTGTTGCAGCGCCCGAGGCCGCGAATAATGCTGCCTCGACCGGTTCGATGCTGCCCATGATCACGCTTGGCATTCCAGGCTCACCCACAACAGCCATTCTGCTGGGCGGCATGATTATCTGGGGACTGCGTCCGGGTCCGCTGCTTTTCACCAACCACCCCGACTTTGTCTGGGGCCTCATTGGCTCGATGTACGTCGCCAACTTCGTGACAGTCGCGCTGAATCTTGCACTGATCCCGCTTTTCGTCCGTGTTCTTGCGATGCCGTTCACGATTCTGACGCCGGTTATCTTCATCCTCTGTTTCGTCGGGGTCTTTGCAACGACAGACCGAATGTTCGATGTCTGGCTGATGCTGGTGTTGGGTCTGGGCGGATACCTGTTGCGCAAACTCAACTACCCGGTAGCCCCTGCGGTGCTGGCGATTGTGCTGGGCCCGTTGGCAGAGAGATCCTTGCGCCAGTCATTGATCTCGAGCCGGGGTGATGTGACGACCTTTGTAAATCCTTGGGAGCATCCGATTGCGCTTAGCTGTATCGTCCTCGCCATCGCCCTGATGCTCTACCCGGTCTTTCTCAGTTATCGTCGCAAGAGAGAGCGCGAAACTGCAAAATCGGCATAACAGGAGAGTCAGGGGCCACCACCAGCACCAAAGCAGACATCACGGGTGTTACGGGCCAGGACCATCGGTCTTCGTTACATGTATCGATTGACAGAAGGGGGGAAAGACCATGACTAATGAACTCTGGCGGTTAAGTGCCTGCGAGGCAGCACAGGGAATTCGGGATAAACGTTTCAGTGCGGAGGAACTCGTGACTTCCGTGACACAGCGTATTGCTGAGCACAATCCCCGGCTCAATGCGATCGTTCTCGATCTTGGCGAAGAAGCGCTGGCCCAGGCGCAGACGGCGGATGCGCAGCTCGCGGCTGGGGAAGTCACCGGGCCTTTGCACGGGGTACCGGTGACGATCAAGTCGAATATCGACGTCAAAGGCCAGCCCACGCCTAACGGCCTGCCCGCCTTTGAAAACCTGATCGCGCCCGATGACTCACCGGTAACCGCAAACCTCAAAAAGGCCGGCGCCATTATTGTCGGGCGCACCAATACGCCCGAGTTGTCGATGCGTCTCACCACCGACAACCCGCTGCATGGAAGAACGCGCAATCCCTGGGATGACGATGCCAGCCCCGGCGGATCATCCGGCGGCGCATCATCAGCCGGTGCCGCGGGGTTTGGCCCGATCCACCACGGCAACGACATCGGCGGGTCGCTGCGCTGCCCAGCGTTCAACTGCGGCCTCTCGACGGTCAAGCCGACCTTTGGCCGCGTCCCCGCATTCCTGCCTTCGGCCGCAGAAGAAAGGGGTATCCTGGCGCAGCTGATTTCGGTGCAGGGCGCCATCTGCCGCGAGGTGCGCGATGTGCGCCTCGCCCTTGGCGTGATGTCGGGCGCCGATGCAAGGGATCCTTTCTGGATACCGGCCCCGTTCGAGGGTTGGCCGGCTGAGCCGGAACCGATCCGGGTCGGTGTGACGACCGAGTCTTATGGTCATCCTCTGCATCCAGAAATTGCCGAGGCGGTAGACCGGGCCGCGGGTTATCTGTCGGACGCCGGCTACGCAGTTGCAGCCGTGACCACGCCTTCGGTTGATGATTGCGCAAAGGCCTGGTTCAGATATCTCGGTGCAGAACTTGAGGCCTTTTTGATGCCGCTGGCACGCGAGCACGGCAGCGAGACCATTCAGCAGATCTTCGAGTGGTACTTTGAGATGGGTGAAACCGCAGATCCCGTGGATTATCGCCTTGGTGTTAAAAACCGCTCAGCGATGACGCGCCAATGGAACGAGCTTCTGCAGGACACCCCTTTGGTGCTGACGCCTTATTTTTTGCAGCCGGCTCCGGATTGGGATTGTGACCAGAAAAGCCTCGCCGGTACCCGGGATGTGTTCAATTCAGCCATCTACAGCACTGGCATCAACTGGGTCAGTCTGCCGGCGGGCGTGACCCCCATCGGTATGATCGCCGGACGGCCGGCGGGCGTGCAGATCATCGGTCGGCGTTACCGCGAGGATATGGTGCTCGATGCCATGGAAGTCATCGAGTCGCGCGTTGGGGTGCTGACGCAGGCGCTCTGGAAAAGAGAGGGCTAACGGTTCTCAGTCCGCGGCATCAATGCGGCGGGTTTTAAACTCAGCGGGTGAGGTGAACTCGATCAGTTCGAGATCGTCCGAACAGGCGAGTTCGTCGTGGACAATGCCCGCGGGCTGCAGGCAACTGTCTCCTTCGCGGAAAGTGAACTCTCCCTGGCCCTCGTAGGTAAAGCGGATCCATCCCTTGAGAATGTAGATCATCTGGAACTCAAGGTCGTGTACGTGCGGTCCGGTATGAGGGAACTCGGCCACGGGCTTTTTGACCCGGATAACGTGGGCGTTGTAGGTGCCGCCCGTAGCTTCGCCGATTCCAAGATCCCGGTACTCAAAAAATTTCCGTAGACCCTGGGTCCATTTGGCGCCGGCAGCGCTTGAGGTGCAGAACTTCTGCTGATGTGCTTTCATGGATTCCCCCGCTGGGTAGTGAGTCTGAGCGGTGCCTAACTGCGCCCGCGAACCGGTGCTGATCCCTCAAGCATATCTTCAAGGCCCCGATCGGTCGACTGTTGCCGGCGGTGCCATAACTGCCTGAGTTCAATGGGATTTAAATGCGCGGGCGGGGTTGAAAAGGCCGGCAGCCGACCGCATCTAGAGGGTATGGGAAAAGATCAGCATCTCTCGAACGAGGAGCCGGGTGTGCCCCCGGCGCCTGCCCAGGCAATGATCCTTCGCGAAGCCGTTATGACGGCTTACTCGATTACGGGGAATCTCTCTGCTGCCACCACGCTTTGCTCGAGCCTGGTTGATGAAGACCTGCCGGGAGAGCAGCAGGCATCGGCCGTGCTGACCCGGCTGCATCACATTGCGATGAGCCGGCCCAAGCACTGACCGGGCTGCTAGCGGATCATATAGACCTTTTTCAAAGACCTCGTTACCCGGCAACTGCCGATCCAGCCGGCCGGGAAAAAAGCGGCGGTGTCTGGCCCGACGCGGGTCACCTCGCCGTCGTCGTGCTCGTAGTGGGCTTCGCCTTCCAGAAAGTGGCAGAACTCGTCACGCATGACTTCACACCGCCAGTGGCCGGGTGTGCATTCCCAGTAGCCGCACTCTGACTGCCCGTCCTCGCCTTTGTGCAGCAGCACGCCACGGGTCTTTGAATCACCCTCGAGCATCTCCTCGGGAGCCCCCCAGTCTGTGAGGCCTGTCTGCTTAAGCGGGTTTTGCAATAAAGCGATCTTCATTTTTATTCCTGTGGCTTCTTCGGGATAATGGTGTGTTGTGCACGCCTTTGTCCGGATCAGGCTCCGGACAGGGACGCAAGGTTACCTCATCACCGATCGCGGGAGCCGTTTTGATGAGCCGGGAAGATGCCGATTTTTACGTACTGACTCACGAGCCGGGGCACGACGGAGAAGCCCTGCCGCTGTGGGCCAGTGCGCGCGAAGGTCTTATCCACTTTGATGATGCGCCGGTGCCGGTCGAGCGTGTGGATCTGCCCGACCTGCCCGGTGTCTTTCAGCTGCACAACGTGCTTTCGCCCGACGAGTGTGAGCAGTTCAGGCTGATCGCCGACACGCTTGG
>Ga0315338_1004171_pt1 | contig 11735 bp, 10 predicted proteins | sample ASW8metaG_FD_204518 | JGI IMG/M metagenome (GOLD analysis project Ga0315338, IMG submission 204518) | Ammonia-oxidizing marine archaeal communities from Monterey Bay, California, United States - ASW #8 | ecosystem: Environmental > Aquatic > Marine > Coastal | place: USA: California | collected...
TGTGTGCGGCGAGCGAGCCGCGGGCAATCACGCTATCAAGCCAGATGGGATCCCTGGCGGGGGAGGGGACAGGGACATTTGCCTATCGGAGCTCGAAAGCTGCCGTCAACAAAGTCATGCAGGTACTCGCCCTGGAATGGGCTGGCGATGGGATCATCGTATGCCCCGTCCATCCCGGCTGGGTTCGGACGGACATGGGTGGGCCGCACGCGGACATTTCCGTCGAAGAGAGTGCGTCTGGAATCATCCGCCTGGTTTCGTCGCTGAAGATGGAGCACTCGGGCCGTTTCTGGGCATGGGATGGCTCCGAGTTGCCCTGGTGAAGCGTTGGTTCTATCTGTGTCTGGCCTTCGGTACGATGACGCTTGGTCTGCTCTCCAGAGCGAATGGCGTGCCCTTACCGCATTTTGTGGCTATCTACGCGGGCGACACGCTGTGGGCTCTGCTCGTCTACTGGATTCTCCGTTTGATTTCGCCGCATCAGTCCTCTGTCAGGGCAGCCGTCCTGGCGATCGTGTTTGCATTTGGTATCGAACTCTCTCAGTTGTACCAGGCAGACTGGATCGAAGCTGTTCGACGCACACGTTTGGGTGGCCTTGTCCTCGGTTACGGGTTCAAAATCAGCGACCTTTTTTGCTACATGGTCGGAGTTGCGCTAGGTTTCGGTATCGACAACCTGTTGCCCTTCGGCAGGACTCCGAAACGGCCGTCCAAGGCCTAAGCCACAGAACCTAAGCTGGAAAACTGTAAGAAAGATCGAAAAGGCACGAACGAGAACCAGAAACAGAAAGGGAACCCATGTCGAATCGAATCAAGCCGCTCAAGATTGGTGAAAGTCCCCTGATGCTGAGGTCAATGAAATCCTCACTCAGATGAAGGAAGGTTGGTGGGAGGATTCGGCGATGATGGGTGTGCTTGCCCACTGCCCGGCGATGCTCAAATCGATCGTTGGCGTCTTCGGATCGTTCTTTGGAACCGGAAAGATTGAGGCACACATTCATGAGCTCATGAGGCTCAAGACAGGGCAGATCAACGACTGCGCCTACTGAATGACCGTCAGAACTGCCGCCGTGAGCGGTGACGTCAACCCCCGCGAAAAAGAGTGCGCCAAACATCAGCCCGAGACCGGAGGAGTCCTTAGCGAGAGAGAGGCGCTCGCCGTTTCGTTTGCCGAGCGTATTGCACTCGACCCACACACCGTGACCGATGACTTCTTTGCTTCGCTCAAGAAAGTGTTCGCCGACGATGAGATCGTCGAGATGCTTTTCGCCTGCGGAATTTTTAATTGGGGCAACAAGTTCAACATCACGCTCCACATGGATGCGGATGAAGGAAGCAGCTATGGAAATGACATGGCGTACCGGCAGGAAGAGCTCGTCTGATGGCCGGGAGCGCGATCGACGAACTCGATGTCGGCGGGCTCGAGGACGTCTTGGGTAGCGAGCTGCGCGCTGTACTGGTCGACTTTTGGTCACCGTGGTGCTCGCCGTGTCGCACTCTTCGCCCCCATCTCGCGAGGCTGGCAAGTGAGCGAGAAATCAAGTGGCGCTTCGTCGCGGTCGACGTCGAGAAACATCCCGAAGCGCTCGAGACCTTCGGCGTACAGTCGTTGCCCACGCTCGTCTTCATGCGCGGAGGAGTGGAGCTTCACCGCTTTAGCGGAGCTGAGCTCGTCTCGACCATCGATGTCAAGCTCGACGAGCTGGCCAGCTAGCCGAGGGGTCGAGGCGGAGGGGCTCGAGAGCAGACGGTCGAACGGATCGGATCGCTCCGGTTGGGCGGTGCGCTGTATATCAGTCTCCGTTCAACCGCGCAGGGTCTTCGGGCAGTCGCTCGATCCATACATCGAGGTCGAACGGCGAGGTACCCGTGTTGTCCTCATCCAGGCCCAGTTGGTCTGCTACCTTCTCGCGTAGAGAAAGGATGTTCGCTGTCTCGCGATCCGTCCGTTCTGATTGGCTCTCGGCCCGGAGACGGTCGGCGGCGTTCAGCAACTCGCGACGCTCTCGCGCGGAAATCGACGAATCGAACCAACAGAGTTCTTCGATCGCCCGGGCAGTTTCCAGCGCTTGCCCGAGGCGGCGGTACGCCTTGAGGCTCCCGACGACAGCGCGTCTTCCGGACTCCGCTTCTCCGAATTCTCGCAGGAGACGGCCGAGGGAGAGGCTCGATTCGGCAACGCCTTCTTCGTCCCGAACCTCGCGACGAACCTTCAGGGAATCCTCGAACAGCATGCGCGCTCGGGCCACGTCTCCCTGATCGCTGGCCACAGATCCGAGGTTGTGTAATCCGCGGCCGACACCGACCGGATCCTCGAGTTCTCTGCTGAGGTCAAGGGCCTCCTGGTAGTTCTCCGTCGCGTGCTCGAGATTCCCCTCTCCCTGCGACACGTTTCCCAAACCCGTCAGTGACGAGATGACGAGAACCTGATCGCCGACCTCGCGTGCCACGCGAAGCGACTCGTCGTGGGATTCGCGAGCCCGTTTGAAATCGGCAAGCCGGTAGTAGACGTTGCCGAGGTTGATCGAACAGCGCCCGATGTTACGAACATCTCCGAGAGCCCGATAGTGCTCCAAGGCCTGGCTCAGGTCTCTCTCTGCCTGGGAGCAGTCGCCGCTGGTGTACGCGAGAACGCCAAGATTCATTCTCGTATTCGCCAGCCGCCCGCGGTCCCCGATCCCCTCGCAGAGCGTCGCTACTTCCTCCAGGTATGTGCGACACTCGGTTCGCCGACCGGTGAAGAAGGACCAGACTCCGAGGTTGCCCAGGCTCTGCACCATGCCGCTTCGATCGTGGAGGGTCCGGCTCATCTCGAGAGAACGTTGAAAGACTTCGTGCGCGTCGTCGAATTCGGCGAGGTGCTGGTGCAGGATTCCGGTCGAATTGAGAACCGCTGCGCTTTGCACAGAGGCTGGTAGCGGCTCCATCGCTTCGAGCAGGCTGCGGCTCCACTCCACTCCTTCCCGCCAGTGTCCACGTAAGGCCCAGAAGCCGGCCAGGGCCTGTGGCAGGCGCAGCAGGACCCCCGGGTCGTCCGTGTTTTCTTCGGCGATCTGGTGCTCGCTGAGTGTGAGGGCCTGGCGCAGGTTGTCGTGCTCTGCTTCGATTCGGTGGAGCCAAACCACCTGGTCCGGACCGGAGAGGAATTCCGCAGCGTGCTCCGCCCACGAGACGAAGTACTCCCGATGACACTCAGCCAGCGTCTTGTGCTTCCCCGAATCGGCAAGGAGTTCTCCCGCGTGCTCTCGTACCACCTCGAGGTAGCGATAGCGGAACATCGACGGGTCTGCTCCGACCTCACGAACGACGAGAGACTTCTCGACCAACTCGGCCATGCGGTCGTGAACGGCCCAGGCCGGATTTACGGGATCCGTGAGGAGCTGTTCTGCCGACTCCGCCGTCCAGCCCCCGCGAAAGATCGAGAGTCGGGCAAACACCGACTGTGTCTCTTCGGATAATGTGTCCAGCGTCCACGCCAGGGCCGCGGCGAGCGTGGCATGTCGGGCCGAGGAGCGTCGCACTCCGCGAGAAAGGATCGAGAGGTTCTCGTCGAGGCGCGAGGCGAGTTCTCGGAGCGGCGTCGCGCGAAGCTGGGCTGCCGCGAGTTCGATCGCCAAAGGAATCCCGCCCAGACGCCGGCAGATCGAGTCGGCCAGCTCAGCAACCTCTCTACCATCGCCACATGACGGATCCGCTTCCTGCGCCCGGGCCAGGAAGAGACGCACGGACTCACTAGGCTCTTCGGGCACTCCACGTACACCGGGGGCATCCAAGTCCGTGGCGAGAGGCCCAAGCGGGAAGGTCCGCTCGCCAGGAAGTTTCATCGCTTCCCGACTTGTCGCGAGCACCGTCAGGTGGCCGATCGTGCCAAGAAGCCGTTCCACGAGTTCCGCACACTCCTCGAGGATGGGGTCGCAGTTGTCGAGCAGCAGCAGGTTCGGCCCGTCGCCGAAGAACTCGGCCAGTCCGGCCAGTGCATCAGTGCTGGCCTGGTCTTTGAGGCCGAGAGCGGAAGCGACGCGGCGTGCCAGAGAGGTTCCGTCCACCGTCGCGGAGAGGTCGCAGAACCAGAGCCCACCTGTAAAGTGGGCCGCGCTCTCCCGTGCCACCTCGATGGCCAGCCGAGTCTTCCCGGATCCGCCGAGGCCGGTCACGGTCAGACAGCGAACTTCCCGGAGGCCTTGCCCCAGTTGCTGGCGTTCGCAGTTGCGCCCGATGAACTCCGTCAGAGCGAACGGCAGGTTGTGGCGAATCTCGGGCTCGCGTTCACGGGCGCGCTCGGTTAGCTCCTCGATTCGGCGCAGTTCGATGCCGTTTTCGAGCGAGCGCCGCACTTCCTGCATCTCAGACAGACGGGTCGTAACGTTGGGATCGAGACAGCGCGCGAGTAGGTCGGCCAGCCAGGAGGGGACGGTGTCCGATAGCTCCCTCGGGTCGGGTAGTTCAGCCGTGCGAGTTCGCCCGGATCGCTCTTCCGGGGTTGCACCGCCAATGTGCGGCCGGCCGGTCAGACACTCCAGGAGCAAACAACCGAGGGCCCAGATGTCCGTTCGCGGATCCGGCTCTGCACCCGCAACCTGTTCCGGGCTCATGTATCCGGGCGTTCCAGAACCGGGGGGCGCGAGCGTTTCTCCGAGGGCGCCCTCCCGGAACGCAATCCCGAAGTCGAGGACCTTGATGCGAGTGTCCGGCGAGATGACGACGTTGGTCGGTTTCAGATCCCGATGCACGATCGACGCCCCGTGGGCCGCTTCCAGTGCGCTCGCGACCTGACGGCCGATCTCCAGGACCTCCCCCAACGGGAGCGGCTGCCCAACGAGGCGCCGGTCCAGCGTTTCTCCTGTCGCTTTCTCCATCACGAAGAAACGGATGCCATCCCACTCCTCGAGCGAATGGATCGTGGCCACATGAGGATGGTTGAGCTGCGCGAGGACCCGGGCCTCGGCTTCGATGCGTCTGACCAGGCTCGGGTCGCGGAGAAGATGCTTGGGGAGAGTCTTGATCGCAACGTCCCGCTCGAGCCGCGTGTCGTAGGCCGAGTAGACGGAACCCATCCCACCGTGTCCGAGCACGCCGTCGATCCGGTACGGTCCTATGTTCTTTGGAGTCGCGCCCAGACCGAGGGGCTGCTCGAGAAAATCCCCCATTCCCCTCCCGTGCACCGCGAGCAGTCCCCGAACCAGAGTGAGAGCTTCCGGATTCCCGTCACAGCGAGTGCGCACAAGAGTTTCCCACTCGCTCGGGTCGGTCCCTTCAAGCGCATCGCGGAAAACCTCACGGGCCAGGGCAACGGCTCCGGGATCGGTGCGCGGGCGTTTCTTTCCATCTGGATGGTCGTTCACGGTGACGAGCCTTCAATGTGCTGGTAGAGAAACGCGCGTGCGAAACGCCAGTCGCGCTCGACGGAACTCACGGAGATTTCGAGGGCCGCTGCGATCTCGTCGACCGTGAGCCCGGCCACGAACCGAAGCAGTGTCACCTGAGCGGGACGGGTGTCCCGCCCCAGAGCGTCGAGTGCGTCATCGAGCACGAGGAGGTCGGTCGAGGAATCCCCTGATCCGGCTGCCCCCAAGTCGACATCAAGCTGATCGAGATCCAGGTCGTCCAGCCCGAGGGGCTCTTGAGCTCCTCCTCTCTTCAGCGCCTTCTTCGCGCGCGCTTTTTCCACGAGGATCTGCCACATGGCCCGGGCGGCGCTGCTGAAGAAGTGACCCCGGTTCTCCCAGCCCGACTGCCCGACGAGACGGAGGTACGCCTCGTGGACGAGAGCGGTGGGCTGTAGCGTTCTCTCATTGGGGAACTCTGCAAGTTTCTGACGGGCCATCTCCCTGAGTTCTGCATAGATCAAGGGCAGAAGAGTATCCATGGCTCCGGGTTCGCCTCGCCTCGCGGACTCCAGGATTCGGGTGATATCGGCCATCGTGCGTCCCTTCGGCTCGGTTCCGCAGACGCGGGAGACTGGACTCGGGGCGAGTATAGGGGAGAGGGGTGGGTCGGACTGCGGAGAAGTCGCCATCGAGGTTCGAGGGCTCTGAAGGAGCCTTCGATCGCGAAACAGAGAGCGGGAGAGCGGTTCCCGCAACCAGAGTGAGGAACCGCTCTCGTTCGCCATTCAGTCAGCTTTCTACGGTTTCCCCGAGCAGCTGTTCAACCGATCGGGCGATCGCCTGAGCTCGCTGGGCGGCTGGATCTACCCCTTCGGGATCGGTCTTCGCGACCTGGAGCAAATCATCGATTCCCTCGAGAACCTGGCCGCGCAGTACCCGAACCTCTCCACGGTGGGCTCTGGCGGGAACCGAGCTCGGGTTTATCTCCAGGGCGCGCGTGTAGTGCACTTCCGCCGTTTCCATATCTCCTTCGCGTTGGGCAATCGATCCGAGGGCCGTGAGGAAGTAGGCATCGAAGGGGTCGAGAGCGTGGAGGCCACCGAAGACCTGCCGTGCTGCTTTCAGTTTCCCTTCAGTGAGAAAGACGTATCCCGTCTCGGCCATCTGGTACTGATCTTCTTTGGGGACGTTCTCGAGTTCACCCAAGGTGATTCGCCCCTCGAAAAACGCTTCCAGGTCCGCCGGCAACCAAGGTGTGATCTCTGCTCCATTCTCTTCGGCCAACTCGACGAGTTCCGCATTCGGTTGGGGTGTCGCGCTGTTCTTCTCGTGGCCTCGGGGCTCTTGATTCGAATTCATCGGTCTTCTCCTTTTGTCGAGCGGCGGGCCGGGCTCTTCTCCCGGCCCACCGATCGGATTTTTGCTTAGGTTCAGGCCGAAACCAGTGGCCAACGAAGCTGGTTCGACAACGCGTCGTAGCTGAGCATTTGATTGCCGAGGCCCGAGATCGCTCCAAACACGCCCTGCAGGTTCGGGAAGCTCAAGGCGAGCCCGCCGAACATCGGAATGAACGGCTGGGCACTCGAGGCGAGGGCCGCCATCCGGTGGTCAACGCTCATGAACGATGCGAATTGACTCTTCCACGAGTCCTGCCCAGACGAGCGAGCGATGATGCCGGTCAGGCGGGATCGGAGCTGATTGCCCCAGGCGGTGCTCCCGAGGGTCGGACGCAACTCAGGCGCGACGTAGAAGCGTTTGCCCTTGTCGAGGATCTGCTCGAATGCTCCGTCTTTTCCGACGCGTGCGCCAGTGACCTCTCCTTCGAGCACACCGTTCTTCTCCTTGAACCAGTGGATGGCTTTGGAGTCGCCTCCGAGGACAAACGTATCCTGGTTTCGCTTCGTACTGAGGTGGTGGGATCGCCACTCGTAGCCATCCTGACGGATGTCGCTGACTTCGGGCTGGTGTACCATGTTTGTCACATCGACTCGATCGGCGCCGTTGACGACGGTGATGCCCTTGGTAACGGAAGCCCCTGTTTGTGCCGTCGTGCGTACGTCGATCAGCGTCCCGTCAGGAAGACGGAAGTTTGAGTTCCTGGTGAAGTCCCAGCGCGTGCCGTCCTTTTCATTCACATGAGGATCGCCCCAGATGTGAGTGTCGGGGCCGTCCGTCGATTTTTTACCCGGACCGAAAATCTTTACGTCCTGCCTTCCGGGAACCACGGTGTACCCGCCCGCGGTACGGATCGATCCTTTGGGGAATCCTTCCGGATCCTTGCTCAGACCTTGTCCCGCCGGTGCTCCTGCATACTCGAGACGCGGAGCCGGGAGGCAGCCGCAAACGGGAAGTTGGTTCAGGTTGATGCTGACATTCAGTTGGATCTGGGCGCTGCCATTCCAACCAATCGAGGCGAGGCGGTTGGCCGCGCGCACGGCCTGCGCGCCGTTGAGTTGACGATAGGAACGGATGGCCTGCGTGAATTGCGACCACTGCAGGTTCGTGGCGGTGTTTGGGGACAGTCTCATCTTGGGGTCTCCTTGTTCTCGGCGACACGCGTTCAGAACGTGTTCGGACTTTTCTTTTTGTTGGGAGGCCCGGTTGTTAACGCGGCGACCGAACGGGCCTGCTTTGTTGCTTCCGAGTTCCCGTGTTCGTCTGTCCATGCGAGACGGAGACGAAGAACCCTTCATTCTTTTTGCGTTCGATGAGTGGTTTAAGTCTTTTTTCGACAAAGACTTCGAGTGCTGCAGTTTTCTAGCAACTCAGCGCGGGTATCCGGCGATAAGAGGGGATTCCGACGGTGGAGAGAGGGTTGGAAAGTGGGGTCACGTCCGTTACATCGAATCGAGAATGCGAACCAGCTCGCCAACCCGTCGAGCGTCGACCTCGCCGCGCCAATCGCCACCGTCCTTGATGGACGAACCAACGATGAGTACGTCGGCCAGCCGTCCCTGCACTTCGATGTTCTCCCTATCGATTCCCGATCCAATCACTTTGCGAATGTTCAGGTCTGCGATGGACTCGAGGTCCCCTACGGCTGCGGGGAGGCCGGTGGCGCCGCCGGTGACGATCACGCCGTCCGCGTCATAAAAAAGAGCCCCCTCGGCGGTTTCCCTGATGCTCATGTCGCCGGTGATGGCGTGGGAGGAGTGCTTCTTCTTGATGTCAGCCCAGACCTCGATTTGCCCGACACCTAGATGAGCCCGGCGGCGTAGCAGCACTCCCGCGTCACTTTCGATAATCCCTTCGTCGGCCACATGGGCAAAGGCGAATCCTTCGACCCGAATGAAGTCGAGATCGCAACTGGCCGCAATGTCGAGTGCAGCCAGGTTGGCACCGGCCAAAACCTGGATACCGAGGGGAAGGTCGAAGCGGCGGCGGACCTCTGTTGCTACCCGAGCCATTGCCGCGACCGTGGCGGCTTCGATCGGACGCTTGAGGTACGGAACGTCGTGGGTGTTCTCGAGAATCATGCCGTCGACCTTTGCCGCAGCGAAGGCTTCCGCTTCAGCCAGTGCGCGGTCGAGAATCGATTCCATGCTGTAGCCCCACTTTGGACTGCCGGGAAGCGGTTGCAGATGGAGACATGCGATGAGGCTGGGCCGTCTGGCTCCTCGGTCAGCTAGCCGGTTCTTCTGAGCCATCGAGTCCTCCTGGGTAGATACGACCAGAACCCGATTGGCACTGATCATGTCCGCAACTCTCGAGCAGTCTTGGAGCGTAGCCGCCTCCGAAGTAGGGTAGCGGAGATGCTTGAGAGATCACCGGCCGATTTTTGCACAGCCGATTCTTTACCGGCCGTAGTCGGTGTGCGTCTGTGGAACTCTCCCCTCCGGGTAGCGTCGTTACTTCGCGAAGTTCGGGCCTACGACTCTCGTTTGAGGCTATAGTAGGCGACATATCGACGGAAGCACCCGACTTACGCCCAGACCGAAAGGTCGAATATGGACGACCGAGCCAGACCCGGCGGAGAGGCGAGCCGGCAAAACGAGACCCTGACCCAGATCCTGTCCGAGCTGGACGCGGGCACATCCAAGGGCTTTCAAGAGCGACTCTATCCAATCGTTTACGAAGAGTTGCGGGACCTTGCCTCGCGTTTGATGCGGTCCGAGCGCTCTGGGCACACTTTGCAACCCACGGCGCTCGTCCACGAAACCTACCTGAAGCTGGTTACCGGTCGAACCCCGCAGGCGTGGACTGGGCGGGCCCACTTCTTCGGAGTGGCGGCTCGGGCAATGCGGCAGGTGTTGATCGAACACGCGCGTAAGCGGACGGCCCAGAAAAGAGGACTAGGACGCGATCATGTGACGCTCGACGAGTCCCTGCTTCCCGGATCGGCGCCTGAGGTACAGATTCTCAAACTGGATTCGCTGCTCGAGCAGCTCCAGGAACTCGACTCCCGGATGTCTCAGATCGTCGAGCTCCGCGTGTTCGGGGGGCTCACCGTTGCCGAAGTCGCGGAGTTTTTGGACGTTTCTCTTCGCACGGTAGATCGCGATTGGGGCGTCGCGAAACTCTGGTTCATCCAGCAGCTTGGCGCGGAGAGCTGATGGACGCGCCTCGCTTCGCGAGAATCAAAGAGTCGCTGATCGAAGCGATCGAGCTGCCCCCGTCAGCGCGCGAAGCCTATCTCCGACGCCTGGACGAATCGGACCCCGGGCTCGCCGAGAGTGTGCGCGCCTGGCTGGCCGGTGGTGACGAAACGCCGGATCTCCTCGACGCCACCGCTGCGTCCCGGTGGCTTTCCGACCCAGATCTTGCAGATTCTTCGGCCGGTCGTCCGTTAGAAGATCCGCGGTCGATTGGACGCTACGAGATTCGCTCCCGCCTCGGTTCCGGTGGAATGGGACGCGTTTTTCTCGCCTATCAGTCGGAGCCCGTCGAACGTGAGGTTGCTCTCAAGCTACTCCACTCGGATCTGACGGGACCAACGTCAGAGGCACGATTCGATCTCGAGAGACAAAACCTCACTTTGATGGAGCATCCGAACATCGCAAGGATTCTCGATGCGGGCAAGGATTCCGCGGGCAATCCCTACCTGGTGATGGATCTGGTTCGCGGTGTCCCCATCACGGAGTACTGCCTCGAGAACACGATCGATCTGAAATCCAGGGTTCGGCTTTTTTTGCGGGTTTGCCACGCAGTCCAACATGCCCATCACAAGGGAGTCATCCATCGCGACCTCAAGCCTGCGAACATTTTGGTTGAGGCGCACGACGGACGGGCAGAGCCGAAGGTGATTGATTTCGGGATCGCAAAGCTGGAGGGTGCTCGCGTTCTGGCCCCGCCGAGGGAGACTGCGGCCTCAGGAGAGGGCCTGTCTCTGCGGGCGCCGACCCGCGGCGCCGGTGAACTCGATACACCGCAACTCACCCGAATGGGTCAGTTGGTCGGAACACTGGACTACATGAGTCCGGAGCAGGCCCGGGGTGCCACGGATCAGATTGATGCGCGATCCGATGTGTTCCAACTCGGTGTGACACTTTGTGAGGTTGCGCTCGGCAGTCATCCTTTTTTTGATCCGGACGATCCCATCGAAACAAAGTGGGAAGCGGTCAACGCGCCAGAGGTTCGCGACATCGGCAGCTCGGCGGGCCGCGATATCACTCTTGACCACGACCTGGTTTGGATTGTCCGTAAAGCGGTCGCGGCGGACCCGGGGGAGCGGTATGTCTCCGCCGCGGCTATGGCAGAAGACCTCGAGAAGTGGCTGTCCGACCAACCCGTTTCGGCGCATCCGGGAGGACAGAACTACAAACTTCGACGATGGCTGACACGCAATCCGTTCCTGGCGAGCTCTCTCGCCAGTGCTTTTGTGTTGGTCGTCGTGTTTTGCGTGGCGGTGGTCCATCTCCTCCAGGCACAAAGGCTCGAGACGGCTCGTGCGGAGCAGGCACTGCGGCGTGCCGAACAGGCCCAGGACTTTCTACTCCACACGCTTTCGGCCGCCGACCCCGAGACAGGAGATCCACAGCTCTCCGTGCGGGATGCGATCGATCTCGCCGCCGCGGCCCTTCCGGAACGCGAACTGACCGATCCAGAACTCAGTATGAGGCTGCACTGGACCCTGGGGGACTTTGACCTCCAGTTATCGCGCTGGAATGAGTCCGTCGAAAACTACGAACAGGCGTGGCAGCACGCTCGGAGTCACTTTGGCGAAGAATCTCTCGAGGCAGCGGAGGCGATGGTGCGGTTGGGAGGGAGCCTGTCCCGAGTCGACTCGCTTGATACCTCGGAGCGACTGTGCCGGGAGAGCCTGCGGATTCGGAGGCTCCACCTGGGTGATGATCATCCGACCGTTGCCGCAAGCGAGGGTGTACTTGGGGAAGTGCTCCGCCGCCGAGGGTCTTTCGAATTAGCCGGTACGTACATGCGCAGCGCTCTTCGAACCTTCGAAGCACACGG
>Ga0315338_1004172_pt1 | contig 11732 bp, 12 predicted proteins | sample ASW8metaG_FD_204518 | JGI IMG/M metagenome (GOLD analysis project Ga0315338, IMG submission 204518) | Ammonia-oxidizing marine archaeal communities from Monterey Bay, California, United States - ASW #8 | ecosystem: Environmental > Aquatic > Marine > Coastal | place: USA: California | collected...
GCCTAACTGATCGGCTAATGTTATTAACTCAAGGTCTCTTTGATATGATTCGTAGAATCCCCTATGCGGAGGATGTAATGGCATCATGAACATACCGAATTTCATGGTCTACACCTCTATTGTAATTTTGTTGTAGCAACATGGGGCTTTACTCTGGCCGAGTGTAGTTCGATTATGTAAAAACTGTCAATGGATACCGCAGCTCTATTCTCAGGGGCTAAACTATCTGATGTATAGTAGTTCGCTAATTGACAGAGTTAATCTGCTTGCAGATAATGCGGGAATCTTTACGGAGCGATATCATTGTGGGTTTTAATACGGACATAGTCGTAGTTGGGGCAGGTGTTGTAGGGTGCTCAGTAGCCTATTACCTATCTAAACAGGGTTTGCAAGTTTCGGTATTAGAAAAAGATGGTATAGGCAGTGGTGCGTCTGCTCATGCTACAGGGTTCTTAAGCCTGTTAGGTGCCGAATTCAGTCCTGGGCCGTCCTTTGAACTAGGCCTAGCAGGGTACAAAGAGTTTTCACATCTTGTACGTTCTTTAGAAGAAGAAACTGGAATAGATCTATTGTGCCAGCGGAAGCCCTCGTTACGATTGGCTCTTTCGGAAGATGAGGAAGTTCTTATAAAAGATACTATGCTGTGGCAGGAGCAGCATATAGATATGCACTGGATCGATGGCGATGAGGTCCGGAAGATAGATTCTAGATTAAGCCCTGACATTGTCGGTGGTATCTACGAAGCCGAATCTACCCAGTTAGATAGTTATAGATTGAATCTAGCTCTTGGGCAGGGTTCAGAGTTGCTTGGCGCAAGAATGTTATACAGAGAAGTGACCGGACTTATAACAGAAGGACAATCCATTATTGGCGTAAAGACTAATTCTGGAGACATTTATTGTGACTCGGTTGTGATAGCGGCTGGGACTTGGAGTCGCATGTTTAGTGATTGGTTGAGATTTCCCATACCCGTCAAGCCTATGAAAGGAGAGCGGCTTCAGTTGAAATTCTCTGATAAACCTTTAGAAGTCTTGATTAGTTCTCCTAAGCGAGGGCATATGATTAGCAGAATGGATGGATATTTGAGCGTGGGGAGTACTGGCGGAAGGGATTATGATCAAAGAGATCTGTTTGGTGGCGAGGAGTTCGACCGAATACCAACCGAGAACGCTAAAATTGAATTGTTGCAACGAGCTATAGATGTCATGCCGGCTTTGGAAGGAGCAGAATTAGTAGAACAGTTGGCAGGGTCAAGACCGCTTAGTCCGGATACGAAACCGATTATAGGACCGGTGCCGGGTTGGTCTGGGGTGTTCTTGGCTACTGGTCATACTACTAAGGGCATACATCTAGGTCCGGTCACTGGAAGAATGATCAAAGATTGGTTAGTGGATGGGGATTGTAAGTTATTGTCTGATATGAGCCAATTTCTTCCAGATAGATTTTCCAACATTAGTTACCAAGACTACGGCACCGCTAGTACCATGGTTGATGAATAGCGTGGTATAAGTCTGAGGCTTATCCGAGTGATTAGAAGCTTAACGGAGCAGATATAAATGCCGTCTAAATCTAGAGAAATGGTATTGGTTGCGTTTATCCAGGCTGCAAACTGTTCTAACTATCCAGGATCATGGAGGCATCCCGAAGCTGACCATAGCTTCCTTACTCCCCAGTACTACCAAAATATTGCGGGGACGTTGGAATCAGGAAAGTTCCATTTGGCTTTCCTTGACGATAGACTCGCTATGCCTAGTCAATATCGGGACTCGTATGAGGATGCTGTTAGGTATGGCATACGTTCAGTTAAATTAGACCTCATTCCTATAATGACCGCTATGGGTTTGGCCACACACAACTTAGGCATAGGTGGAACATATTCGACTTCATATTATCAACCGTTTCATGTTGCTAGATTGTTCGCTACATTAGATCATATGACGAGCGGGAGGTCTGCTTGGAATGTCGTTACTTCGCTTAACGACGCAGAAGCTCAAAACTTTGGTCTTAATAAGCATATGACTCACGATGACAGATACAATCAGGCAGACGAGTTTATGGAAGTAGTGACGGGATTATGGGGCACGTGGGGAGAAGATGCGCTCGTATTGGATGCGACGGCCGGTGAATTCGCGGATCCTGCGAAAGTAAAACGACTTGATCATGCTGGTGAGTGGTTTAATTCGCGAGGCCCATTAACTGTACCTCGTAGTCCTCAGGGTCGTCCCGTAATAATCCAAGCTGGCCAGAGTTTGAGAGGAAGAGAATTCGCTGCAAAATGGGCGGAATTAGTCTTTGTAATTTTTCCTACTCTGCAAGCCAATCAAGAGTTTTATTCTGATATAAAATATAAAGCTAAGCTAAATGGCCGTGACGCCAACGATCTAATAGTGGCACCTGCTGTTTATGTTGTAGTGGCCCAGTCTGAGCGGGAAGCCGAGGAAAAACTTCACGAGATTGAAACCCTATCTACTACAATCGATGCATTGAGTCTCTTATCGGAAGTATTTAATTATGACTTTTCCTTGCATCCCCTGGATGAACCCTTATCAGATGATATTTTGAGGTCCATGACAGGTTTGAGAGGTTTTCTTGATCGTGTTGTGGAACTCAGTGGAAAAAGAAATCCCACTGTCCAAGATTTCATCACCCATAGTGGCAGAGGCACCGTTAAAGAACTCCCTGTATTTGTTGGGAGCCCGAATAAAATTGCCGATGAAATGGCGCATTGGTTTAATTCTAAAGCTTGTGATGGATTCGTAGTGGCTGCGACACATGTTCCGGGAACGTATGATGATTTTTGTGAAATGGTAGTTCCGGAATTACAGTCACGCGGGGTTTTCCATGAAGAGTATTCGGGAACTACGTTGAGGGATAGTTTGGGACTAGCCTAACAATTAGTGGCGACCCGGAGCGGATTCGAACCGCCGATCTCAGCCTTGACAGGGCCGTATGTTAACCGCTACACCACCGGGCCGCATAGCAGTGAATGAACACTGAGTGTAAGATCATTACTCTGTAGTGTCAAGAATATTGGCGTAGTCAACGTAAGATTTTTCTCTGTGACATATCTTATCTAGATGGCTTTTCACTCCAATGGATGTAATTTATAGTAATATACTCCAAGATTAACTGATAAGTGTTTATGATAAGAATCAGGAGGATCCATGAGTACTGGAAATAATAAACAACCATTACCATTGCAGGGATTGAGAGTTCTAGACGCTACACATATTATAGCGGGCCCATTTTGTGCCATGATTTTGGCGGATATGGGCGCTGAGGTTATAAAAATAGAACGCCCAGGGAATGGTGACAGATCAAGACATAACCACCCATTTGTCGATGGGCCTGATGGCGGTCAAGTCAGTGCCCGATTCCTAGGAGTGAATAGAAATAAGAAGAGTATTACGATGGATCTCAGAGATCCTACATGCAAGCGAGCATTCGAGGACATGGTCAAGGTCTCCGATGTGCTTTTAGATAACTGGGGACCAGGAGCGTTCCGACGACTAGGTTTAGGGTACGACTATCTAAGAGAACTCAATCCTGGTCTTGTTTACGCAAGTATAACTGGTTATGGAGATGGCGAAGGTCTTCGGGGCCCATACTCTGAATGGCCGGCCAATAATCCCTGTGTTCAGGGTATGGGGGGATGGATGCAGATTACTGGAGCTCCAGATGGTCCTCCCCAAATGGTGGGCGACAATATTGGGGATTCGGTACCTGGCGTTTGGACTGCCCTAGGAATAATGTTTGCCCTAGAATCACGCAGAAATACTGGTTATGGTCAGCATGTTGATATGTCTATGTATGATTGTATGGTCGCTCATACAACGAGTAGCATGCCTCACTACCAAGCTACTAAGGAAGTTAGTGGAAGAGCAAGAGAAAATATGTTTACTGCGCAGTTGGCTCTGGAAGCGAAGGATGGCTATGTCGTGTTAGCAGGCAGCGGCGGTGAAGGCAAATGGGAAGCGCTTTGGTCAATGATTGGTAGAGAAGAGCTGATTGAAGATCCGCGATACCTTGGTAAGGGAGTGACTGGTGAATTCTATTTTAATAATGTTGTTCCAGCAATAGAACAGTGGTCTAAGCTTCTTCCTAAACAAGAAGTGAATGAACAATTGCTTACATGTGGATTTTCGATGGGTATCGTACAGGATGCCGGTGATATAGATAATTGTCCCCATCTTTCTACTCGAGGGATGTTTGTAGATAGTGGAGATGGTTTTGGTGGTAGCTTTCGGACTGTTAATACTCCTATCCAATTGACTGGATGTTTTGATACTCCTACCGGTACTCCACCTAAATTAGGTGAACACAGCAGGGAGATATTATCGACTATTGGTAATCTCTCCGACGAGGAAATATCTGCTCTAGAAGCATCAGGAAAAATTTAGCAGTTAAAAATTAATAGTTATAGAAGAGGTACTGTATCTTGTTCCAAGCTCCACGCGGTACTACAGACTTATTACCAGAGGAACAGAAGTATTGGAGATATATCCAATCAAAGGCTGTGGAATTAATAACTACTTATGGTTTCGGACGCATCGATAGTCCTGTTTTTGAGGATTCAGGGTTATTTGTGAGGTCAGTTGGCGAAGGCACTGACATAGTAGAGAAAGAAATGTATACCTTCGATGACAGGGGAGGAGATAGTATAACTCTCCGCCCTGAGGGAACCGCTCCAGTTTGTCGAGCTTATCTTGAACATGGTATGCACAACTTACCTCAACCAGTCCGAATGTATTACTTTTGCCCTGTTTTTAGGTATGAACGTCCGCAAGCAGGACGTTTTAGGCAACATCATCAATTTGGACTTGAGGTTTTAGGCGACTCAGATGCCTCTGTAGATGCTGAAGTTATAGAAATCGCCTGGCGTTTGATGAAGTCGTTAGGGTTGATAGATATTAATCTTATGATTAATAGTGTAGGTGATAAAGAATGTCGTCCGAAGTATGTGGAAAGTTTGAAATCATATTATCTGGGATATAAGGACACATTGTGTCCTGACTGTACAAACCGTATTGACAGAAATCCGTTGAGATTATTAGATTGCAAGGTCAGGACCTGCCGTGATCTGGGAGAATCTGCCCCACGATCCTCAGATAACTTGTGCGAAGACTGTCAAACTCATTGGGACAAATTAATAGCATTTTTAAAGATTAACGAAATACCTTTTAACATAGATCATAGGTTGGTTCGAGGCTTGGACTACTATACCCGTACTGTATTTGAAATTCAGCCACAAGATGTGGGAGGGCAATCTACCATTTGTGGCGGCGGTCGATACGATGGGCTCATGGAGCAACTAGGTGGGAAACCGACTCCTGGCATTGGTTTCGGGTCTGGTATAGAACGCCTCATTTTGAATTTGAAGAAGAGTAACGTAGAGATACTTGATGACATAAAACCTGAATACTTGGTCATAAATGTTGGTGAAAATGCGAGAGAATTTGCTGCTCGCATTGCATCCCGTATACGTCTGATAGGAGTAGGGGCTATTCTTGGGAATGGTGGTAGAGCATTAAGAGGACAGATGAGGCAGGCTAATGCTCTGGGTATCTCGAAAGCGATTATTATTGGCGACGACGAAATACTTCGCGATGAAATAGTAATTCGCAACATGTCAGATTCGTCGCAGGAGACAAAATCGTTGGAAGAATTCTTGAGTTCCTTAATTCATAATTAGATGTCACCCGAATGAATCTCTGACATTGGCCCATTGATTATGCATTCACCTTATTAGAACATATGTACGAGGGTCTCGTACTTGTATTTTTGGAGGTGTCTAGAAATGATGACAGGATTAGCAAGAGGTGCGAATGTTTATTACCGTGGATACGTTATCCACGAAGACATAAAGACTATTTACTACACTATATACGGGAAACGCCCCGATAGAATTGAACTATCACATGTTAGTAACTTTGTAGATGCAATGCAGTGGATAGACCGTGATATCACGGGGACTCAATATGAAAGTTTTACAGAATGGCCTGAAATATTTGTTAACAGGTTAGAAGTGGCTAATACTGTGTCTTAATGAATCTTTTGATGTGCATCTAAGAATCGAACATCTGAAATTGGTTGTTGTAAGAAAACTGCTTGGAGATCAAAGCCATATTTGAAACCACGATCAATCACATATTCTAATGTTATTAGTTTAAGCCATCAGATATGCCCGGGGATGCCAAAATGGCCTAATGATCCTGATGTCATTGAAGAGATATTTAGTGACATCGACTCTGATGGGTATTACTTGAAAACATGGACCTTGGGAGAGCATGCGGCAACTCATATGAACGCTCCCAGAGCATTTTATGATGGCGGTTTGACCATAGGGGATTATTCCGCAACTTCTCTGGTTAATAATGCGGTGGTGATTGATGTTAAAGCTAAGGTTGAAACTGATGTTGATTACTTGTTATCTGTAGAAGATCTGGAGTCATGGGAAGAAACGTTTGGACTTATACCGGAAGGCTCAATAGTCTTGTTGCAGACAGGGTGGAGTAAGAAATGGGAAAAACCTCTTGAATATAATAATGTCCAAGAGGATGGTAGTATGCATTTTCCGGGGTTTGCCGAATCCGCGGCTAGATTCATGTTGGAAGAGCGCAAAGTTTCAGGAATTGGTATAGATACCCATGGGGTAGATGGCGGCGCCAGCGTAACGTATTCTGTGAATAAAGTTATGTTGAAGCGACCGCATATTGTTTTAGAAAATCTTACCAATTTGGATTTGTTGCCAGTTATCGGAGCTACTCTCTTTATCGGGCTAGTTAAATTCCGAGGAGGTAGTGGTAGCCCGGTTGAAGCGATTGCTTTATTTTAGAGCATTATGCCCTCCCTAAAACAACAGGGGAGGGCATAATGATATTTAAATAGCTTCTACTCCTGCAATAGCACATTCCTCGTCTTGTTGACTAGTACCTCCCCCTACTCCACAAGCACCATCAATATTACCGTTACGTATTATGGGTACTGCGCCTTGCCCCAGTATCATTTGTCCTCCTGAAGCCTGTGCTACACCTCTTGGAGTGGGTTCGTCAGCGCGAGGTGCCATTACGCCGCTGGGTCTACCGAAGGCCGATGACCCGATTGCTTTCCCGACACATCCGTACGTACTGGCCCAGATGGCACCATCCATTCTATTCATTGCTATTGTCCGGCCTCCGTTATCGACAACGGCGACACTAATTTTTATGTTCAGCTCTTCGGCTTTAGCAATTGCGGCTTCTATGATCTTTTTTGCTTCTGTAAGTTGAATAGACATACATCCTCCTGATCTAAATATAGAATATTGTAACCCCGACTTTTCGGAATGACCAAATTATTCTTGATGCTAACGCTCGCTCATAGTTCACTGAACGGAGTGATATACTTTTTAGGCGATTTAATGCTAGGAGTACCGGTACAATGCTTACGAAACGAATTATACCTTGCCTGGACGTGGATGCAGGTCGGGTAGTGAAAGGTACTAGCTTCGTTGATCTTAGGGATGCGGGTGATCCGGTCGAATTAGCTGCCCTTTATGATAGAGAAGGGGGAGATGAATTGGTTTTTCTGGATATAACAGCAAGTGCAGATGAAAGAAATACCATGGTGGATGTGGTTCGAAAGGTCTCAGAAGAAGTCTTTATACCATTGACCGTAGGTGGAGGTATTCGGTCACTTGCAGATATGAGGAAATTGTTGAGTGCTGGAGCGGATAAAATATCCGTGAATACGGCTGCGGTAAGTGACCCGCAATTATTAGTTCACGGCGCACGGCAATTCGGGAATCAATGCATTGTTATCGCGATAGATGCTAAAAGAATTACGAATACCGAGAATTATAAAGAGGCTACTAGCGATGTATCGGTAGATGTGAATTCCAAATGGGAAGTTTTTACTCATGGAGGCCGTACTCCTACTGGAATAGACGCGGTTAAGTGGGCTGCTAAAGCAACTTATTTAGGGGCCGGAGAAATTCTGCTGACTAGTATGGATGCTGACGGTCAATTGTCTGGGTATGACATTGGTTTAACTGCTGCAATATCACAATCAGTATCTGTTCCAGTGATCGCTAGTGGTGGCGCCGGAGTTCTTGATCACCTGTATGAAGCCTTTACAGTGGGATCTGCAGATGCTGTTTTGGCAGCCAGTATATTTCATTTTGGAACATATTCTATTCGTCAGGCCAAAGAATTTTTATTGACTAAAGGTGTTCCAGTCCGCATTTAGTTTGCAATGGGAATTCACAGATAATATCTAAGAGTCATAATGGCTAAAATACAAGCAGTTATATTCGATATGTTCAACACGTTGGTTGAAGACGGAGATTCTTATTGGATGTCTACATTCGATCATATTGTTTATAGTCAGGGATTGAATATATCAGGACAGGATCTTAGGAATGAATGGATTGTATTTGACGAAGAATATATATCCGTTCGAGGGAAAGAGGACTCTCCGTTTTATAATTATAATCAGGCTTGGATATCAAGTTTCCGTGGGGTTTATGGGGAACTGGGTTTGGGCGGCGATGCTAATGCTTCCATCACGACTGTTGTTGACGACATGAGTCAGAGGCCAATGTTTGCCGATACGTTATCTTGTTTGCGGCAGTTGACTCCCATATACCGCACTGCGGTTTTATCCAATGCAGATGATTGTTTTTGTATCCAGTAGCGGATCGTATAGAAGTTGAATTCGAAGAGATAATGTCTTCTGAGTAAGCCCGTTGTTATAAGCCAAGTCCAAAGATATTTTGGGATATGATTGACCGGCTACAAATCTTGCCTGACGAGTGTTTGTATGTGGGTGACCGGCAGCTCGAAGATGTTCAAGGTCCTAGAGAGATTGGAATGTTCACTGCTTGGATAAACCGTGCTCAGATCCCAATAGATCCAACTTTAATACCTCCAGATTACACTATAGGAAATTTGTTGCAGATAATTGATTTATTAGCATAGTATTGCTAAGGATGTCACAAAGGGGATGAAATGAACATAAAACTTAACGATAAAGGTTTGGTCCCAGCAATAGCACAGGACATACACACAGGGAAAGTCCTGATGCTAGGGTATATGAATCCTGGAACTTTAAAACGTACCATTGAAGGGGGCCAAGTCTGGTTCTACAGTCGTAGTCAGGAAGATTTGTGGCATAAGGGCGAAATTTCTGGTAATTATTTGAATCTTAAAGAAGCATGGGTGGATTGTGATTCGGATACCATATTGCTTAAAGTGGAACCTGACGGGCCGACTTGTCACACTGGAGAGACTTCATGTTTCTTTAATTTGCTAAATGAACTTCCTGAGGGTTATGAATCTACTGAATCTGGATCTGGCATAATCGAGGAATTGTATTCGGTCATTCAGGACAGACAAAGAGAACTTCCTGAGGAGAGCTACACCACGACACTTTTCAATGATGGCGTTGGAAGGATTGCCCAGAAAGTTATTGAAGAGGCGGGAGAAACTGCTATTGCGGCGGTGGAAGGCGATAATGATCATATGCCAACCGAAATAGCTGACATGCTTTATCACACCCTCGTTCTTATGGTGGCTTCGGGAGTAAAGCCTAGTAGTGTTTGGGATGTGTTGAAAAGCAGGCGTCACTAGGACTATTGGGGAGATGATTCTGGCTGAACTGATCCATATTTACTTGGTTATTAACTCACCTGATGAATATATCTTCCATTGACCGGCTTTGTACGCTGTCACATTTCCTGCGCCAGCTACAAACCAGCCATCAGATGTGCTGATACAAGCAGTTCTGGCGTCTATACCGAACACCGTTATTTCGTCAGAAACTTTTTCTGTTAGTTCTTCGGAAGTACTCTCTGGGTCGCTTTTCTCGTGGTGTGGTAATACAGCGATGTTCTCAGCTATGCTTAATCCGGTGATCCATTGGCCCAATTTAGGTCTCCTCATTAAAGAGCCCATTACCATTGCCCCTGCACTTGACCCTGCTAAAATTGCTCCGTTCTTTACTTTGGACATGATTGAGCGTAATAAAATTGTCCCAGTGAGACTGTCCAGAAGATGGTCAGGATTTCCACCAGTAAAGTATATGATGTCCGCTTCATGAATTCCCTGTACTAGCTCGTTGTCGTTGGCATCACTTTTGTTAAGGATCATTAAATCAAACGAATCAGCCCCTAGTCTGGTAAAATAATCAACTCCGTTTTTGGCTGCGCGATTAGGAGCAGTGTCGGCGGCTGTGGGTATTATTAGAACTTTTGGGGATTGAATATTACACCGTCGAATAATTTCTAAGTCCATTGGTTCGCATCCGGCGCGAAATTCTTCGCCGCCTGCTAAAGCTATATGATGTGGCATTTGGTCTCCGGTCCGGTAGTGTACGTTCGATTGTATCAGATATTTGTTTACAGGGGTGTAGGCCATGTAGAAGCGATGAGTACGTTCAATTTATATTAGGGAGCGCCATAATTTAATCGCGACACAACATTTATCATACAAATGTTTGTCATACAATGGTAGGGGCAACCACCACAGAAAATGAAAATTTCGGAGGTGTCTAGTGTTTAATTCGGTTCATCACGTGAGAATATTGGTTTACAACACTGACGATATGGTTGAGTACATGAGGAATAATTTTAATATGATTCCATTAAAAGTTCAGGTCTATGAGGGTCGTGGGATGAAGAATGCTATTTATAAAGTAGGGGAAACGAATCTCGAAATTACGGAACCTTTGGATATGAATTCACGGATGGGTGAATACTTACAACGGGAAGGACCCGGAGTCTATCATATTGCGTTCGGTGTTGATGAGATTGAAAATGCGGCGAAAGCACTGGCCGCTAATGGTAATAAAATGAGAGGCGAAGGCGGTCTAATAAAAAGTGCCGAAGGGTATTTAACAGCGAACATCGACCCCGAAAGCTCTCTAGGATTTCCTTTTCAAATTGCTGAGGGCTGATCTGCCGATTGATACAGTCGTTTTTAATACTATATGTGACCATTTAGAAGAAATAAATGTGGTACTATGAATAAGGGCTGCCCTCAGTTTAGGGTGGCCCTCATTACTTAATTGGGGGATGGAGGATTTTCTCTTCAGAGGGGCTATTATGGCATCTAATTTGATCAGAGATAGAATTTCAGAATTAGTTGAATCTGGAATAAATGAACTACGTAAAGAAGGGGTAGTAAAGCTTGCTACGACACCAGAAATAATAATAGAGCGACCTTCAAATCAGGAACATGGGGATTTTGCTACTAATCTACCGTTGCGGCTTTCACGATCGACTAATTTGAAACCCATGGAGTTAGCAGAAAAATTAGCAGATAAGATTCCTGGTGAAAGCTCTATTGACAGAGTAGAAGCTGCTCATCCAGGCTTCGTGAATTTTTATCTAAGTGATTCTTGGGTTCAGACTCAGGTTGATGTAGTTAGACAATTGGGTGCATCTTACGGGAATTTAGATGTTGGTAATGACCGCAAAATGATGGTTGAGTTTGTCAGTGTAAACCCGACAGGTCCAGTACATGTAGGTCATGCGAGGGGTGCGGTGTTAGGTAGCGCCTTGGCTAACATATTGACTGCTGCTGGTTATTCCGTGACACGGGAATATTACGTTAACGATGCCGGCAGCCAAATGGAAGCTTTCTATAGGTCCGTATACTCTAGATATATGGAGGACTTAGGATTTGTAAGGGAATTTCCGTCCAATGGATATCGTGGAGACTACATTCTTGAAATAGCCAAGGAGATTATATCAT
>Ga0315338_1004173_pt1 | contig 11730 bp, 7 predicted proteins | sample ASW8metaG_FD_204518 | JGI IMG/M metagenome (GOLD analysis project Ga0315338, IMG submission 204518) | Ammonia-oxidizing marine archaeal communities from Monterey Bay, California, United States - ASW #8 | ecosystem: Environmental > Aquatic > Marine > Coastal | place: USA: California | collected...
TGGCTGATCACGATCGTATGTTTCGGATATCTCTACACTCGTCTGTCGGGTGCGGCCGCGCGCGAGGACCTCGACCTCTTCACCTATCTCGCGGGCGTCTTCAGTCGCGTGTCCTGGGTCGCCTGGCTGGGATGGATGGTTCCCTACTCGATGTTCTTCTTCCTGGTCGATTCGCTCATCGTGTGGCGGGTCGTGAGCTGGTTCAACACGCCCGTTCGATATCTCGACATCCTGCCGATCCGGGGCAGCAGCTACATCCTGTCGATCCTGAACGAACAGGTCGGCAAGGGCGCGATGGGTCTCTATCTCAATCGGCGCTATGGCGTTCCGGGCTGGGAAGTCGGCTCGAGCATGATCTTCATCATGTTCTGCGAGTTCTTCTATCTACTCGGCTGGGCGACGATCGGCTGGAGTCTCCGACGCGACGACCTGCCCGAGGTGTTCGGTCTGATCCCCATCATCGCCGGCGGTGCGCTCGTGTTCCTGATCGGATGGCTGCTCTTCTTCCGCGGCCCCCTCGGTCGGAACTCAGCACTGCGCGAGCGACCGCTCTTCAAGAGTTTTCGCGAGTCGGGGGTGGCACGCTATCTGACGATCGTCCTGCTTCGCTCGCCGGCGCTGCTCGCCGCGGTCGTCGTCTACACGAACTGCCTTCGGCTCTTCGGCGTCGAGGCCGACTACGGACAGATGCTCGGGTACCTGCCGGTGATCTTCTTCGGCGCGGCGACCCCCGGCCCGATGCGCACGGTTGCGATCACGCTCTGGGTGATCCTCTTCCCGGGTAACGAAGGCGAGATGACGACCTTCGGATTCGTCCAGCACAACTTCTTCATCTTCTTCAACGCGGCGATCGGGTTGCTCTTCCTCAGGCGCGCGAATCGCGAACTCTTCGAGGCCGGCGAGAGCACCTAGGCCGCGCCCGCGGAGAGAGCGACAGCGCGAGAACGCCGACCCCGAGCGCGAGCAGCATGCCCGGCTCCGGAACCGGCGTCGGATCACAGGCATCTCCGAGTCCGTCTTCGTCCGTGTCAGTCTGATCGACATTCTCGTCACCGGGACAGTTGTCGAGTCCATCGAGGACGCCGTCGAGATCTCTGTCGATTCCCATCCTCACGCCGGCGCCCGGCGGCACGGCCGTATACGTGAGCGGGCCTTCGCTGGCGGCGAGCATTCGAAGTGTCACATCGCTCACGAGGGCGGACTGCGCCGGGTCGTCGTCGGCCTGGAACATCCCGGTCGATAGGCGCGTCCAGCCCTTCGGCTGACCCGCAACGACACCCTTCACGACGACTTCGCATTCAGTCGTGGCGCCGTCCAGAAGGAGCGAGTTGAACGGCGCCGCGGCGCGCGAGAGCAGGAGGTTGATTCGCGGACCGACCGAGCTCGCGTTGGCCGCGTCGAGCGTCACCTGCTGACCGACGATCGGGGCGATGTCGTTGTCGAACTGCAGCATGAAGGCTTCACTGTTTCGCCGATCGGCCTCGGTCGGGAAACTGAAGGCATTCGCCGAAACGAAACGGAAGAGCGTGTCGACCGATCCATCGTGGCTGAAACCGAACCCACGGATCTGATTCCCCATGAATCCCGTGCCCGTCCCAATCGGCGTCAGGAGACCGAACATGCCGACCTTCGTATACATGTTTCGCAGGTGCGGCACCTTGAAGATCTGTGATCCGCCTTCGAAGGTCGCGAACTGCCCCGTACCGAAGAAGCCCTGTGTCGCGTCGAGGCGATGGCAGAACTCACAGGTGAGCGGACCGTCCACGGCTGTCGTGTTGAAGAAGGTTCGGCCCGCGGCCGCATCGGGCGTCAGCTGATTGTCGAGTGCGCGCACCGGGTTCGGTGGAAGAACGATCGAAAGAGCGAAGTCCGTAAACGCGTCCATGTCCGCTTCGGAGATCGCCTCCGCGCGTCCGAGTAGACCCTCGGTCGCGACGATGAAATTCCGGAACGACTGATGTTCGTCAGTCGGGTCCATCCCGAAGAAGCCGTTCGAGCGGTCGCCTCGCCAATGCATGGCGCCGCCATTCTGCATGCCGCGCAGGGTCTGCGTCGTCATCGGCCCTTTCATGGGATGAAAGACGTCCGTTTGTCCGATGCCGTTCAACCCAGGCGGAACCGGGGTCGGCGTGGCGATGATCGTCATCGGACTCGACGTCACGATGTCGTCGGGATTTCCGAGATCCCAACCGAGATGGTCGAGGTCACCGAAGATGTGACACGACGAGCAGGACGCCTCTCCATTCGCTGACGTGAGCCGCGCGTCGTAGAGGAAGGGACGACCTTCGACGACTTCGATCGGCTCCTGGTTCGGGAAGTTCCAATGATCCGTCTCCGTCGCCGACGTGAGGTCGACCATGGAGATTCCGTTGTCGAAGCGCGTGTAGACGAAGAGCCGATCGTTCGCCTCGTCGAGAACGAGACCGGCCGGGCCGCCGCCGCTCACGTCGATATATCCAGAACTCAAAATCGTCGGATCGAAGGTGTCGTTCTCGAGGGCGTCGGTCGGGAAGACGCCCACCCTGCTCGATCCGTACGCTGCGACATAGAGCTTCGTACCGTCCGACGTCACCGCCATTTCGAGAGGCGTCGCGAGACTGTGATCGATCGCGGTCGCATCGAAGCCGGCTTCGTTCGCGAGCGTGTCGTAGTCGATGTGTTTGTTGAGGTGCCGAGGGGAGACGCTCGCGCCGTCGATCACGCTGATTCGGGACTCTGCGATATGACCCTGCACGGTCGATCCGCCCACGATCCCCGGCCCTTCGAACTGGGTGAGATTGTTGGACTCCGTATTCGAAACATAGATCTTCCCGGTCACCGGGTTCGCGGTCATGTTGAAGATCGTCGTGCCGACTCCGGAGAGTGATTGGTTCGTCGCGAGACTGGCGACGTCGACTTCGAAAACGTCGAAGTCCGGCAGATCGAAGCGCACGTAGAGATTCCAGCCGCGCCCGATCGCATCGCGATAGACCCCACCCGCATCCTTCTGCACGATCAGGCCGACTTCGGGAGCGGACAGTCCCTCGACATTCGCGGCCGGACCCGGCACGCCGCCGGGCGCGGGCACGACGCCGCCGATCGTGCAACCGACGGTCTGGCTGAACCCGTCACACACGAAGCCACTGTTCACCGCGGCCGTCTTGTTGCCAGAGAAATGGATTCCCACGTAGACCGTTTCACCGTCGGGCGATGTGGCGAGGGCGCGTGGTGTATCGCCGAAGAAGCTGAGGATGCGTCGCGGGGTCCCACCGACCGTCGTGCCAGGGAAATCGGCCGTGAAGACCCAGACGTCTGCGCGATCGACGCTCGCGGTCGTGAGCTCGGGGTCGCCGCCGCCGAGGACGAGGGGAATGGAAGGGTTGGTGCGATGTTGTCCGCGATGGGCGGTCGTGATGAAGGCGAAGTCGACCGATTGATCGCCCCCCGCGAAGACGATGTCCCGCGGCTCGTCACCGACGATGAGGGTTCGCTTCACGAGTCGCGCGACCGGATCGACGATGCTGACGCTGTCGGAGAGATGGTTGACGACCCAGACGTCACCGTTGTCCCTGACGGCGACGGCGACCGGCTCCAGTCCGACCTGAATCGAATGTGAATGCGTGAGACCGTCAGGACCGACGTCGAAGACTTCGAGATGCGCATCGGGCGTGTTCACGGCGTAGAGCCGCGAGCCGTCCGAGGAGAGCGCGATCGGACGAACGGGGCCGCTCTCGAAGTTCAGGAACGCGGGGGCAGCGAGCGCAGTGTGCGTCGAAACGAAGGGCGCGACCCATCCGAGAACGAGAAGGAGGAGGAGGAGGAGCGATCGCGGGAGGCGCCGACACCTTCGGCCTGCTGATCTCTTCCAGCGCATCTCCCCTCCGATCGCGGCCACGACGAGCCATGCAGATTTCAGCGGCCCCGGAGGCCCTCCGCGTGCCTCCGAGATCCAGTGTCACCCAGAAGAACCGCTCACTGCGCGGAAAGTTTCGGGCAATCGTCCCGCGTCGAATCTGGCTAGGAACCGCTCGCCGACGCAGCCCTGGCCGCGAGGAGGTTCCAGAGCCGATCGATCATCGAAATCGACGTCGAGACGACCAGGATCCAGCCGATCGCGAAGACGACCGCGTTTCCGGGAGAGGCGAGCCCCAGGACCTCCCGCGTCACGACGATGCCGGCGGGGAAGAAGTAGAGAATGCCGTTCCAGCGACCGAGACGACTCGTTCGCAGCGCGCGACCCGAAAGGATCCGCGAGTCGAGGGCGTACTGGACGAACGCGGCGACGATCACGATCGGCAAGAGCAGCGGCACGACTCCGCTCGTCGCGAGCGCGAGATTGCCGAGCGTCACGAACGTCGCGTCACTGCCGTGATCCAGGATTCCGCCGAAGGCCGAGGTCTCGTTCCGCGCGCGGGCGAGACGACCGTCGAGGAGATCGCTCACCACGGCCAGCCAGAAGATCGTAAAAGCTGCCCCCCACGATCCGGCCGCGATCAGGGCGCAGAAGAAGGGCGCCGCGATCAGACGCATCGACGTCAGCGCGTTCGAGAGGGTGAGCCAGGATGTCGGGGGTTGTCTCGACATGGGGGATGACATCGCGTCGGTTGCCTCAGGACTGCCACTTCGGGATGCGATCCCGGATGCGGTTCCAGCCCATTCGATCGAAGAGCTCCTCGACGCGTTCGCGGTCGGCGCCGCGATAGGCGAGCTGCGTCAGACCGGGATTCACGCCCGGCACCTTCGTCAAGACGGTCGCAAGGTCCCGGGTCTTTCGCGCGCGCTCCCGATGTTCGGCGATCCGCTCGGCGAGACGTTTCGCACCGCGCACGTCGATCTCGGCCCAGTCCTCGTAATCGTCCGGAATTCCGTCGATCGACTCGAAGGCCTGCAGCACGGCGGCGGCAGATTTCGCACCGACGCCCGGCACACCGGGAAGATTGTCGATCTTGTCCCCGACGAGTCCGAGATAATCCGGAATCTGAGAGGGCGAAACGCCGAACTTCTCGCGAACGGCGTCCGCGTCGAAGGTCTTCTCCTTGGCCAGGTCGTGTACGACGACACGGCCATCCTCGCGAACGAGCTGACACAGGTCCTTGTCGGTCGTCAGGACGCGCGCGCGTGCTTTTCGGCCGATCACCTCGCGACACAACGCGCCGAGCAGATCGTCCGCTTCGTAGTCGTCCACTTCGTAGGTCGCGAATCCGAGGGCGACCGCGATCTCACGACAGAGGTCGAATTGCGGCTCGAGATCTTCCGGCGGCTCGCCGCGCTGCGCCTTGTACTCGGGCTCCAGCTCGTTCCGGAAACTCGTCATCGCCGCATCGAAACAGACACCCACATGCGAGGGGTCCTCTTCGGCGGCGTACCGGATCAGCGTGTTCGCGAAACCGTACGCCGCGTTGCAGGGCGTCCCGTCCGGAGCCTGCATCGGGGGCAGCGAGTAGTAGGCGCGAAAGATGTAGACGTGGCCATCGAAGAGATGGACCAGCGGACCGGCATTCCCTCGCGCCGCCACCGCCCCTCCTAGAACCGCTCGTCGAGAACGGCTTCGACGATCGTCTCGGGCGCGTGTTCGATGGGCAGGTCGCGTTTCTGACCGTCGGCGCGTCGCACGAATTCGAACACGCCCGATGCGAGCCCCTTCGGCCCGATCGTCACGCGGTACGGAATGCCGACGAGATCAGCGTCCTTGAACTTGACGCCCGGTCGCTCGTCGCGATCGTCGATGATCACGTCGATCCCCGCCTCGCCGAGTTTCTCGTAGAGGCGCTCGCCCGCCTCGTGACATTCGACGTCCTTGGGCTTCACGACGGTGACGACGACTTCGTAGGGGGCGACGTTGACCGGCCAGCAGATTCCGTTCTCGTCGTGATTCGCCTCGACGACGGCGGCGAGATTTCGTTCGAGCCCGATCCCGTAGGAGCCCATCACGATCGGGACGGAATTGCCGTTCTCGTCCTGGACCGCGGCCCCCATTGCCAGGCTGTACTTCGTCCCGAGCTTGAAGATGTGACCGACCTCGATCGTCTTGCGTACCGAGAGCGCCGTCTGGCACATCGGACAATCTTCGCCGTCCTTCACCTCACGCAGATCGAGCCATGCCTTCACGTCGATGTCACGCTCGACTTCCACGCCGCGAAGGTGGAACCCGTCTTCGTTGGCGCCGGTTGCCATGTCGCGGCGACCACGAAGGGCTTCGTCGGCGATCACGAAGAGATCGCTCGTGCCGACCGCTCCGAGGCTTCCGGGCGACGCGCCGAGTGCTGCCTTGATTTCGGCCGCTTCGGCCGGGCGCATCTCCTCGGCTTCGACCTGATCGATGAGCTTCTGCTCGGCGAGTTGGTGATCACCGCGCAAGAGGATCAGGACGGTCTTGCCGTCGATCACGTATACGAGCGTCTTGATCTGACGATCCGCGGCCGCGCCGCCCTCCATACCGACCAGCGCCTCGATCGTCTTGATGCCGGGCGTGGCGAACTTTTCGGGCTCGGTCAGTCCATCGCCATCCTCGACCGCGGGAAGCACGCTCTGCGCCTTCTCGACGTTCGCGGCATAACCACACTTTTCGCAATGCGCGACCCAATCCTCGCCCGCATCACTCTCGAGCATGAACTCGATCGACTGGTTTCCACCCATCACGCCCGAGGAGGCCTCAACGGCGACGACGTCGAAGCCGAAGCGCTTGAAAATCTTGCGATACGCCTCGAGATGTCGATTGAAGGCCAGATCGAGACCTGCCTCGTCGAGGTCCAGCGAATACGAATCCTTCATCGTGAACTCGCGCACCCGAAGGAGTCCGCTCTTCGGACGCGCTTCGTCGCGGAACTTCGATTGGAACTGGTACCAGATCTGTGGCAGCGACTTGTACGAGCGAAGCTCCGCCGCATGGAAGGCGAAGATCTCTTCGTGCGTCATGCCGAGCGCGAGATCCGCATCCTTTCGATCGCTCAGTCGGAACATCTCCTCGCCGACCGAATCCCAGCGACCCGACTTCTCCCAGATCTCGCGCGGATGCATGCAGGGCAAACGGAATTCCTGCGCGCCGATCTTTTCCATCTCGTCGCGCACGATCGCCTCGACCTTGCGCAGTACGCGAAGGCCGAGCGGCGTCATCGAATAGTGACCCGCCATGAGCTGACGCATGAAGCCAGCCCGCACGAGCAGCTTGTGGGACACGGCTTCCGCGTCCGTCGGATCGTCTCGCAGGGTCGGAATGAAAGCGCCTGACCAACGCACGGGGATCTCCTCGGATTCGACTCGGGCTTGACTCGGGTTCGACCTGGGCTCGGATTCGGCTCGGACTCGACTGCGTCCAGGCGATTCCGTCGCGAATGACAGAACCATAGCGCCTCTCGACCCCGATCCTGAGGGTTCAGCCGCTCGGGCCCTCAGTCCACGGCGACCGAGAGTTCGAGCAGCCGCTTCTGGAAGGCGGCCTGGATCTCCCGAACTCGGGACGCGGCACGCATGGAGATTGCCGACCCATCGAGCGAGCCGACGGGGACCAGTCCGGCGCGAGTGCCGGTATAGAAGACCGAGTCCGCCCCGTAGAGGTCGAAGCGACCAAGACTTCGCTCGCGGACGTCGAGACCGACTTCGCGACCGATCTCCAGCACGCTGCGTCGCGTGATGCCTTCGAGGGCCCCGTCCGTCGCGGGCGGTGTCTCGAGGCGATCTCCGCAGATCATGAAGATGTTGGCGGCGGAAGCCTCCGCAACGAGCCCCTGCGCGTTCAGCACCAGCGCATCATCCGCGCCGCGCAGGTTCGCCTCGCGCTTGGCGAGGACGTTGTTCAGGTAGTTGAGGCTCTTCACGCGTGGATCGAGCACGTCTCCGCTCGGTCGACGCAGACTCGACGTGATGAGATCGACGCCCGAGGATTCCTTGGCCTCCGAGAGGCGAACGGTGCCCGCGGCGATGCAGACGATGGCGGCGGCGTGACAGCTCGCGGGGTCGAGGCCGAGTGCGCCGACGCCCCGACTCAGGATGAGCCTGAGGTATCCCTCGCGAGGCCCCCAGGCGCGCGTCGTCTCGCAGGCGACCTCCCGCACGCGATCCATTCCGCCCTCGACCTCGATCCCGACCGCGAGGGCGGCTGTCGCGAGGCGCTTCATGTGATCTTCGAGCCGGAAGATGCCGGCCGGCGTGACCCGGATGCCCTCGAAGACACCGTCACCGAAGAGGAAGCCATGATCGAGGACGGGTATGCGTGCCTCGCTCGCTGCGAGGATCTTCCCCTCGACCCATGCAATCGCGTCCGTGGATTCCGGCTTCATCGTCGTTCCCTTCCGATTCGCGGGATGCGTTCGCGACGCCCAGTGCTCCCTCCTGCGTCCATTCGCGCCGAGATGTCGTCCGCTGCTGCGAGCAGCCTCTCGGCGATCGCCACTTCGCCTAGCGTCTCGAAGCGCGTCGACGGAGCCGCGAGGGCCAATACGGCCGCCAGGCGTGGCGCGTCGCCCGACGCTCCCTGCCAGATGGGCACGGCGAGAACCGAGAGACCGTCGATCCAGGCGTCCCGATTCGTCGCATAGCCCGCTCGTCGCACGTCGTCGTACAGCGAAGACTCCGCGCCGTCCGATCGCCCGTCCGTGTCCTGGTCCGTGTCCCGCTTCGCGTCCTGGCCCTGGCCCGCCTCGTCGATCTGGCCGAAGACCCGGTCGATCTGGCCGGCTGCCGTCACGTCGGCGGGAATCACGTCTCCCACGTCCGGGGAAGCGCGCAGGAACCCCGGTCCCTCGAGCTTGTCGAGCACGCGCAGTCGCCCGCGACGCTTCGCCACCACGAAGACAGTCTCTCCGAAGGCTCGAACCTCGGCTTCCAGAATTGCGCGGGAGGCCGCGACCACCGGCTCGCGCGCCTGCGCGCCGAGGCCGAGCGACAGGAGGGCGAGCCCGGGTCGATAGTGTCCACCTGCGTCCCGCTCGACGACCTCGCGGTCGACCAACGAGGAGAGCAGCCGGTGGCAGCTCGACTTCGGCAGATCGAGCGCTTTCCCGATCTCGGTCAGGCCGAGCGCCGTCCCCGCCTCGTGCAAATGGAAGAGAACGTCGAGCGCCTTTTCGACGGTTGCTGCGCCGGCCATGGGATCCTCTCGATTCGAGTTGATCCAAATAATAGAACAAGATTCCTATATGTGGAACATCTATCCAAAATCTTTCCCTTCGGCCCTTGGGCCGAGTCCGGCCAGAACGGACGAGTGGACCACAACGCGGCCCGCTCCGTCCTCTCCGGAGACGACCTGGAACGGCGAAACGGTCCCGAGCACGACCGCGTCCTTTGCGTGATGGGCAGCCCAGGCACTTTCGACGTCGGGATCCCCGTGTAGAGACGCATCCCGGGCTCGACACGCGAACTGGAGGACGATCGGCGTATCCGGGAGTTCGGCGATCACGTTTCGCAGCGCCTCCCGCGCCCGCTCCGCATCCGGGAGCGCCAGGGCGAGTAGGTCGCCGCGTGAGACGGAACCCGGCCAGGCAAAGGCGCCGCGACCGTTGTCGACACCGACCACGTACCGCTCCTCGTACTCGGTCTTCGTCGGCGCGCCGTTCAGGCCACGACGCTCGACGCGGGCCAGCAGGCGACCGAGATGCGGCTCGATCGACGCATCCTCGTCGAGCCCGAGCTGACGGCGTACCCAGTCGAGAGCGGGTTCCTGATCGAGGCCATCGACCCAGCGCTCGCGACACGCCGTGACTTCGAGCCAGGGGCTGGCTGCCCGCGTGCCCTCGGCGCAACCCACTCTCCCGCAGGCACGGGTTCGCGCCTCGTCCAGCGGTGCCTCGACTGAGACCTGCGGAGGTGAGAGCGACGGCGACGGGACGAAGAGACCGAGGAGCGATGCTTCCGGTGCCTCACCGTCGAAGAAGACGCGTGCGGGATGGCCGTCGATGCCCGCAGCCGCCGCGCCGGCCAGCTTCGCCGGTGAGAGCATCGCGCCGAGTTCGCCAAGGACTCGGTCGAGCTGGACTGCCGCGACCGCATCGGGGAACAGCAACACGAGATCGTCCGCGTCGAGCGCACGGCCGCCGGCGAGTTCCATGATCTCCGCTTCCAGTGAGGCAGCGTCCTGGAGGCCGGGTGGCGCCAGAAACGAGATCGGCTCATGGGGGCCGTCGGTCCAGGCCAAGACCACGAGGGCTGGCTCGTCCCTCACGATCTGCCCATTCGCCACGAGGCCCTCGAAGGTCGCGCCGGCCCAATGGGCGTCGGGCCATTGATCGACGAAGCGACGAGCGACCTCGTCGGCCAGGGTGCCGCTCGCGGCGGTCGCCAGGAGCAGGCCTCCTGCGAGGCTCTCGCCCGGAGCGAGGTCCGGACCGAGGCCGGCCTCGAGCTCGGCAGCGGCCGAGTCGGCTTCGAGCGCCTGGGTATGGGCCGTCAGATAGCGGGTCATCGAGAGTCGATACCCCGAAGGTAGGGGAGAGCGCCACCCTCTCTAGGTCCCGAAATCGGTACTCTTCGGCCGATCTGGGCGAATTTCGGGCTCGGAGCGGCGCCGAGAGCGGGTTTCGGCGGGGCGGCGCGTCGGCTAGATTGCCCGCCAGTCGTCACCCTCCGACGACTCGAAATCCCCCAGTCGGTTACGGTGTGCCGCCAGGCGGTCGGTGCACGAGGATCAAGAGGCAGCGGTCGACCGATCCGGGTCGCACGCTGCCGGGGGGCGCTGAACGTGGTCCCGCCCGTCCAGCGAGATTGAATTGTCGACCTTCGAAATCATCACAGACAAATCCGAACTCGAGAAGCTCGCGAAAGAGCTTCTGCGCGAAGACATCGTCGCGTTCGATACCGAAGCCGACAGCTTCTATCACTACTTCGACAAGGTCTGCCTGATCCAGATCGCCACACGCAAGAAGTGCTGGCTCGTCGACCCGCTCGAGATAGAAGGGCCCGAGATGCTCGCGGCCCTGGCGCCCGTCTTCTCCTCGCCGAAGGTCCGCGTCCTCTTCCATGCGGCCGAGTACGACATCTACGTCTTGAAGCGCGACTGCGGATTCGAGTTCACGAACCTGTTCGACACGATGGTCTGCGCCCAGCTCCTCGGATACCCGTCGATCGGGCTCGCCGCGCTGGTCGAGCGACACTTCGGAGTGGTGCTTCCCAAGGACGAGCAGCGCTCCGACTGGTCGCGCCGACCGCTCTCCGATAAGCAGCTCAGCTACGCCGCGTCGGATGTGCTCTATCTGATCAAGCTCGCCGAGAAACTCGAGAAGGACCTCACGAAGGCCGGCCGCTTCGATTGGGCGGTGGACGAATTCGAGACCCTGTGTGGTCGACGTTGGCCGGATCGCGAGTTCGACAAGCTCGGGTACCTGAAGATCAAGGGCGCGCGAAGCATGGATCCGATCGACCTCGGCGTCCTGCGCGAACTCTTCCTACTGCGCGACAAACGGGCTCGCGAGATCGATCGGCCGGCGTTCAAGGTTCTGGGGAACCGCACGCTGCTCGAGATCAGTCGATCTCACGCCACCGATCTCGACACCCTCGCCGAGATCAAGGGCATAACGGACCTGATTCTGAAGCGACTCGGAAAGGACCTCGTGGCGGCGGTCAAGAAGGGCTTGCGCAAGCCGCACGGACCGATCCCGCGTCTCGAGACGTCGAGCCGACGTCGTATGGACAAACGCACGGAGAAGCGGCTCGGCGCACTCAAGGATTGGCGAGGTCCGCGAGCGGAGGCGCTCAAGCTCGACCCGGGCGTGCTCTGTCCGAACGCCGCGCTCGAGTCGATCGCCTGGGCGAATCCCGAGA